>Ga0224501_10001803_pt1 | contig 16691 bp, 14 predicted proteins | sample SF_Oct11_sed_USG_4_FD_169105 | JGI IMG/M metagenome (GOLD analysis project Ga0224501, IMG submission 169105) | Sediment microbial communities from San Francisco Bay, California, United States - SF_Oct11_sed_USGS_8_1 | ecosystem: Environmental > Aquatic > Marine > Sediment | place: USA... | reverse complement strand
GCATTGCATGCATTAAAGTATTACGCTTTTGTAGCCTATGGTTGAATCTGCGCACCCGTCAGTTGTCGAACCAGTTATAGCGATGCTCAGAACACTCCATCTGGAAGTACAATATGAAGCTATACAGTTTATCAAGTTACTTATGAACTATCCTGTTCGAGATAAACTGGTGGAAGGCCTTATTCGCTCTTTGAAACCTAGTAAAGAAGATCTGCTCGTTGGAAAACAACTTGAAATTACCTCCGATTCTAAATCACTGAAACTGGCACCGCCACTACCCATCTATGTGCAGCAGGCTGCAGCTGCTAAATGTATTTTGTAAGTATGAAATACACTCCATTTTATCCTATGCCTTATTTAAAGAGCTCCTGAAAATACCCAACTTTTCAGGGGTCCGAAGCTAGGATTAAACTTGAAGTGACGAGTTCACCATTATATAGACCAACTTTGTAATCTAATTTGCATTCTGATATTGGGTTTATTCCAAGCTAAATTTGGTTTCCGCTAGGATGCTGTGCGAAGAGTCTTTGGATCTAGCTCAGAAGTTGATTCAGCAGCGAGTCGCCCACCATCTAATGTATGCCATGGGTAATCAGGACTATGCCGACAGCCAGAGACAAGCTAGCCTGGCCCTCGAGTTCTTATGTAGAACATTCCCTATAGTGGATGAGCATGTCCGTGAAGCAGTCAGTGAGAGTTTCTACAATCAGTTTATGGCAGATGCGGAGTCCCTTTATGTCAACATGACTGCCATCCAAGCAGACGTACTTCTCTCAAATAAGATGAATATACCAGGAGGTAAGAGCTCTGTAGATTTTCTTTGACGGTTGTTCATGGTTATATTATGAACAACTTTTGACAAATTTTTGAATAATTATATTATTTTATTCCATATGGGTTCATAATTGGGCTGCTGATGCGCATCATAATGTGATGTTTGTTCCAGGAATGCCTCAGCTACAGTATAGGTAAATACCAGCAATTAATAACATAGCTTTTTATTTAGTCTAGCACCGTAGCTAATCTTTCTTTGGCCTTGGTAGTTGCTATGATATAGATATGTTACTGGTTCATTCACATTCATTCCGTGGTATGAAGCGACATGCTTTATGTTTTTGTCTGGTAGCAGTAGACCCTGATTTGCGAAGTGTTTTTTGTAGTTAGTTTGACCACATTCCAATATATCGCAATTGGTTACCAAGAAGTTCCATGTTTTAGATGATGAGACTGTAGAGTGAAGATTTGTGCTGATCTATATAACCAGCAACCAGTGACTAAGAGCAACAGAGCAGAGAACAGGCCGCTTGGGAATTGGGAGGATGCACGCTATCACTTAGAGGTACTTTGTAATGACGAAAATCCAACCTGTATTTTTTATTGCCATTAGTGCATGTACAACAACACATTGTTTATATACGCTTATTGAGTAATAATATAATCGTACAATGATCAGTCTTCAGTGCTGTGCTTTCGGTGTACTGCAGACAGTTGTGTTACATGTCTAAAAACAAAATTAGCTATTCATAGACAGACACATTGTAGAACTCAGGTTACGCCTTTTTTCCTTTTTTGTTCTTTTCCTCTTCAATTGGAGCGGGCTTAACATAAGGTATCTTTTCCTGGTATTCTACAAAAGTTTAGTTGATTGTTAAAACATCCCAATCTTCTACATACTCTGATTGACCTAATACAGACACCAACGCTGAATAGCTATAACATTAGAACACACAACTTACGTTCAGGCATGAATTCCTTCAGGGCATCAGGCACGATGATACCATCTTCAGTTTGGTAGTTCTCCAGTATACAGCAGATCACCCTCGTCGCTGCACACATGGTCGCATTTAACATATGACAAAACTCCACCTACAAACAGCAAAGACCAGACTAGGCGATGCAATAACTTGCTGGCACAAAACCAAAAGTTTAAACAAATTGTTATTCTTTACATATAAGAGATTGCATATTTGGGCCACTACTTACATTTTTATTCATCTTCTTGGTTTGACCATAGCGGGTTAAAACACGTCTGGCTTGGTAATCCAGGCAATTGGAGCAGGATACGAGCTCTCTGTAAGCGCCAGATCCCGGAAACCAGGCCTCAATATCAATCTTCATAGAAGCGGCATTATTAAGTGCTCCTGCAAAAGACAGCAATATTAACAACCTGAATAAATTGTTGAGCTACAGCTGAATGGATATATAGCACATTGTTCTCATACTCGACTGTTCTGTAACTTACCGGAGACTATGCTGACTGCTCTGTAGGGTAAGTTTAGAGCTTGACAGAACGCTTCCGCATTGGCCACCATTCCATAGAATTCTTCCCATGATGCATCAGGCTTTGTGATGGCAAATTGCTCAATCTACAGACCAAATGGCTTGTTCGCTGATCGAGACCTTGAGTAGCACTAACAAGTTTGATAATCGACAAATAAAACAGTCATATTTTCATCGTGTTTTCTACATATGGACTTTAGATAAACTAGGAAGGACCCGAGACCGGCTTCTCTAATGTAGCAAAGCTTTTCCACAACAAATCATCTACATAAATGTTTTGGTTGAATGCGGAATAGCACTGGGAAGAAGCCAATGTTTGTTCAATAGCAGGCCCAATTACATGATTGTCTAAAGTTTGACTAAATAAGATCAGTCTCACAATAATCTGGGTCTGGAATCAAATGGAATCACAGACATACGTGCTTATGTTTGTGACCACCACACCCACATACACTCACCTTCTCAAACTGGTGCACTCTAAAGATTCCGCGAGTGTCACGGCCGTGTGAGCCCACCTCCTGTCTAAAGCAGGTAGATACTCCGGCATACCGTATGGGCAAGCTTTCAGGATTAATCCATTCATCTCTGTGATAGGCGGCTATCGGCTGTTCAGAGGTGGCGATGAGGTACTTCTCATCTTGAGTATTATCGCTCTCTTGCTCACTAGCTTTACTCATCACCTAAATGTGTCATAAATCAATGAAGGCCTGAACAGCACCAAGTAGTCTGTCTCACTAAAAAATTTGGGTGTCAATGTGTTACAATTCGTCTTGCAAAACTGGAGAACACACCAGAATGAAGATTAATTATGTGCGTGAAATTCCGGTTGGAAAATATCGGATGCGAATGTGAACCCGTACATCACTCATCCAGCCTCCCACAAATATTCAGTTGATTGAAAGTTGTTCAGAGTACTGGAGAAATGAGAGTACCTTGTAGAGAACCTCATCAAACTCATTAAGTTGAGCCACCTCTTGCATGACCTCTTTTCTCATAAAAAATGGGGTGTATAGTGGCGTGAATCCCTTTTTGAGTAACATCCGAAGAGCGAGCTGCGTACAAGCCTCCTTCAGGAATACAGTGGCACCCTAAAAAAACAATTATCGGCGGTGAGGATTGGTGAGAGATCTGGTGTGGTGCCCGCCAGTATTGCAGTCAGTCAGTCATGACTCGCACATTGATTCAATTTCAGATTGATAGAGTAGGAAATGACTGACAACAGACAAAACTAGCTATGGAAAAATAAAGAATCGGAGACTGTTTGAGTAACATTTGCTTACCTTGAGAAAAAACCCTCTGCCCCCTGACACAACTGCACCTCTCTCTCCATCCATACCGTCAATCATCACAATGAGATCAACATGCGAGTATTTTTTTCTCAGCTCTCCGACACCCTCACCGTGTGTCCTTAATATTCCGTTGTTATCCTGTAGGCAGAAAACCAATCATGTATAGTTTTGTATCAAGCTTTCGGCTTGATTACACTATTCCGGTGTTGAGTTGGCACCAAAATTCTTCCTTTTTGTAGTGAGTTGCATCACAAATGAATCATAAAAGTCGATGTGGACAGTTCTCGGAGTACAGGGTGTTCATCTGATTGGTGATCATGGAAGCGGGATAAACAACCGATGCAGCGTAGCCACCCTCCCGGTCTTGGTGGCTTGTTAAATTATGGAAATCGAAAAGTGTAACAGGACTATAATCATAGTCATCCTCCAGGGAGGATAACACTATGACCATAATCTAGGGAGCTAACATGCTACTAGATATGAAATATCTAATTGAAAGCTACATACTCGGATAAGCCAAGAGAGACACACCTCATTATCACTGACGACTACATCCTTGTGAAGCCAGTTTCCAACTTCCCGGATGGCACAGTTCCTTTTTTCTTCAAGCTCCTTCATTTTAGCAGCGCATGCTTCAATTTCCTTATCTATAGGGACCCGCACGGCCTTGATCTGCCGGACTGTCAGCAGCTGCAAAAAATGCATTTCGGTTCTGGTGTAGAATCGGTGACAAAAAGCATGATGAACACAGTACAGATGAGTTCATGCCTAGATGCTTCATAGAAGACAAGACCTTTTCCCGATGTGAGGCCATACAGTGACTTTATGTCACTGGGCCATAGGACCAACGAATGCCGATCCATTACACAACCTCAGCCATTTGACCTAAACTACTAGGAAAAACCGGAACTAACGGCACGTTAATAATGAGCGCTCACCCAGCTGCTAAACCATGTCGCACAAAAAATGCTTAGTTTCTTGGTTGTTTAATGAGCGGGTTGAATGTAATCAAACGCTATACTGAAAAATTGTGGCAAGGCATAAACTAAAATGGGGTTTAGAATCAAATGAGAAGCGACAACATACCGGAAGCTTCTCTTGCGTACAATCTTCGCTGAAATTAAAATCAGCTGGAAGATCATCGCTATCACCTTGTGGCTCCTTTTTCTTCATCTTGGCGCCCACAACTTTACTGCACAGATTCCTCTTTTTGTTCCACTCATCTAACTGGAACCTGACTGGACAGGGAAGATCCAAACATTTTACTCATTACTGATGCCAGAAAATTTGATTCACCATCAAGTGTTTCAGATTCAAGGAAACCCGTTGAAAATGTGTTCTTAGAGTTAGAGAAAATACGGCTAATTTCTGGGCGTCCTAGCATTGATTAAGTCACCTGACACCTTTATAGGTATTACGTTGTACTACATGTGTTTATGATCCGTATACCGTAGGAGACGGATACTTGTTGCCACTATAAGTATAGCACTGGACATACGTTCTAAAATTAGGCCATCGTGAGGAAGGGGTTGAGTAGTTGGAGGACTTTGGTTTTGATCAAAAATGGTATTAGTAATCATGCCTGGACTCAGTGGACTGAGTGAGTCAGTTACTGAGTTAGTCACCAACTGACAAGTCACAAACTCAAGTCAAACTCAAAGTGACGGAGTAACACGAACAGTAGCGTAGGTCAGGTGAGTCACTGACTGTCAGTGTCACTCACTGACTGAATGACTCAGTAAATGAGTAACTCACTAACTATAAGTGTAACACTAACTGTGTAAGTCGGTGTAACTCACTATCTGTAAGTGTAAGTAACTAAGTCAGTAAGTGTAAGTTGTAACCGTAACGCACCTTTCCTCCAGTCTTCATCAGCTTGAACAACGTTGTCGACATGTTTTGGATCCTTGAACCGTTTTATCTGGTTCTCGCGAATTTTTTCTGCTGCTCCTTCGCCCGACTTCTCGTCTCTAAATAGCTCTATGTCTAGGACCATCGTCGGTTGAGGCGACTGCTGATGAAATGAATGAGAAGCAAGTGCGGTGTGGAACTGACGACAGGTTTCCTGTGTACACTTACTAGTGGATGTCAAAAGGAGTTGGCATATTTAAAAACACAATATGTCTTTAGTCATTTTTTCTCTATGGTATCCCAAAATGCATAACAAATGAATTTATTTTAATTTTTACAGAGCAGATTTTTACTCTTATGTCACTAATAAACAGTTTCTTTAAAAGAAACTAGAGCTTTCCTGACGTTATTTCGTACCCGTTAGCAAAAGCTTTTCTGAGCTTTATGGTACTGCCCACAGAAATAGGATGTCCCTCCTACTTCTAACTACTAACCAGCGGGTACAGCCACACTAGACGCTTTTCCGGACGAGAAATCATCGACGGCCTCGCGGTAGGGCATCCTTTAGTACCCTACTTCGCGGTAGCCAGGTTACTGCTTCTCTCGCCCACTACCCAAAATGGTAAACTTTTACCACTTTGGCACCACCCCGCCCGCCCAAAGAGCGATGTAATCTTCGCAGCCGAGTCGTTTTTGTGGGGTTGTCCTCTCTTTTTTTAACACCGTTGATCATTTTACAGCGAATATACTGATTCCAGTTTATTTTGCCCAGTTCTGATGCTATTTTTTTAGTTCAGCTGTAATTGTAGATCAGCCGGTACTGGCGTTTGGCAAAAAATGCAAACAATTTATCTCCGATTGCCGGTACCGTTTTTGAGCTACGATTTCAGCTGACCCTCCTACTTTTATGACTCCTTCTCTCGCCCACTATACCCCCCGCCCGAAGAACCAGGTAACCTAGTTATGACTTACCTGATACCGCTCGAGAATTGTCTTCTCATTCTCCCTAAGCAGCACACCATTTGCTTTACCCTTCATCAAAAGTGAGCTTATCGCCATCCAGTGCTAATAACAGGCATAACCTGAGCTATAGTATCCATATTGGATTATCAATTTTTATCTCCGTCTTAGATGTAGCAATATAGCAAGTCAGAACCAGCAATTTCAGTAACGACAGATTTTATGAAATTATTTCCTAAACGGCATCAATTACCTGCCTAAATGGCTCAGTCAGTTGAGCATCAGATTTTTAATTTGTGGCCCTGTTGATTTTAGATGTCACTGTAGCAAAAGCAATTCCCTCTGAAGAGAAACAGGAGGATCGGTGGAGTAGGAGTCAAACTAGTTAGGTATTAGAGACTGAAATTCCTACTGTATCATCAGGTAGTGTCTGTACAATTATTACGTGAATACGACGCAACATTTGGGAACCACTGGCTTACATCAAGTAATGCCAACCCTGCATATAGAACTTGCCATTTCTAACAGCTATTGCTGTTCTCCTTTGTCGGGCGGTCGACCTACACCCAAAAAATGGCAAAGGAAACTCAATGTCATGTTTGATGATTTCTGACACTGATGAGGATGAAACAAACTATCTGCGATATCATGGTCTTCGGGTAAAGCATGTGGATATGAACTCTGTTTTGCCTAAAATTTTAGCACTGGAAAAACTCACCAAAGACCATCAACTCGATGCGCTCACTCTGAGACGAAGATTAGTCACAATATTGGTGATTTTATGCTAGATCTGCTAGGATATCAGGCAAATACCATGAAAATAGAAACTGCTGAGGAGTAGAAGGGCTTATCTCATTATCTTATATTAATGCACGCAATACCTAACTACCAACCACCAGCTGTCTGCTGCCATATTCCAGCACACGGAAACTGTGAAACGTTACAATTATTACCAAACTATTGAAAAAGGAGAGCGGCAAAAGCTGGAATTCATTCTAAGAAAATCTGGTAGATGCAAGTGGGAGCGAGTGACAAATAGACAAGCTATTTTGATTCTGAGATGGAATATTGTTTTGATTCAGTGCATGGCTTGTGTAAAAAGAATTTAGTATGCATCTTTCACGCATGACTGGATAAGAATGCTAAAAAGCATTTGAAGGTACACTTGAAAGGTTTTGATCAATGATCAATTTAGGATAAACAATGCAACCATTGTCTCTTTTGAAACCTCTATTCCACAAGGACCATATACTTTATTCAGATTGTTCGGTGTCACAGGCGGGGCGGTTTTTCATTAATCAAGGAGAAAATTTTCTACAAAAGGTACGGGCTACTACGTTCCTAGGTGGAAACACAGTCGACATCTCTGTTGCTGCTTTGAAAGGATCTGTTTGCGTGCTGTCAATATCTGGCCAACTGAATCACACCCACTGACAGTGGTGAGTTGATGACCTGATTATCGATTAAAACTTAGTGAGTGGATATGCGAGTATTGGAGTGAACACGCAGTGAATGACACAGGCAGAGAATGGATGAGAAAAACTGTTGGGGCTTGGCTGAGTAACCTTGTGCCACTTCTGTATATTGCCTTTTCATAATACTTAACTTTGTGCAATTTTTCTGCTACAGGGCTGCCAGAAAAATTAAAGGGAATCACTCGCGTGGCTGTGAAACCACCTGCTGAACCTTGTGTAAGGTATTAATAGGTAAGGGAAGGTTTAGGCTTAGGTTCAGACCCTGAGTAAGAAGCTCAGTACATAATGATCAGTCGGTGTGTCAGGGTGTGGCGAAAGATGACATTGTTGCCCTGACCGGTAGTTGAACCCGGGCCCGATTTTAGGCCCAGAACATGGTTAACACTAGATCGTCACTTCATCCTGTAATTTACTGAAATTGACTTAAAACATTTCAAGCGATGGGTAAAAAGGATTAGCGACACAGGGTGTGTTCACAAAGTGTAGGCAGATTCAACCCATAATGGTAATAGTTTTGGATGGCTTCATGTGGAAGTGACTAATAGGAGATCTGGAAATTCTTATTTCAGTGTCTTTGTGACTAAACCTGGTTATTATAAATAAACCTAGTTCTGTGGTTAACGGCAAGATCACAGGACAACTATTTTCAAAGCAGCCCTTTAAGCAACAGTAGATTGTGGACAACTTAATGACTATAAGAAGCATTTGGTGTTGATGTAATGAACGGCTATCCATTTCCTATCTATTTACATAGGGCTGGTTTTTGTCTTTAGCAACCCTCTCACTCCGAATTGCTAGCATGGCTTCAGCATACCATGAGAAAACAATTGAGGTCCCAAGGGTCAAGATCACTCCATTGTGTCCACTGGGCTCCATCATACTTCTAATGTGTATAGCGACAAATCATATTCTACCTCAAACTTTTAGGTTGGACATGGCATTTTTCATCCCATGCTATCGTACCAGTTTTAATATAAAGTCAACAAAGTTGTTACTGTTTGGTTGAAAGCCATTGTCGAGGCTACTAATGTCACCTTTCTAAAATCTGTGTGGGAAATATGACCTCCGCCTACCCACCAAGACCCGGGACATGGTGTTCTCTATGAGCAGTGAGCTCTGTGAATAGCGAGATGCTAGGATAGACACAGATAGAATTCTGACGACTCATTGAACTGTACAGTGGTAGTGATGTGTGTACTACATAATGCAGACAGGGATCATGCCAAAATGCCATAGTCATCTCTACTCACTATTATAGAGCACTATTAGAATAGGTTTATAAAGTTCGAGTCTCACTACCAGCAGTGTTGTTTTCTTTATCTGGACCGTAGGCAAGCCACTGACTCCAAATTGCTAGCGTGGCTTCGAATCACCGGGTCATCGGGTCACCGTGTCACCGGCTCACCGGGGTAAAAATAATGGAGATCCCAACCAGTGGATAAGGGTCAAGATCACCAAGATCAAGAGTAGCCAAATTCTCGGCTGGAGGGTGACATGTAAACAATGACTACGTGTAAATTGACTAAAACCCAACCTCCCAGGTATATCCGCTCAGTCTTGTAGCTTGTGCTTCACACTAAATATATCAGCACATGCTTTGGTATTGTGGAGCTAGCCCTGAGCATAGTCTGCTTTTATTTCGCCAACCGCGCGTTGCATGGTTTAGTCCCAATGAATAACTGATTCACCTTCATTAGGTTAGTTCAGCGGATATTTTAGGCTATATATGGTTGAGAGATTGCTACACTGTATACTCAACCTCTGGCCTTTGCTAATGCTGGGTTCCCACCACAAGCCAGAGTTCTCCCAGCGTCAGCACCCCCAGGTGATGCCCCCCTAAAAAGCTGTGTGGCCGTGAGCAAAATGCCTATTGTGATGAGTAAGAATTTCACAAGCTAAGCATTATTCTGGTTTGTATTTTTGTAATTGGTTGATGGAATTTTCCCGACTGTAGATAGCTCCTTGAGATGACACAGACTTCCACCAGCTGGGGTAAGTGTAAAATCTATAAGCATATTTTTGTTAGCGCGTCTGTTCTCTAGGCCTCCTTTGATATCGTCCATGATTTCACATTGGCTTATCACATAAAAAGGATTATTCCTATAGCACTCGCCATCAAACTGTAGATTCAGCCTGTAGTTTAGCAGCTCCTTGGTTTGGAAACAGTAGGAAACACAGTTAGTAAATGCAGTTAGTTTGCAATAAGGTACTGCCACACTAGACGCCTTGCCCTATTGACGTATTTTTTTATATATTTTTCTACTCTGGTACTTGGCCATCCTATTTAACAGGCCTCTTAGGCCTTGTTGGAGTGGTAGAAGCTAGGATTAATGTGAGGAGCTCATATTCACAATCAGGGCCTGTCGTGGCCTGGATTCGAACCCAGGATTCTGAATTGGAATAAACCATTTTAACTGAAGGAAACTAACATACAGTTCATAGCGAATAATACTGTTTCCAATTTATTTCGCCCAGTGTTGATATTTTTTGGAATTCAGCTGAAATCCTTGTTCAATTTTATACCAGCAATTGGAGATAAATGTTGACCTTTCCCAGTACCGAGCCGTTCCTTAAGAAGAGGAGACAACTCCGTAATGCCTCGTCCACGGAGTCGTCGATGATTTCTCGGCCGGCAAGTCATCTAGTGCGGCAATGTTTTCGGGTTACTCTGGATTTTGACCAGTTTTGGGCAATCGTCTTTGCATGATTGAGTCTGAGTTTGATGAACCTTAATGTGTTATTACAGTGAAGAGGTTTTGTTATGCCCGCTGGAAGCAATTATTTTTTGTCTTCATCGTCCTCCTCGGAGTGCTGATCCTGGAGGCATTTGTACGCAGTCCTAGGCAGAGGCTTAGACCGATACGAACATTCGACACAAGTGAGCTGTACATACCGAAGGAGAAAACACCAACCGCGGTGAATTCTGAACCGATCGATGGAAAACCTACAACTGAACCGATCGCTGGAAAATTTACAACCGAACCGATCGCTGGAAAACCTGAAACCTCAAAACCCAAACAGCATTATGGAGGTGAGTGTGGACCCCTGCTGAACAAGGCATGGATTTCTCAGTGGATCTCCGGCATTTACCTAAGTAAATCTGGCAGCCGTGTAAAATCTTTAGCTGAAGCAGCGATGGCGTCGCCATCGTCTTACTGAAGCTAGTTGCTAATGATTAAGCTAGTGTCAGGAGACTATAACTTCCATATGCCATTACAGGATATGGAGAAGGCAAGAAGGAATGCAGATACGGCTGCTGCTTCGTAGATCCATTATCTAGGTCGCTGCCTCGGTTGGATGATCGATATAAAAACCCATGCTGGTATGAGGCTCGGTATGACCCTGTGGTGAGTTGGAGATAGTGTTAGGGTGTTACGGTGCTTTTTTAATTCACCCTGCATCAGATCCACCTCGGACTCAACTCTTGAGACAGACATTCCACAACACAAAGGTGGAGCAAAAAAGCCCCGTCCGATCTGCCTCGAGTGCTCCCTCAGACGCTCGAGCATTTGCCTCCCAGAGACAAAATGTGTATGATCAATCTCAACCAATCAACTTATCTTCCACGGATTACCTAGCAACATTCACTCATTTCGGATCTCGTACCTTAATCGTTGGAAGCGTGAATTTATTTGACTTCGCCTCAATATTCACCCCCATAACAGCATGAAGTTGCACTGAAAAGAGAGGCAACTTGCAGTGAAAGAATTCACTGGGAGATTACTTTCTTTTGAAAGCATGAGCCAAAAAAGGTTACAGCTTTCGGAAACGCAACTTCGTCACCATTGATTGGCTCAAAAGTCATCCGAGATTTGGAGTGTGAAAGAGTCTTCTGATCTCAGGTCAGACGCCAGGCCAGACTCGGACTGAGTCCGGTTCGAGCCAGCCCAGTCGCTAAGTGAACTATAAAAGTATTTTTGAAGCTCAGTATGTCCCTAGGGGTATTAATGTGACACATTGGTGTTATCTTTTGCAGTCTCAGTCCATTGATGGTAACGCGTTAATTCAATTGACCAAAGATAAACGTGGCAGCTTTCTGGACTCAATGGGTGTCACCTGGGATAATCGCAAAAACCAGACTGACCAATTCAAGTGTGCGCCGTACTTTAATATTATAGGTACGTAAATATTACCGAATATGTGTAAATTCTGTAACCTGTGTAAAAAATCACTTCAACCTGTATCTCTATTCAGAGGGACCAGAATATTCCAGAATGCGGGAAACGCGGTCATGGTCACACAACTGCACAAAAAGAAATCGTATCATAGTAAGGTGTTTATGCGAATAATTATGATGAGCTGCCGGACATGCGTCATTGGATTGGTTTTTTTGACAAATTGTTGCCTGCACAGCTAGAGTGACAGCCTCTGAGTTAGCTCAGGGCTTATTATAAACTCTTGATGCTCGCATACAAAGCCTACCTCTGACACCTCGATGTGTACAAGGAATAATGAAAGGACGACTCCTTACTCACTGTTGAGGAGTTTATTGATTTTCTGGTTTGAGTATTCACATGCTTTTCAACTGAAACATCGATATTCTCCCCGTTATTCTCCAGCACCTTGATAAACATAGAAATCATGTTTTTACTTTATGGTTTTCCGCTCCAATAGGCAACCCAAAGTCAGGATCAACAGACCTCTATTCCAGACTGTCGAGGCATCAGGAGGTAAAACTTCCGTCACTTAAAGAACCCCAGTGGTAAGTTACTCCAAAACTGGCCTGTCGGTTTCACTAGAGCCCCGCTTCAGATATAGCTTTCACAACTGGGTGGTGACAGAGGTGTGATTGCAGGCAAAACTTTAGGTTTAGTACACAGAGTGCACGGTCTGCATACATATGAGCATATCTTAAACCTTCGTGGATAGAGGCTCTGCTGAATATTTAGGATAGCTACAGGTGCACGTCATTCTGTTATGCCTGCATTTATGGCCAGCCCTGCATTTCACATAAAAGTCAGTAACAGTTATTTGCCATTTTACTAGTAATAATGTAGAGTATAGATTATAGATCTGTGTAGATGTCTAGATGAGATTTCTAGCTTATAGCTATGGTGTTATAATTTACAAGCCATAATTCTTTGCATATGCAACCTTTTCATTTGGGAAGATCCACAGTTTGAATGCAGACATATCAGACAAAATCTATCATCAACATTGATTTTGGGACAGCCTCTCCGCATGATAAATTTTTGCCTAGGATCAGCGGGTCATAGATGTTTGGAAAACCTGTTGCAATGCCAATGGAGTCCATGTACTACAGCAAAACGTAGGCTCCGAAATATCTGCCGTATTCATGTTTATGGGGGTGTCACCAACTTGCCACAAATATGAGGTCATTGTGTGGAGAGCTATTCATTCTACTACAATATCTATCCAACATGGACACTTTGATGCTCTCATGACCATAGATTCGGGAGCCATGCGCAGGGCAGTCGGTCTGTTGGTTGAATTAAGTTCTTTTATTGGCAGGACTTTTCCCTGCTGATCCTAGGACAAAAATGTCACATCTCTGTTCTTTATGTCTCTGCTGCCATTGGGAGGGTTCTAATGTCACGTTACCAGGCCAGTTGTCTAGTTAGTAGTTAGTCATCACTGTCTTACGAGAAAAGTTCTCATTTCTTGTCAAATCTGTTAACGACTCCTGTAACTAATCCCCTTGCTTATCATTCAATCTTGTTTATTGTTCAGAAAAACTGCTTGATTTACTGCTCCTCACTTCTGACAATGCTTCAGTAGTACGATTTCACGGTTTGGGCCTGGGCAAGCAATTCCCAGTTTTATTTACTAAACTCTTAAGAGAAAGCAAATCACGCAACGCCGTCAGTCAATGTTTTCAATGCCCGTAGTATTGCGCACTTATACGCTGTATACCCGATGAGTTTATATATGCTTGCACTGACCTGACCCGGGGGAATAAACTGGCATATTGGTTTCTGTCAGGTACACCTGGAGAAGATTTTCTCCATCCGCTCGGAATGATTCGTCGACTGCCGAGTGTGTAGAAATCCCACTCAGCCATTATATCTCCCTGTATGATGGAGTAAGTGATGAGATAGAGAAAGCAGTAAAAACTGAAAATAAAATGGTAAGCCCCTCCCCCCTCCTGTTTCAGAGGTCAGATCGACTTCATTCTCCTCCTTTCCAATGGGAGACAGTTTCATTACCGAGTCTGCCTGACTAGCCGAGTATCTGATCAGCTGACTGGCGGTTCTGTCCAGCTGAAAATAAATACCATCAGTATAGCTCACTTACTTGATACAATATTTACCATCAGAATTCTATTCAATCACCCAGTGTTGAGTCTCCTACTAGTTACTGGTCACTGCACTGGTGAAGGTTAATTTACACTCCATTTTGTGTCCGGAACGCTGTGCTAGTCTGATACGAACCCGAAGACTCAATTACAGTCCATTTCGACCCGTCAAACGCCCGATCCCGAATTAATTTGGAGGCGACTTTGTGATCCCGGAAACTGTCCCCATTTCGGCTCTTAATTGCAAAGGAATGCCAATCCGCCAACCAATTCTTTCACTGCACCAAACATTTATTCCCTGTGCAAATTCCTTTTGCTATTTCGATAAATATTGTTGCGAAATTACAAAACTTTTACTCTTTCAACCAATCCTAGTACTCATCATAATTATCTCTGAGAGACAGATGATCGAACGCCGGTATCAACATCCGAGGCAGATGAGTTGAATCCCTACCACGCTGGGCCTCCGTTTGACTTTGAGCTCCTCACATTCTATCTATTAGTTGGAGCATCAATATTTACCTGCTTGTGGTGCTCCATACTAAACCGTAACTGGGAACAAAAGCAATTATCCCATTCGGTGGCTTCACTACGGCAGTGAGGATGTCATAGTCCGATGTTTGTTCATTGGCAGTTGGTGACAGGAGATGGAAGTATTAATCTCTTCTACTGGTATCTAGATTGGGAGTTCTTCGAAAATCAGACATCAACGGCTCCACAAAAATCCATCGCGGATCATATCCGAGCTGTGAACCCAAATTCAAAGATTATTCTAATTCTCAGAAATCCCACAGATCGACTATTCTCTGCATATAAGTACTTCCCCCACCAGTAAGTAGCATCACTCTACTTTCCCTATAAATCCTACCCCACGAGTAAGCGAGGTCACTTTTTTTCCTATAATACTTCCCCCGCCGTAAATGAGACCACTTTACTCTTCCTGTAGGTGTTACCACCACCTGTAAGTGAGATCACTCTACTCTGCCCCACATGTCAGAAGGTCACTCTGCTCAGTCAAATTCAGCTTTTGTTTTTCTTTCCTCCAGGCATGGGAACGGGAATAAATCGATAGATGACTTTCACTCAGATGTACTCCATGATATTAAGCTTTTTAACGAGTGTAAGAGTCTTAAAGGATCACGAGCTTGTGTCTATGACAAACGACTCTACTTCCAGATGAGATTATCACTAACAGTGGGACTGTATAGTGTCTTCCTTCAGGACTGGCTCAAGGTGAGATTTAGGTCACCGACAGTGGAACTGTATAAAATAATACAACTGCATGCACTTGACAAACTGTACTTAACATAAAATTACAAAATGATTTTGTAGGTTTTTAAACTGGACACTCAGATGATGATTATAAACTTTGAAGTGTATAAACACAATCCAATAGATCACATGGATGAGGTGACAGCATTCTTGGGAATCAGTCCTTACAGCCCTCAGGCTCGGAAGTCGGTAGAGGCTCTAAAGATTGTTAACCCGACCCAGAATAAACTGCCCCACTTAATGGCTGAGACGGAGAAACTTCTGGATGAGTTCTATGAGCCTTATAATTATCAGCTGGCTGAGATGGTAGGGGATAAATCCTATAGATTCCGGCGTTTAGATAGACACTAAAAATAAAATCACTATAATATACAGGAGGAGATAATCTTTCACTAAATGCAGAAGGAAATAACCCTCAGTAATTATGTCTGATCAGTAGCCAGGTTACCTGGCTTTTCGGGCGGGCGGGCTAGTGGGCGAGAGAAGCAGTATATGGCTAATATTTCGGCGTATGGTGAGTACGTCTAAGCAGCCAATTAGAATAAAAGGCATGCCGCAACTCTCTCTCAAGGGTGTGCTGGCCCACAGCATGGCTGCAGGCCCATTGTCGGAGGAATGAAGAGTTCAAACTTGGGAGTTGAGTCACCCAGTGACCGACAGAGTGACAATTGAGTCACTGAGTTAGTGCATGAGATTGGGAATCTGAAGGTGCACCTTTCAGAGCAGTGTGCTGAACCACAGAACAAGATGGAATGACCGCTTTTGCCAGCTGGAAGAAGCTAGCTGGGCGGCAACCGTCTTGATCGGGGTACCGCATAGAAACGTATAGGGGCATTACAGCGTATATAAAACAGTTTCGCTTTTGAAGGTCTCTAACATCCACATGTGGATGTTAGAGACCTTCAATTGCAATTGCCCCTTAAGACATAGAAGTCTGTATACCAAATGGAAGCTGAACAACTCAGGTTTATGATGAAACAATCAGTTTTAGAATGTCTAGCTTTTCCTTATTTGCTCAAAATCCCACTGAATGGAATAGTCTGTTTGCATTGGTAAGCGGCGCCCAATGCTCATGGCTCTCCTAAATATGTGTGGGGATGGTTGTGCTCTATCTTGATAGATTAAATGGCCCTCTGAATACATTATGCTGGATATGCAGCTATGAAGTCATGTTGGGAGATTACATTGTAATTTCCACAGATTCATGGGTGACCAAGTGACAGACCAACTAACTAGCTACTATGCAATGTCTGCAATCCTAGTTCATGACCCGTATAGCCATTGGGTATAACTAAGCTCTCCCATCAG
>Ga0224501_10001802_pt1 | contig 16692 bp, 21 predicted proteins | sample SF_Oct11_sed_USG_4_FD_169105 | JGI IMG/M metagenome (GOLD analysis project Ga0224501, IMG submission 169105) | Sediment microbial communities from San Francisco Bay, California, United States - SF_Oct11_sed_USGS_8_1 | ecosystem: Environmental > Aquatic > Marine > Sediment | place: USA... | reverse complement strand
TGTACGAATGAAGGCGTTGTATTGCTTCCTGTAGAGCCAGATATTTATCGGAAGTCGTCTTGATCAACAGGAGCGATTCTTGATCGTTCATGATCTTACCCTCCCACCAATACGTCGAACGCACCGTGGGAATGGTAGATGCGCACGCTGCTAGGCGAGACTGCACCACGTGGTCGGCAATCTTAGCCGCATCATCTTGGTTTGCTGTTGTGACCATGACAACAATCACCTTGGTCGGTTCAGCCTTCATGAGAAGGCCAGGATACTCAAGAGCATGTCTATAATCAACCTAACCGGCGCTACTGGCTATCGCTTTTGAGAATGTAGATGAGCAACATCTATGCCTAGACAGGAAAGCTCATCAATACTCATTGTATGAATTTGCAAGGGCTTAGGAGATCCTCCGTCTTTGAGAACGGAACCTTAAAGCCAGCAGCTGTATGATAAACGACACGGACACGCAATTTTTGTGACCCACTGTTCAAGAACTGCCTCTGCGGCCATTTTAGTAGGTTATTCACCATTGATCACCACTCGTGTTCTACCCTTTCCCCATCTTTGCCAACTCCTCAAAATAGTGCGCAAAGGCCTTCATTCCACCTGAAGCCTGCCCCCAGTCATAGTACTCGTTAGGGGCGTGATATCCATGTTCCGGCAAACTTAAGCCCATGAAAAGAATCGGGACTTTCCAAGTCTTCTGCATCGTGACGACCGCACCGATGGATCCTCCTTCTCGTACAAATGCTGGATCCTTCCCGAACCCTGCTCGTATGGAACGCTTCACGCAATCCACATAAGATCCCTCAAAACTGCCTTTGTACGGGTGGAGCATTCCTTCCCGTTCCACCTTCACATCTGGATTCACCTTACCTACATGCTTCTTCAACAGAGCAAAGATCCGATCGGGTCTTTGGTTCGGTACAAGGCGCATACTGACCTTGAGCTCGCCGTGGCCGGGCACCACCGTCTTAATACCTTGTCCCTGATATCCTCCGCTGAGCCCATGAATTTCAAAGGTTGGAGATGCCCAGATCCGACGCATGACGTCCGCTGGATCCTGCGTACGAAGAGATCGAAACCCGTACGCGTCTTTGAAGCGATTTACCTGAAAACCGGACTTGAGGAAACTCTTGATCTCCTCTTTGGTCGGCTCGACCACATCATCATAAAAGCCCGGTATCTTCACTCGACCAGTCCTCGCATCAAGGCACGCATTCGCAACTTCCATCAACTCGGCCAGCGGGTTCCTTGCGGCACCTCCGGTGACACCCGAGTGTGCGTCGTTCTCGCCGGTTCGCAGAATCAGTCGCGCGCCGAGCAACCCACGCAAACCGTATGGGACGGCAGGCCGGCCCTTGGAAATCCAGATGGTATCCGAGACGATCACGGAATCCGGTTTTGGCACAGCCGTGCGGTCTCGAAGCCCTCCGCTAAAATGGGGGCTCCCAATCTCTTCTTCCAGTTCCCACAGAAAACGAATGTTGATCGGCACACCTTGTTCGATAGCATATCGAGCACCAAACAAGGCTGTCAGAGCCGGTCCCTTGTCGTCGGTGGTGCCTCGGCCCTGATAGATGCCGTGCTTGTTCCGAAACGTGAATGGAGCGTGCTTCCATTCCGGCTCTTGAGCAGGCTGTACATCCAGGTGATTGTAAATGGTGACGGTCGGATACTCAGCCCCTGTCGTCCACCCTCCGGAGACAAGAGGATATCCGCCGGTCGCAACAATTTGAGCCTTGGCACCCATCCCTGCCAGATATTGCACCGCCAAATCTGCCACGCGTTGCATATCATCCTTGCGGGAGGTGTCCATACTGATCGACGGCACTTCCACCATCTGACCCAAAAGATCCTCAAACTTTGGTCGTGACGTCGTGATAAACGTCTCGATTTGCCGCTCATTCCTCATGTGCATGGTCCTCCATGACTAAGAGACGACGGATTATAGCGGCCATGCGTCGGAAGAGAAAGTCACTACGGGACCAAGCAAGGATAGTGATAGAATGCCGTACCGATGATGATATGGGCTCGGCTCATCATTCCTCTGACAGGTGTCCTGCTCACGCTTCTTGGAACAGGCACACTGTTGCTCGTGCAGGCTGAGGAACCGCTCGGCATACACCAAATACTCGAAGAACCACGCGTCTACCATCTCCGGCGCGTCACCATGCACGGCACAGCGCGGGATGTGCAGCCGCTCGCGCCCTACACGGTTCCCAATGGCGATAACTGTTACGGCGCGTACTTGTTTCGCTTGGAAGAAGATGAGGCAACGATTCCAGTCGCCGTGTTGGGCATTTGTGGAAGACCTCTCGTCCGTGACCCGGAGATCGAAGATGGAGATCGGGTTGAAGTCAGTGCGACGATTCAGGCGCCGAGTCACGGCGGATACTATCTGAGCTTCAAGGGGCTGAAAGTGGTCACCGAACAAGAAGACGTCGTGCAAGCAGTGGCTGATCGCATTCTTCCGCTCATCGAGTAATACCCCCCAAAACCTCAGGGATAGCGAGAGTGGTGATTTCTGATAATTCTATCTGCAGCAAAAATGAGCGATGGGTAGGGGTGATGCAACTGTTCACGATGATGACATGGCTGATTTTGTCGCTCACAACAGGCTGTGCCGTGAGCCAAGGCTTCAATCAGGCCGCAATGAGCGACGTCTTGCACGTCGATCCTACCTCGGATCAAGATACCCGCACTCCATCACACGAGGGCTCAATCCCTTCTCCGCCGTTTCGCCTCGGGGTCTTTTTTGCCAATCACGATTTTCCCAACCATCAGTCCCTCAGAAAAGTCGAATGGCTCAGCGCGGATAGAGAACAACTACTCCATGGCCTAGCCCCTTTGCGAGATCAGCAGATCCTCGCGGACATCTTTGTGTTGATGGATTCAACCGTTCAGGCTGCGAATAGTGATGCGATCAGGCAAGCCGGCGCCCGGTACGGAGCCGACGCCGTGTTGATCGTCGATGGCGCCGGAGCGATCGATCGGTACAACAACCGCTACGCATGGCTGTATCCGACCCTAGTCGGTACCTATCTCGCGCCAGGTACCGAAAGCGACGCGCTCGTGATGGCCACGGGCAGCCTGTGGGCAGTGCGCTCTGAATGGCACGCCCCCATTCAGATAGTCGAAGGAGTATCGAAGGCAGTGGGGTCGGCGGTCTTCGTTGACGATAGCGCCGCTCTGCAAAGCGCGAAAAAGCAGGCCATACAAGCACTCAGCACACGCATCGTCGATCAGCTCCAACTCTGGATGCAAGAATCTCCGCCTCCTCGCTCCCGGCTACAGTGAGTCGAAACTCATAAGCACTCCCAGCAAAATGAGATGTTGCCCAGGCGAGAGGCCTGGGACTCCGGGACGGAGCTCGCCGTTCTTGAAAAACCCACCTCCGACTCCGGTTGATTCATCGTAGCGGTGCTCCACACGCACGACTGTATTCATCCATCGATACGGAAACTGGTACTCCGCTGTCGACGTGACGGCCTTGACGAACTGCTCTGCACCGGTCCACCGACCGTTCCGATCCCAATAGAACTCCGGCCGAACCGCCACAGCCCACGGCCCGGTGATATGCCATCGCACCACCATATTGCCCCCCATGACAAATGCCCGAGGACTCCCAATCTGTCCAGCGATGGTTTCCGTCCCAATATCGAACGACGCCGCCATCGTCACATCGTCGCCTTTCCACTCGACGATGTGATTCCCATAGAGGCGCCAGAACTCCAGGGAGGTCTGTGTCTGGTCCGGCCCTCCGTAGAGAGTTTGTATCAGTGTCAACCTGGCCGTGGGTTTCCAGGCCCATCGCCCGCCGTAACTCGGGAGATCATTCGGATGCGCCAGATGATAGTAGCTATTCACGACAAACGCCGCGACCGTGAACTCCTCGCTCACAGGATACTGAACGTTTACGCCAAACATCATGTAGGGGCTGTTGTCGGCGATCCATGACCGGGTATAGTGGGCGTTTTCTTTCGCATAGAGCGATTCGTACCCCATCAGACTGTTAAATAAACCCGCCGTCACCATCAGCCCCCTTCCGACCGGCGCAAGATAGGACACATTTGCGCGATGAAGGTGCCGCAGCACATCCGATCCATCGAGCCGACGTTCACCCGGCAAAAAAGCAAACCCCTCTGTATCCCGTCCTCCTTGAAAACCCAATTCCATCCCCCAGCGTGACGCCGTGCTGGCATCCTTCCGCACATAGGCCAGGCCCATGTTGGGGGACAACTCGTTATGATGAGAGGCCGTGGCACGGCTACGCCAAAGGTGGTTATCGGGAGAATTAAAATTCCCGACGTACCCAACATCCACATAGGCTCCGTAGTGCCAGTCTTGGGTGGACGCCGTTGGTGGTGGTGGAACTACCCCAGTGGCCTGGCGACTCGGCTCGACGCTATTTGGATCCTGGCCAAAGGCCGACGACGCAAACACCGCCATGACGAACACGTGGAGCCAGAATGAAGTACTGACACGAGACGAGCTAGACGGACTCTTTCGCTTCTGTAAAAGAAGATCCAAAGGTTTCACGCTGATGAAGGCTCCGACTAGTCAGACATGGTAAGAGAGTCAGGACAACTACACAAGGATGAGCCGTTATGCAGACAATCGGCGATAGTGGCGCAGCAAGAGAGCGCCTCCCCAGAGGAAGGAGCCGAGCATCAGGAGAATCCCAATATTGTACGTGAGGTGCGCTAGCCGATGGTCCCACTCCAAGAGATTCAACATCGTCAGGATGTTGTTCCAGTCATGCCCATCGGTTTCTTTTCCCGTCACACCGCCGATGAGCATCAGATCCAGCGCCCGCGCATCGTTGATGTACGGAGCAATGTCCATCAGACTCTCCGCCGTCCACCACAAGGCCACCGAGGCGCCAAACGGATCACGCGTCTTGATCAGGAAGGTGCCGAGACAGATCATCGGCATGAGAATCTGGCCAAGCGTGCCGCCCAGAATCGTCATGAAGCGGCCGAACGGGATGAAGATCACATGGCCGGCTTCGTGAAAAGGCAGATTGATCAAGTGTAGAAAGGACTCACCGGTGTAATTCGTTTCGAGAGGCGTGGTGATGAACATCCATCCCCACCAGAGCATTGCCACAAACACAGCCACCCGACCATAAAAGGTCATGAATTCGGTCGTCTGGTCTGATTCGATCAACCACGCCTTCCCCGTCACCAGCCATGTGGATCCTTGCACTCTTGCTCCCGCACTGGTGCGAAGCGCCTTGGGAACACGCGGCCGATATTTTGAAAAAATGATTCCGCACCGCACACACTCCGTCGCCTCCTCAAGTCGTTCGGCATGGCATTTGGGACAGTGTGCGGTCGGCGCATCGGACGCAATCATTTTTCCACTCTAGGGGCGCGAGTAGAATCGGACAAGACAATCCGAAGAATGGCGCACGGATACGAAGGGTGACTCTAGGAGTTACTTAGTGGAAATAAAAAGGAACCGGCGCTCGTCAGCAAGAAATCGTTATCGTAGCTGAATGGCACGGTGGTGCCGCCGTTGACGCGTAGGCTCGTGATCCGGAAATTGTTGTCGTCATTCCGGCTCATCGATCCCGCGGCCGTCCCAGCTCAGGTCGTGTGGCATCGGAGAGAGAGAGGGGCCACCCTGCTTTGTACATGTGCCCGGTAGATCCTCTCGTCTCCCGAGCACCGGGGTGAAGGCTTTCCCCTTCATGTATCGGATCATATACTTATATCGTATCCGAATGGATACGACGCATCCGATCAGACCCCTCAGACCTAATCCCTCAGACCTATCCACGAACGTCCATAAGTCGTTGACAGAATTGTCCGTAGCAATGATCCGCATGGGCTGGCATCGATTCTGCGTATCTGAGCCATGTCCCGCATGAACTCGCTCTCCAACATCGTTCAGAGACGTGACATCTTTTCGCGGGGCAGAAGGAGGACACGATGAAAGAGTATCAAACAAACCCCTGCGTGAACTGCATGCCGCTCGGAGGACAGCTTGCTCGTTCATGGAGATTGAGGACGCTCATCCTGGCAGGAGTTGTGTTGGGCATCACGATGGTATGGACTCCACAGGCAAGAGCCGGCTCGGTGGGCTGGTCCTCCGTCAAGATCACGAAATCCGGATTCGATTTTGGCGGGGAGGGTTTTGTGGCCGGCGCTCCGACGAAAGCAGGCTACCTCGCCTGGGATCTGAACGACGGCCAACTCAAACCTGCCCTGCACGGTCATCTCCATTTGAAGGACGTGCGCGACCTCTGTGCGCGCATGCGTCTCGACTACTACAGCAATACCCACATCTTCCTGACCACGAAATATGGCAACCAGGTGTGTGCGGACAACGATAAGCGTCATGAATGGGATGTCAATCTCGCGCCCTACGAGAGCAACAAGATCGGAGAAGTGAAGGTCTCCATCGAAAAACTCACGGCGAAGAAAGACTGGACGATCGTGGGCTCAGAGACGGTGAAGCTCAGTACAGTCCACGACAAAGTGAAAATCACTGAGGATGGCTTCGATTTCGGCGGGGAAGCGTTCGCGCTGGGCGCCCCGACCAATTCCGGGGATGTGGCCTGGTCATGGAGTAACGGCCAAGTGACACCCCACCTGACAGGGGTCTTGCACATCAACAATGCCGCAGGCGCCTGCGCGCGGATGAGACTCGAATACTTCCAGGAGGATGGCGCTCAATTGGCTGAGAAATTTGGCGGAAAGGTCTGTGCGTCCGACAACCAGCACCACTCGTGGACGGTTGACTTAAAGCCTTTTAGCAACGGCAAGCTAACCAAAATCGAGGTCAGCATCCAAACCCTTGCCGCAGACGGCAACTGGAGGGCCATCGGGACGGACACGTCAAGATACGTCCATATCCCAGCGACCATGGCACTCTGCAGTGGGAGCGGTGGGTGCCTGGCAAGCCAGTATCCCCTCGGAGTGGAAGTGAAATAGTGATGACTATCGTACGAACCACAATAGATTCCCACGCCTTTACAGGCGTGGTTCTCAATTGATTACGAGCGGGGCTCGTCCTGCCCAGCAGGACCTTGCTCTCACCCCCGCCTTCACAGACGGGGAACTCCCGCTTAATTAGAAAGGAGCACAACGATGAACCTTTCCGCAACCACAACGAATCGATTCCGAAGACTGGCCGTATGTTCAGTGATGACAGCCTTTTTCATGACTGGGGAGTCAACCCAGGCCGAGCGCTACCTAAAGGACGTCATGCTCAAGGGAGCCCCCGTGCCGTCAGAGCACATTTCCGGGTTCCAGGGAAGCGCCTTTGAGGTCGGCGTCCCGGATAGCTCCTCGAACGACGACTATGCGGTGTACGGTTTGTCTTCAGAGGAACAGCGGGATCACCCCTGTTATGTGACCATTCGAACAGAAAACGTCAACGATTCCAGTGCCAAGCAGGATCTCAAGAAGGAACTCTGTAGCGGTAAGGAGAAAAGCCGCGAAATGGTGGCGGCCTTTACGGACAAGAGCTACGGCCAACGCTCTTTCGTGACGGGTGTGCGTGTTTGCATGAACGGCGACAGCACCCGGGTGAAGGGCATCCAAATCCGGGGGCAGACCATTACCGACCGTGGGGTAATGGGTAAGCTGGAGCGCGGCGCATCCGACCAGAAGATGGGCAACATTGCGCACCTCAATCCTCAGGAACCGAAAGACGACCGCCCCAACTGCAATAACAATTGGAAGCGTTGGGCGCTGTGCCCGCAAGACAACCAAATCGCCACGGCGGTGGTGCTGCATTTCGAGGCCGGAAAAGAGCCACGCTCCCTGACCGGCATCGGGCTCAAGTGCCGAACGGTGGAAAGTCCGGCGCTGCCAACCGGCACTCCGTTCTAGGATTGCCAAGCCTGGACACCTCAACGCCGACGAAGGAGAGGACGTGGTGCTATGAAGCGACGATGGCTATGGACGTTGGTGGTCGTAAGCGCGATCGGAAGTGTCCCCACCGAGGCAGCAGTCTCGGAAAAGGACCCTGTCACGGGGGCGACGAGCCCCGCTTGCGGCCCAGATGGCAAATGCAACCTCGGGGGGTGCGCCAGTGATCCCGATTGCCCGAAAACCCTCGGAGACCTGCCGCCGCCTACCCCCCGACCCGCCGCCGACGTCAATACCACCTGCGGCGGCACCCGGCACGGAACGAGGAGAGGGGGTCGAGGAGAGGGGGTCGTTGCTTGACTTCATACCTCATCTACAAATCACCAGCTCTCCTGAGTGTAAAGTCTAGCAATGACCCCATTTCACTCCTTTTTCTGGGAAGCTCGCCTGATTTATAATTCAGCTGATGCCCAGCGCCTTGGTGAATTCCCTCACGTCATTGTTCAACGTCACACCCAATGCTATAGTGCATTCAGCGATGTTTTGTGCGTGGAACAATTAGGCCTACCTTCTATGAAGACAGAACTGCTCCAGCGCATCACCATCGAGCCAGGTAAATGCGGGGGCCGCCCTTGCATCCGCGGTATGCGTATCCGTGTCCAGGATATCCTGGACATGCTGGCGGCAGGAACGTCTGAAGAAGAGATCCTGCGTGACTATCCGTACTTGGAGCGTGACGACATCCGAGCCGCGATGACCTACGCTGCCGCCTACCTGAACCACACAATTGTGCCGGCCCAGACCAGATGAAATTTCTGGTAGATGCGAACCTTCCTCCAGGTCTTGCCGCTTGGTTTCGCGAGCGAGACCACGAAGCGATCCACGTCAATGATCAGCCGGGCTTAGCATTCGACGATCGTGGCATTTTCGAATTTGCCCGTCAAAATGGATTCGCCATCGTCACGAAAGATGAAGACTTTGCTCCTCTCGTAACGCTCGGTGAAAGGCCGGCTCCGGTCGTATGGGTGCGGATCGGCAATGCCACGAACGCGGAACTGCGAAACCGACTGGAACCGGTTTTCCACGAGATCGTCCAGCGCCTTGATGCCGGCGAAACTCTCATCGAAGTCGTCTGACACCTCGCACAAGTCTCAATCGCTATCGCCCTACCTTCTATTTCTAGATCCACGCCCTTTCTCACTGATGAACACTCACTCGTCCTGTCTGCTCAGAAAATCATTCCTGAGTCTTCACCACATCCAATCGGTCGATATCGTCTCGGTCACAACATTCCTCCACCTGCTGAAAGGCAAACCATAGAGTCCTGTAAGGCAAGGTGAGAGCTGAATTTGGGGCCTGTAAAGGTATCCGACCCTATAACTTTGCCACTTCATCGATTCACTCATAGTTACACCCTCATAGCCTGCTACAGGCTATGTCCCACAGCGTCTGATCAAGACTCGCTGGCTCTATGGAGCGCCAAACGTTATCGAAAAGACCACGCATCTGTGCTCCGGTTCCCATAGGACCTGAGAACTCGGCAAAGGACAGGAGACGCACCCGTTTGGATGCACAGTCAAATTGCTTTTGAGTCTTAGTTGACTGATAGCGAAGTCCCAACATCCCTCCTTTGATTCCCCAATAGTTCGTCAGTTGTCAAAGCGTCACGAGCAGTCCATCTCGATGTATAGCAGCCGGGTCGACATAGACCGTCTGCATCCCTGGCGAGTGGTATGGGCTCTCCAGTGCCACCCACTCCGCACTTGCGAGCCCGCCATTAAGTGCAAACAACGTGATCACGATGCTTATATTTATGAATCTGGCCATCTGTCCTCGATCCCTATAAATGAATCGCTACCCATTTTGCATGAAAACACGAAACAACTTGAGGGCCGGCCCGAGCTTTTCTCTTGCGGCAGGCAGTTGTTTGTGACACCACTCCCCGCAACTACCTCTACACTGTAGAGTCAGTCAGTAAAACGAACAAGAAATCAGTAGAACGAGACGAGCGAAACAGGAAGCAACAAGGAATCACTTAGCAGGTTTTTGAAAGACTTTTTCGATGCCCGACGACTCTGAACACCTCAGAGATCATCTGCTGAATTAGCGTACAGGATGTTCAAAAAGGCCTTCCAGCGAGGCCGCAGCAAGCGAAAAGTCGAGGCGTACGCGGTTGGTACGTTGAGGCTTTGAGCGATGCGAGAACGAAGCTGGAGGACTTTTTCAACATCCTGTTAGTGGAAGGAAAAGGGTACCGGTGCAAAGGTGATGACAAACACGGCAAACGCAATCCAGCCGACAATGGTGCGATTGCGACCCAACGGAACATGGGGATCCATGACAGGGGGATGACCGACTCCCCACAGTCCCGCCATGAAGGCCCATAGAAACCAACCCGACCAGCCGATGAATCCCAAGATCAATAAGATCGGCAGAAAGGCGAGCGCCATCGTCCGCTGTCGTGGTCCCCACAGGGCATAAGCGACATGGCCGCCGTCGAGTTGCCCGATCGGAAGAAGATTGAGCGAGGTCACGAAGAGTCCGAACCAGGCGGCAAAACCGATCGGGTGGAGCACCACATCAGCCTCCGGCGGTAACGGCCCGATCACTACCCACGACATGAATTGCAGCAACAACGGCTCGCCCAGATGCAACCCATACGTGGCGGTTCGATCCACCACCGTGGACAGACTAAGTCCAACGATTAGGACGATGACGGCGACGACAAAGCCTGCCAGGGGGCCGGCGACGCCGATATCGAACAGCGCCCGACGACTGAGAATCGGCCCGCGCATGCGGATAATTGCGCCGAACGTTCCGATAAAATGGGGAGGGCCCGGAATGAACAGCGGTAAGGAAGCCGGTACCCGGTGAATCTTCGACAAGAGATAATGCCCTAGTTCATGCGTCGTGAGAATAAAGAGCAGCGACCCGGCAAACGGAATTCCCCGCCACAGTGCCTCAGGCGAAGCCAGGAGAAAATTCAGAGGCCCTCGCACCGGCCCACTGTAGGCTTGGTAGGCTCCCGCCCACAATGTGGTAAAGACCGTCAGAAGAAAGAGGACGACAGGCAAGGTCCACTTCGAGAAAAAAGACGGCTCAGCATCATCGTCGGTCTCGGTCTGCTCAATGACCTGTGTAACCGGCTCTTCTCTTGTATCAAGAGTGACGTCACGATCGAGCTCTCGATGTTCGTTCCGACCCAGTCCATCCATGCCATCCCTGCTCAGTTGATTCTCGCGAACGGATTATGTTCCAGCTCTTCTTCAACGGTCGTGGCAGGCCCATGCCCAGGAAAGAGACGGTAGTCTGGGGAAAGGGTCAGCAGACGGTCGCGAACTGAATTGAGATGCGTTGAGTACAGCTCCTTGGGATTCGACCGACCGATGGACCCGGCAAAGAGGGTATCGCCGACGAAACACACCGGCAGCTGCTCGTCATCGACCCGATAACAGATGCCGCCCGGGGTATGCCCCGGCGTCGTCATACATCGGACCGTACGGCCTCCGACGCGAATCGCCATGCCATCGGCTGGGGTCACCAGCAAATCCGTCCGCGGCTGCCAATCCAACAGCCTGTCATCCTCAGAACCAAGATACACTGGGACCTCGCTATGGCCCAGGATCTGCTCGATCCCCTCCGCATGATCCGCGTGCCCGTGCGTCAAACACACGCCGATCAGGCGCAACCCACGTCGACGAAGCAGCTCCAGCATCGCGGGCGCGTTATAAGCCGTATCGACCAACAATGCTTCACCTTCATCGTGGAGAATGTAGCCCTGGACACCATATCCATTGATAGTCCCCTGAACCATGTCCACCCACGGCGGCGTCCGTTGCGCAACCGGCTCCCACTTGTCCACGGCAATCTGTTCGAGCGGCTCACCGCGCAGGCCCAAGGCCTTGGCCAACGCACGGACTTCCGCACGGTCTCTCGGCTGATCGCCCCGTTCCAACGCACTGATATCACCGCCAGGCAAGCCTGTCATCCGAGACACATCACCGACCGAGAGACCTTGGCCAGTGCGCGCCTTCTTCAGGATATCGCAAAAGTCGTCTTCGAGCGGCATAGCGTCCTATCGAGCAATCCGGAAAAGCATACTATTCAGACGATCGGTGCGCGCGTGAGATTATCCTCTCGCGGCAGGCACAACCGACTCATCCCTCCGGACTGAGCTTGATTTCCTTCACGTCTCCAAACGCCGACAACGCTTTCGTCAACGCATCTCCTGACCCGACCGCAATAATCTTCAAGCGATCTGGATGTAAATGTTTCGTGGCCGCTGCAAGGACATCTTCCTTGGTCAGCTGGATCACCTGTGCGCGCAGCTGTTGCAGAAAGTCCTTCGGTAATCCATCGTACTCCAGCTCGATCAAGCGACTCACGATGGCCGATGGGCTTGCAAAGGAGAAGACGAATGAGTTCACATACGCTTCTTTGGCTTCTGCCAGTTCCCCATCGGTCACCGGCTCTTTGCGCATGCGTTCCATATTTGCCACGAACCGCTCGATCACTTCCTGTGTGGAGGTCATCTTGGTTTCGGCCCGCATCATCCAAACGCCCTGATCGTGCATACCTGTATAGAGGCGGCTCCCGACAGAGTAGGCCAACCCCCGCTTCGTTCGTACATCGTTGAAGAGACGACTGCGGAACGAGCTTCCTCCCAAGATATCGTTCGCGATGGCCAATGCCACATAATCAGGATCGTTCTCCTTGATCGAGAGGTGGCCCACTCGGAGATGCGTCTGCGAGGTATCTTTATTGATGAACCTGACCACAGCTTGAGACAGGTCCGCTTCCGACACGTCGGGAATCTTCAGCTCGGGGACCGTGCCCTTTTGCCACCCTCCAAACACCTTCCGAAGTAAGGCTAGCATCTCATCTCTCGTAAAGTCGCCGGTCACACCGAGCAGCATCCCGTTTGGGTGAATCGTGCTGCGATGAAACGCAATGAGATCCTGTCTCGTGAGACGCTTGATCGAATCGATCGAACTTTCTCGGGCCGTCGGATGGTTGGCGCCATAGAGCGCTTTGCTAAATTCACGGCTGACGATGGACCCAGGGCTATCTTGTCGGCGGCGGATCGCTTCGATGGCCTGTAACTTGGTCAACTCTAAACGAGCGGGCTCAAACGCCGGTGATCGAATGAGACCGGCAAAAATCTCTAATCCCCGATTCAGATCCTTGCTCAACACGTCCAGAGATGCCGAGCCTGATTGCCGTCCAATCCCAATATGGACATCACCTGCAAACTGCTCCAACTCCGCATCCACTTGCTCAGCCGACAAACCACCTCCACCACCGGTGCGCATCACTGCACCGGTCATAGCTGCCAACCCGACCTTGTCGGCTGGATCGAGCCAACTCCCAGTCCGCATGGTGGCGGTGAGCGTGACCAAGGGCAACTCATGGTCCTCTAACAAATAGACAACCAGGCCATTATCCAAGACCACTCGCTCCGGCTCAGGCGGTGAGAACTCAACCGGCTCGAACGTCATGGTTCTGGGGTCTTCGACCTGTAGATCGGCCGAATAGGCCACCGATCCCGACACCAGCAGGAGGACCACTACGGCAAGCAGCCTCGCAACCTTGCTTCTCATACTTATCCACCCCGCTCTTCCCCGCTTCATGGTCTCACCCTGCTGACAGGCGTTACCGCAGCCGCTTTGGCATTCCCTTTCTTCACCAAGACGGCAACGGTCCGATTCGACTTGGTGAAGTACTGTGTCGCGACGCGCTGCACATCGGCAGCAGTCACCTTGGCGATCTTATCCCGCGATGTCAGGATGTATTGCCAATCGCCCGCCAACGTCTGATACAGAGCCAGTTGGGACGCCAACCCGCTATTCGAACGTAACCCTCGCACCAAGTCCGCATCCAGATTGTTGAGCACCTTCTCCAGCTCCTTGGGCGATACCGGTTCCCGCTTTAGCCGTTCAATTTCTTCATAGATCGCGGCTTCGACTTCCGCGGCCGTATGGGGAGCCAACGGCGTGGCTGTGACGATGAACAGGTTCGGCGCCCGGACTCCCGGATGACTCGCATCCGACCCGACTGAGGCTGCCAGACGTTTTTCACGAACCAACTTCTGATGGAGGCGAGACGTAAGTCCTTCGCTCAGCACGGCATCGATCACGTCGAAAACATCGTCATCCGGATGTCCCAATGTCGGCTTGTGATACCCGATGACAATAGCCGGCTCCGCGTCAAATTCGACCTCGACGCGCCGCTCACCGCGCTGCTCCGGCTCGACCGTCACCAACGACGGCGGCGGCGGCGCGGCTGGAATCTTCCCGAAAGTCCGTTCGATCAACGCAATGACGTCCCTTGGGTTGATATCGCCGACCAGGGCGATGGTGGCGCGATTCGGGCCATAGTGCGTCTTGAAGAAGGCTTCCGTGTCGGCTGGTGTCAGCGACAGGATATCGGATCCCCATCCGATCGTCGGAATCCCATAGCTGTGGGCGCGGAATGCCGCCGACGTGAAGGTCTCAAACAACAGACCGTTCGGGCTGTCGTCGTTACGCAAGCGTCGTTCTTCCATCACGACACCCCGTTCCTTATAGAATTCGCGCAACACCGGATGCGCCATCCGGTCCGATTCGATCTCAGCCCACAATGGCAATCGATTGGATGGGAAACTGATCATGTAGCGGGTCAAGTCTTTCCCCGTCGAAGCATTGAGCCCGACGCCGCCATGACGCTGGTACAACAGCGCCAGTTCGTTGCCGACGACATACTCGGCCGCCTGTGTCTGAAGGTCGGCAAGGCGCTTTTGAAGTGACTCGATCGTCGCGCGCGCTTCGTCCGTTGCGCTTGCAGCGTTTGCATCGAAATCGCGCTGGCGCTGATCGAGCTCGGTTCCAACAAGTGCCAATTCGTCTAAGATCGGCTTCTCTTCCTCGTAGTTCGTCGTGCCGATCATGCGGGTGCCTTTAAACGCCATGTGCTCATAGAGATGGGCGATGCCGGTTTGACCCACCTGCTCGTTGATCCCACCTACCGCAAAGGTGATATTGATCGACACGATGGGTGCCTGATGTCGTTCGACCATGAGAACCGTCAGCCCATTCGCGAGTCGGTGTTCGATCACTCGCTCGGCAAGACTCGAGCTTGATGCGTACGAGGGGTTGATTGAATGGACCGTCATCATGATGAGAGTGCAGACTGCTAGAGCTGCACGGCTGATTACCTCTCCTGCCGTCTTCTGGCCGACCCGTCGTTGCACTCTGCGCCATTCACGATCGGTCATATGAAAAGCTCCATAAGTTGTTGTGGGTGTTCGATGAACCAATCGGGCTGACAGGCGGCCATCTTCTCTCGGTTGCCCATCCCATACCCCACCGCGCACACGCGGATGCCGGCGTTATGGCCTCCATTGATGTCATTCGTGCTATCCCCGATCAGAACCGTCCGCTCTTTCGGCACGCCCAGTGTGTCTACAATGTGTAATAACATGCCGGGTTCCGGCTTGAGTCCAAAGCCATTGTCTCCACCCACCATGTATCCAAAATGCTTCGGGCCTAACCCGTTCAGAATGACACGAGTGTATTCAATCGACTTGTTGGTCGCAATCGCCTTAGTCTTGTGCGCAAAATGCTGCAGCATCGGCTCGATGCCCGGGTAGAACGTCGTCCGGTCCAAGCAATGTTCGAGATAGTGGCCGCGAAATACCCTCAATGCTTCCTCGAATCTGGCCTGATTGCCCTCTCCGACCGCCAGGCGCAGCAGTCGTTTCACGCCGTCGCCGACAAACCCAAAAATTTCCTCAATGGGGCGCTCGGCCAACCCCAGTTCCACCAGTGTAAAGTTCACAGAATGGGCAATATCCCACTTGGATTCGATCAGGGTGCCGTCCAAGTCGAAGATCAGCAAGTCTACCGGAGTCTGCGCCATGATTATTTGGCCTTTCGCAAGGAATCAATGAGTGATGCTAGTTCGGTTCGATGAGCGTCATTCTGTTCGTTCGCTTCGGCTTCTCGCGCGAAACTCACCATCCGTTTCAACCCCACGTGAGGAGGAATGATCGGGGAGACGATGCGCCAATAGTTCCCCACGACTTTCACATGGAACCGGACCTCTTCTGTGGTGTCTTCAGGAATGAAGGTGGCATTCTCTAGATACACTGCGCCCCGTACATGAAACGTCACAGGAATGACCACTTCCAGATTGTTGAGGATGTCCCATTTTCGATAATCATCTGGCACGCTGGTTTCCTCGACCACCACCACACGGCCCCATGCCGGCTCTTCCTTCCAATTGATGTAGGGAGTCAGGGTGTCAAACGACGGAGCGTCCAGGCGAGCCCCTTTCTGATCAAGGAGCACATAGCGCTTGACGACTTCCGCCGGAGAGCGCTTGAGCGAGCCACTCGGACTTACCTGTGCATGGGACGTAACAGCCAGGCTGAGGACCGCCAAGGCGAGCAGGGAGGATGCAAGGCGATCGCGCGACCTACTCACGACTTTGTCCGCACTACTCTCCCACACAGCACGTAGGTTCCGTAGGATGTTCCACACCGGTCAGACAAGATCTCGCCTCTCCTCAGACATAGAGAACACATGAACCGCCTCATTCTAGCAAACAGGACTGGAGACATCCAGGCAACAACGTGATGGCCCTGCACGTTGTTTGACCTTCTTGAAAAGAGAATGCTACGGTCTTCTCATCATCTTCGTGTGGAATTCGAGGAACCAGAACCGATGCTCACTGATCCTCGGCGATGGACGCCACTCGCCGCTCTTCTCATCACGCTGCTGTGTGCGAGCAGCCTAGGCTCTTTCATCTCAGCGGCCGATGCCGAGCATAGCGTCGCTCCTTTTTCTGGCATCTCGATCCTCACCCCATTGGATCCAATCGACGCTCGTCCTTT
>Ga0224501_10001801_pt1 | contig 16695 bp, 15 predicted proteins | sample SF_Oct11_sed_USG_4_FD_169105 | JGI IMG/M metagenome (GOLD analysis project Ga0224501, IMG submission 169105) | Sediment microbial communities from San Francisco Bay, California, United States - SF_Oct11_sed_USGS_8_1 | ecosystem: Environmental > Aquatic > Marine > Sediment | place: USA... | reverse complement strand
GGATTTCATACTCGCCCAGGTCCGATGACATCTGGAAAGGCGGCTCGCACAGGGCCATCAGGCGGGTTTTTTGCCGGTTGGACAGGCGCAGGCGATCGGCGATTTCTCCGGCGCCGTCGGCATCGGTCCTGACCAAGGCGGCCAGACGCCGGATGAAATCGGGCTTGACGGTCTCGACCCGGATGGCCGTGGTTTCCAGCCACGCCAATACACGCAGACGGCCCACGTCACCCGCTTCCGGCAAAATATGTTCCAGCACCCGTTCTCCTTGCATAAGGTGGATCACCCCCGCCGGGTCGGCGGTAAGCAGAATCCGCAACAGTTCTCCGGCGATGCGTTCTGCCGAAAGTTCCTTCAGGCGCGGCGCCATTTCCCGGCAGGCGGCCAGCGATTCCTGATCCGGTGGCGGTGTTCCATAGGTGGCGAAAAAACGGAAAAAGCGAAGCAGGCGGAGAACATCTTCTTCGATCCGCTCCCTGGCAACACCGATAAACCGGACCCGGCCATAGGCCAGATCATCAATGCCGCCGAATGGATCGTAAACGTCCCCTTCGGGAGTGGCCGACATTGCATTGATGGTAAATCCCGCCGCGATGCATCCACCGCCCAATCATCGGTAAAGGCGACACGAGCGCGGCGGCCGTCGGTTTCTACATCCACGCGTAGCGTGGTGATCTCGAAATGACGCTCCCCGACCACCGCCGTCACCGTGCCGTGATCGATGCCGGTGGGGATGGCCTTGATGCCGGCCGATTGCAGCAACGCCATGACCCGTTCCGGAGCATCCGGGGTGGCGATGTCGATATCCTTGATCGGTCGCTTGGAGATGGCGTCGCGCACGCAGCCGCCAATGAATCGTACCTGAGCCCCATCTGCCGTAAGCGCCTCAACGACAGCGCGGGTTTCCGGCGCGGTTAGCCAGAACTCGGGAGCGATTTTTCCGGTAGGTTCCATGAAACTTTTATAAAGCGTCCTGGAACGAAGACGAAATTATTTGATATGGCCGGGGATGATCTTGCCGCCTTCGTAACGGGGCGACTGGTAGGTTCCGCCCGGATCCTGCTTGCCGGTGAGAGCCATATAAACCAGCCCGGATGCCGCCAGGACGACGCCCAGCAGAATTAGCCAGAACAACGGCCCTTTGTTAATACTCGGGCCATGCTCGTCTTCTTCGCCGCCACCTCCCGCTTGAGCCTTGCGCTTTTGCGCCGCCTTGACCCAGAGGATGTAAATGGCGGCGGGCAGGATAATGGGAAGCACGTAGGTAAGAAGCATCCGGATCATGGTCGCACCAAACAATCGTAGAGGTTTTTCAACATTCCCGCCGTCGCGCCCCAGATAAAATAATCGCCGTAGGGCATGGCGTAGAAATGCCGGTCCTTGCCGTTAAGCACCCGGCAATGGCGTTGATGGTTCGCGGCATCGAGAAAAAAATCCAGCGGCACTTCGAATACTTCTGAAACTTCGAACGGATCGGGATCGAGGCTGAAATCCGGCGTCAGCACGCCGACCACGGGGATCACCGAAAACCCGGTGCGGGTAACGTATTCATCCAGGCGGCCAATGACGTTGACGAAATGCGGCGCGATGCCGGTTTCTTCCTCGGTTTCGCGCAATGCGGCGGCTTCCGGTGCACCATCCGCTTCTTCCACATGTCCGCCGGGAAAACTGATCTGCCCGGGGTGATGTTCCAGATGATCGGTGCGCTGGGTAAACAGCACGGTCATGCCTTCGGCCCGGTCGACCAGGGGCACCAGTACCGCCGCCGGCGTCAAGGGGCCGCCGGAAGGCACGAGTTCCGGGTTGAGATCGTAATCTCCCCGGGCCGACTCCGGCGCCTCGGTCCGTTGGGCGAGCCGTGCCACGATCATGTCTCGGGTCAGGGATTTATTCACTTGATGATTCTTCCTGTTTGGGCAATCCCGGCAATGCTTAATAATAACACACCGGAAGCGCCATTTAGGTAGGGATTATAAGCTAAAATTCCCCTTGTCTTAATTGCAGCCCATATATAGGTCGTAAAACCGACTCCTACAAACAGGCCCGACCGTTTCGGACGATATTCGCAAACCAAACTGTCGCAGGACGAGAGTGGCAATTTTTCGCCCTGAAAAACGGAGGTTTTGCTTTATTTTCTTCCGGCGATTCTTTCAGCTTGCCTAAAGGAATAACATCCCATTACTCCGCTCCCCGAAAATCCGGACTGAACTATTTCCACTTGTTATCTCTGCATTGTTATTTTCTCAGCATATTTTTTAACAGTTTCACAATGACATACCACAAGCATAAGACGTATAATTCTCAAACTTTACCTATTCATTGTTTCGGATCGGATCGGATCTGTTACAGGCAGATCAAAATGCTTGGCTTGAGGAGGGGGGTAATATCCATGCGCACACCTATCATATGTTGGCGGCGGGCTGTTACAGCAGTCTTGTTCATTTTTTCTCTGGCTTTGGTTCCCGGCCCGGTTTCGGCTCAGTCCGCCGCAGACGTGATCCGGGAAGGCTTGGAGTTGCTCAAGGCCAAGGACAACCAAGGCGCGCTGAACAAGTTCGAAGCCGCCGCCAAAATCAATCCCAATCACCGTGGCGCCATGTTCATGCGCGGCATGGCCCTCAACCGTCTGGGCCGCCACAAAGAAGCCCTGGCCTTGATTGGCAAGGCGGAAACATTGGGATTCAAAACCTCCCACCTGTTTTTCGAAAAGGGCTGGGCGGCGGTTCGAACCGGCCAGTGGGACGTTGCTATCCAGTCCCTGGAAAATTATGAAAAAGCCAAGCCCGGCAACGCCAAAGCGGCCGAGTACCTGGGGCGCGCCTACTTGGGCAAGGAGGACCACGGTAAAGCCGAGAAGATGCTAAAGGAAGCCATGGTCCGGGACGCGGCGGTCAAACCGTCGGCATTCTACTATCTGGCAATCCTGGAGAGATCCCGGGGAAACGAAGATGCCGCCGATGCTTACGTCAGCAGGCTTCTCAATGAAGCCCCCGATTCAAAACTGGCTCAATTGGTGAGGAAGAAACAGGCCGAAATCAAAAAAGCCCGCACCGCCGCGCCGCCAAAACCCTGGCAAGTCGGCGCATCCGTAACCGTGGGCTATAACGACAACGTTTTCCTGCTGCCGGAAGACAGCCTGCTATCTCCAACGGGAGGGATATCCGAGAAGGAATCGATCCAGACTACCTATTCTGCCGATGGCAGCTACACTTGGCGGGTTTCTCCCCAGGACAATCTTACCGCAGGATATATCCTGAATGGCGCGGCCTCTGTGGAAGACGATGAAGCCGACTATAACAATCATTTGTTCTTCGCTAATTATTCCCATGCCATCAAACCCGGCCTGGGGGCATCGGCGCGGATCGGTTACGCCAAGACGTTCGTCGATGGCGATAATTTCCGCGATCAGGTCAGTTTTCGTCCGTCATTGGTCTATAAATATAACGACATTACAGTGTTGGAGGCCGCCTACGCCTATGCTTACTCCGACTATGACACCTCGCCCACGGTCGCCGCAGTGACCGACCGTGACAGCAATGCCCATTCCCTAGGGCTCACGGCAATTTTCGATTTATCCAAAGAGGTACCCCATGACCTGCAAGTGAGATTGGGGACTTCGTATACCTGGAATGATGCCGATGGCGACGATTTCGACTACCGGGCCCTATCTTTCTTCGCTGCCGCCACCATGTCATTTCCCTATCAGTTGACCCTCGATATCTTTGGCGGCTTGACCAAGACGGATTATACCGAACGTAACAGTTATGCCTTTAACGGCATCAATCTTTTTGCCTTCAGACGAGACGACTACACCTATGTCGGGCGTGCGCGCTTAAAACGGCCCATCACTCCGCAATTGGCAGCCTTTGCCCAGATCCAGAACACCTTTAACCAATCGAATGTCAAATTGTATCACTACAATCAGAGATCCGTGAGTGCGGGGCTGGAATACCGTTTTTAAACGTTCCTGAATGCCAGGAGAATAACGATCATGAAATGCACCTTGTTTATCAGGCTGGCCATGGCCCTTCCCGTGGTTTTGGCGCTATCCTTTTCCACCGCCCGCCCGGCCCAGGCCTGCGCCGGCTTCCCTTACGCGGTGGCCGGCATTAACTGTGCCAATGTTTTCATCGGACTCGGGCGCACCCCGCTTGATCCGGCCACCCATCTGGCTTTGACACTGTTCTACATGAATTTTGGCCCATTTATATATGCCGGCAGCCAGCCATGGGTGACCACACCCGTTTCAGCACCTGCGACCGAACCGCCGCCGCCGACGGAGCCCACTCCTTCCGACGCCGGCCATATTGTACCGCCTGTGGCTGACGGCTCCAAAGAAACAGGGAAACCTGAGCACATGTCACTGATAGATGCCCTTTTGAATCTGCCAACAGAAGAGGGAGGGATGACGCCTATGGATCCACCCAAAATTCTCGACTCCGGCGGAGAACCGGAAGTCGAAAGCGTTGTTCCCGAACTCACTCCCATCGTCACCATTGCCGGGAAGGAAATTCCGGAGGATCGTCTTTTTGCGTCATTTGGACCGCGTATTTCTGCGCCCAACTAACCCGGTTCAGGAGGGAAAAACCTTGAAACACTTGACATGTTCCAGACTAGTTTTTGCCCTTCCTGTTGGCTTGGCGGTGGTTGTGGCAATGTTCCTGTCCGCCGCCCGGCCGGCCCAGGCCTGCGTAGGCTTCCCTTACGCGGTGGCCGGCATTAACTGCGATAATGTCTTCATCGGTCTCGGGCGCACCCCACTTGATCCTTCCACTCATCTGTCCCTGACGTTTGATACAGCCGACCATATGGTTCTGACGCCTTCGTTTGGGGGGTACTGGAGTCCATATTTTAGTCATCCGGGGGTAACTGCACTGGGTGGCGTGGCACCGGGCGGGACACTGACTCCGATCGGTGGCGGGCAGCGCCCTGAGTCTGCTCCCGACGGCTCGACACCGGAAACAGGCGTGAAGCCAGTCCATTTGGGACCGATTGAAACCTTGTTATATATGATGGGAGTTCCGCCGGAAGCCATCGGACACGCTGGAATCCATGATGACGGCAGCTCATTAGGCAGTGGTGAAGGATCGGTGCCTAGCAGCTTGATCTTAGACAGCGACACCGGCGGAGACCCGAACGTCGAAAGTGTCGTTCCCGAACTTACCCCCATCGTCACCATTGCCGGGAAGGAAGTTCCGGAAGAACGTTTTCTTGCGTCATTTGGATCGCGCCTGCCGGAGTCCAACTGACCATCTTCGGGTGGAGGAGATTGTGAAACCCTGGATGTGCTCCAGACTAGCCCTGGCCCTGCCGGCAGCGGTAGCATTCGTTCTCATCTTGCCGGCGGCGGCGGGCGCCAGTGAAATAAACCCTCCCGGAGGGAAGCTTATCTGGGATGGGGACGCGAATGATAACTTAGGTTCAAAGTTCGACCCGCCAACGACCGGCTACAGCAACCCCGGCTTGGATTTAAAGCTCTCCATTCCCTACAAGGACCCGTTTCCCAAAGGCAGTACCCACAAATACTGGTTCCCACCGGATTCTCCCTGGGCCTATGACGAAGAAGAAGGCCTATTCTACCACAAAAAAGGAGGGTGGTTATGGGGGGGAGCCACCCTTCCGCCCGGTGTGAAGGAGCGTCCTCCGACGCCTCCCGAGCCTGAACCCGAACCGCCGACGATCACGTTCGAGGAAGATACCGGCGGTTCACCTGACATCGAAAGTGTCATCCCCGAGCTCGCAGGCGCTGATCCACAATCGTCCGAACCCGAGGACACCGTTTGGGATCCATCCCTGCCCGGGCTTTCACCACTGCCACCGGTTCCGCAAGAGGACTACGACAACGCCAAGGATATTAGAACACAAACCCTATTGGAAATTTTGGACGCGCAAATCTTTGACGCGAATAAGGCATTGGATGCGTACAGTGACGCCACTCATAAGCTGGAAGAAGCAGAGAAAGCCAACGCCGCCGCCGGCGGCTGGGACCCGGACCTGGAAGATGCCGCCATCAATGCCAAACATGCAAAAGACATGGCCCAAAGCGATTATAATGAGGCCCTAAATGCCGTTCAGAAAACCCAGGAAAAATACGAAGAATCGCAGCCGCTCATCATAACAATCCCGCCTAAATTCTAGAATTCTGATACCGCTATCGAGGATTTGGTTCCCCGAACTGCGCCCGGCCCGTTGCGGGGATCAATACCCCCCGGACGGAATGGACAGGATCATCCCGGTGGGTTCTTTCGGCGCCGGGGCCGAATGCCCTTCGGGCTGGTGCTCAAAGGTGGGCGCGGTAATCACGTTGTCCCGCATGGCTTCGAACATCCGGGTATCGCCGGCGCCCGCCGCGCCGGTGGCCGCGCCGACGCCGGCGGCGGAGTTTATATCGCCGAGGGCGCCAGTGGCGCTGCCGTCCAAGCCGCTTGTGTCGGGATTGGGATCGGTGCCGACGGCAAAGGCTTTCAGGTCTTGTTCCGATATATCGTTCATGTCGGCTGAACCCACGGAATTTTTATCTTCCTTCTCCTTTTGCCTTGCCGCCTCTTTTTCCTGGGCCTTTTTCCTCCTCGCCTTTTCTTTATCTAAGAATGCCTTAAAAAATGGATCCTCCCAATAACCGCCACCATCAAGAACGGCTTGCCGGGTAAATTCTGGCGCATATTTTAAAATATTCTCTTTTTCTTCCGGATTCTTACGGACTTTTCTCAGGGCGCTTTTCGCCTGTTTAACCTGATTCATGAGTTTAAGGGTAGCCTGGGCCTCGGCGTTGCCATGCTCGGCCATGAATTCCAGTTCCTCCCGGAGCTGGGGGTCGGTATCGGCCATTACTGCGTATACCTGGACCCGCCCATCGGAATCCTTGATGCCGCCCTGGCTTTCCTGCAGTTCGGGTATGACGCTGTCGGCCGGTAACGGGTCGCCGTCGGCATGGGCCCCTGTCACAACGAAGACGCTGCCGAAAATCAAACCAAAAATTAAAACGGCTGAATGGGCGGGTATCGATCTCATCTCGTTTTTCTCTAATCCAGAGAACTATCAAGCGTTGAAACCAACTCTCAAGTGTACCCGTTTTTGGACACGCGATGAAGCCCACGCTCCGCCCGAATGAATTAAATCAATCGATAATTATAGAGATAGCGGCAGATTTTGGGCAATAATACCTAACTGTCATCCTCCGTGCCGTCATCCGGATGACACCGGCTTTCTTGAGGTGTCACGATCGAGTCCCCGCTTACCGGCGATTTCACTTATTCTTCTTCCGGCACCTCTTCTGCTTCTTCCACCTCGCCTAAGGGGAAAAACATCCCGCTGCTCCACACCCCGAAAATCCGCTCCCCTTCGACCGTCTCTTCCCCGCCCAGCGAGACAAGATGGTAATACACCGAACGGGCCAGCCGGGCGTCCAGGCCGTCGCGGATGGTTACATACGGCGACGGCTCACCGGTCCGGGGGTCGGTCTCTACCCTCAACGGATGGTCGCCGTCGATCATCACATTTTCGTCAACATTGGTGCGTAGGGAAAGGGTTTGATCGGCCCCGCTGCCCTTACTAAACAGTTCGACCCCTATGAAAGGCGCGTCATCCACTTGAATCCGGCCCATTTCTGCGGGGGTGATGAGCCAAAACTCCCCGTTTTCGTCTCGGCTGAGTACGGAAGCAAACAGGCGCACGAGTTCTTTGCGGCCAATGGGCGAGCCGTGGTAAAACCAAGTACCGTCCTTGGCGATCCGCATGTTCAGGTCGCCGCAAAACTGGCGGCCCCCCACGGGCGGAGTTTCGGCGCCCCCGTCTTTGTTGAGGCTTTTAAAAAGTGAGAATTCTTCGGTCATTGCCTATTTTCGTCAATTAACACCCGGACAACAATAACCCCGGCGATTAGTGGAGGCATAAAAGTGAACGATCCAGCGCTTAATAATGCGGATTTAGGTGATTCTCCGCAACCTGTCGCGGCCATTGCCGCCATGGAAAAACTGGGCCAGAGCTTTCTCGACGCGCGCAAGTCCATCGGTCGGGTCATTTTCGGCCAAAATCAGGTGATCGAGGAAACCCTGATCACCCTGCTGGCGGGGGGCCATCTGCTCCTCATTGGAGTTCCCGGCCTGGGAAAAACCCGTCTGGTGGAGACGCTCGGCACCGTCTTCGGGCTGGAAGAACGTCGCGTGCAGTTCACCCCCGACCTGATGCCCGCCGACATTCTGGGTTCGGAAGTATTGGAAGAATCCGAAACCGGCAAACGCTCCTTCCGCTTTATCGAAGGGCCGGTGTTCTGCCAGCTGCTCATGGCCGACGAAATCAACCGCGCCAGCCCGCGCACTCAATCGGCCCTTCTGCAAGCCATGCAGGAACACCGGGTTTCCGTCGCCGGCCAGTATTACGCCCTGCCCAAACCGTTTCATGTTCTCGCGACTCAGAACCCGTTGGAACAGGAGGGCACCTATCCCCTGCCCGAAGCCCAACTCGACCGGTTCTTCATGCAGGTCGACGTGGAATATCCGGATATCGAGGCCGAACGGGAAATTCTGGCGGCGACCAGCGGCGAACTGGATGAAACCCCGGAACGGATTTTCACCGCCGATTCCCTGCTCGATGCCCAGAAGCTGGTGCGCAAGGTTCCGGTTGGCGACAGCGTCACCGAAGCCATCCTCACCCTGGTCCGCCAAGGAAGACCGGAAACCACCACATATAAAGAAGTCCGCGAAAAGGTTTCGTGGGGCCCGGGCCCCCGTGCCAGTCAGGCCTTGATGCTGGGCGTGCGCGCCCGCGCCGTGATCGAAGGCCGTCTGGCGCCGTCCATCGACGATGTCCTGGCGTTGGCCCATCCCATCCTGCGCCACCGCATGGCACTCAGTTTCGCCGCACGGGCCGAAGGAACCACCCTGGACGAAATCATTGACCTGCTGGCCGGGGACATCGCCTGACGGAGGCCGAGAGCATGTCGGAAATGCGGTCTGGCGGATTACATCATAAAGCCGAGGAACTCGCGGCCGGATTGCCGCCGTTGTTGATTGCCGCCGAACGGGTTGCTGCCACCGTGTCCCAAGGGGTCCACGGCCGGCGCCGGGTTGGCCAGGGGGAAACCTTCTGGCAGTTTCGCCGCTATCAGACCGGCGATTCGGCGGCTGATATCGACTGGCGGCAATCGGCCAAATCGCAACCGGTTTACGTGCGGGAAAACGAATGGGAAGCGGCGCAAAGTGTTTGGTTATGGCGCGATGTCTCCCCCTCCATGGCCTACCGGTCATCAAACAACCTGCCGACCAAATCCGACCGCGCTGACATCCTGCTGCTTGCCTTGGCATCCCTGTTGGTGCGCGGCGGCGAACGCATGAGCCTGCTCGGCTCCGGACGGCCGCCCGCCACCGGCCGCGCTGTGCTCACCCGCATGGCCCAAACAATTGAATCCACGTCCCTCCAGGAAGAGCGCCCTGCGGATAGCCTGCCGCCGTTTGAACTTCTGCCCCGCCACGGACGGCTGGTCCTGTTCGGCGATTTTCTTTCGCCCTTGATGGAAACTAAGGCCGCCCTTGATCCCTATGTAGGCCGGGGGTTGACCGGACACTTGGTCCAGATTCTCGATCCTGCGGAAGAAACCCTGCCCTTTGACGGTCGCGTTCAGTTCCAGGGCCCGGAACGGGAAGGCGACGTCCTGATCGGGAAGGTGGAAGCGGTGCGCGCGGATTATATTGCTGCCCTCTCCCGTCACCGGGACGGGCTTGCGGCAATGGCGCGGGGCGCCGGCTGGACGTTCACCACCCATCATACAGATCATGCGCCGGAAAGCATTTTGCTGTCTTTGTTCCTGGCCCTGACCCAGGGCCGGTCATGGTAGCGCCATGATCGCACTCGGCCCCCTATCGTTTGCCGCACCCTGGGCCCTGGTCGGTTTGGCTCTGTTGCCGGCGATCTGGCTTCTGCTGCGGCTGATGCCACCGGCGCCGATGCGCATGGGCTTCCCGCCCATCCGCTTGCTGATGGATCTTTCCACCGACCAGGAAAGCACGGCGACATCGCCGCTGTGGTTGTTGCTGTTGCGGCTGTTGATGGCGGCGGCTCTGATCCTGGGCATCGCCCATCCGTTGCTCAATGCGTCTTCCATGATTCGAAGCCAGGGGCCGTTGATTCTTATCATTGATGACGGCTGGGCCGCCGCCCGTGACTGGCCGGCACGTCAGACCATGATCGGAAACCTGCTCGATCAGGCCGGACGAGAAAACCGCCAGGTCGCCGTCGTCACCACCGCTAAAATCTCATTAAAATCGGCGCGGCCGGCGGTGGAATTTATGACGGCGAAAAATGCACGCGACCGGGTTGCACCTCTGCAACCCAAGCCCTGGGCGACGGACCGCAAGGAAGCGCTGCAACCTCTGCTGACTTCTGAGGATTTGCTGAAAAGCCAACCGGGGCATGTGATCTGGCTGAGCGACGGCCTTGAAGAAGGCGGAAGCGCAAAACTGGTGACCGAACTTCGAACCCTCGGTGCGGTAACGGTCATTTCCGACCCCAGCTCATCCGCCGCCCGGCTGCTGCGCCCGCCATCTCCGGAAGAAGGCGTCCTCGTTCTCGAAGCAGTGCGCCCCGATCAAAAGGGCGAAGAAACCATCCGGGTCCGCGCCCTGGCCACAAACGGCAATCTGCTGGCCCGCGAAGACATGGTTTTCAAGGATGGCCAGAAAATAGCCGCCGCCCGGTTGGAACTTCCCGTTGAACTGCGCAACCGGCTCGAACGCCTGATCATCGAGGGCCAGGAAACGGCGGGTTCCGTCGTGCTCGCGGACGAACGTTGGCGGGTCCGGCCCGCCGGACTGCTCGATCCCGGCGGCACTGACAGCAGTCAACCCCTGCTGGGTAGTCTTTATTATTTGGAACGCGCCTTAAAACCGTTCACTGAAGTCCGCCGCGGCACCCTTTCCGATCTGCTCGGCCGCCAACTTGCTGTCCTTGTGCTGGCCGATCCGCCGCTTCTCAAACCGGAAGAACTGGACCGGATCAGCAAATGGATCAAAGCCGGCGGTGTGTTGCTGCGATTCGCTGGGCCCCGGCTTGCGGTGAAGTCGGACGGATTGACTCCGGTCGATCTTCGCCTCGGCAACCGGGCCCTGGGCGGAGCCATGTCCTGGGACCAGCCGGTCACACTGGCTCCGTTCGAAGACACCAGCCCTTTCTTTGGCCTGAAAATTCCCACCGGTAAAACAAACGAGATATCCATCCGCCGCCAGCTCCTGGCAAAGCCCGCCCTCGATCTGGCGGATAAGACCTGGGTCAAGCTCAGCGACGGAACGCCGTTGGTGACGGCGGCGAAGCAAGGCGACGGCTGGCTGATCCTGGTGCACACCACCGCCAACACCACCTGGTCGAATTTGGCGTTGTCCGGCCTGTTTGTGGAAATGCTGCGCAAGGTCGTCGCCCTCAGCCAGGGAGTCACCGCCGGATCGGGTGGCCCGCCGCTGGAACCTCGGGAAATACTGGACGGGTTCGGCCGACTGGGGCCGCCCCCGCCCGACACCCTGGATATCGCCGCCGGAACTTTTTCCGAAACCATCGCCGAACCCGAACATCCGCCTGGTTATTACGGCGACGAATCATCGCGCCGCGCGCTTAATCTGTCGGCGTCCCTGCCGGTGACAGCGCCCTTCGTAACTAACGTCGCCGGCATTGACTACCAAGGCTACAGCGAAGCCCGCGAACGGGATTTACGGCCCTGGCTGCTTGGGCTGGTGTTGGGGTTGGCCTTAATCGATCTGATCGCCAGCCTTGCGCTGAGAGGGTTACTGAACTGGAAACGCGTGGCAGGCGCGGCCGCGGTAATTCTCATGTTCGCCCCCGGCGACGAAGTCAACGCCCAAACCCGGGACGAAATGGCGCTGGCCGCCAGCCTGGAAACGCGTCTCGCCTATGTGCTGACCGGAAACCCACAAGTGGACCGGACCAGCCGCGCCGGACTCAGCGGCCTAAGTGCCATGGTCAACCAGCGCACCGCCGCGGTCCTGGGAACCCCGGTCGGCGTTGATCCGGAATACGACACTTTGTCCTTTTTTCCATTGCTCTATTGGCCGGTTTCCTTAGGTCAGCCTGCTCTGTCGCCCCGGGCGGCTGCTCAGGTCAACGCCTATCTGCTGGGCGGCGGCACGATTTTGTTCGATACCCGCGATCAATCTGGTTCCGGAACCGGAGACATCGTCACAATAACTCGGGGCTTGGACATTCCCCCCTTAAGGCCGGCGCCCGCCGATCATGTGCTGAGAAGGTCCTTTTACCTGATGAAGGAATTTCCCGGCCGCTGGACCGGCGACACCGTATGGGTCGAGATCCCCGGCGAACGCGTCAACGACGGTGTCAGTTCGGTGATCATCGGCAGCCACGACTGGGCCGGCGCATGGGCCTTGAATGACGCCCACCAGCCCCTGTTCCCGGTAGTGCCCGGTGGCGAGAAACAGCGGGAATGGGCGTTTCGCTTCGGCATCAATCTAGTCATGTACGTGCTTACCGGTAACTACAAGGCCGATCAGGTTCACCTGCCGGCGATCATGGAAAGGCTGAGCCGTTGAGCGGGGGAATTTCATTCGCGCCGCTGTTGCCGTGGCCGCTGATCGCGATCTTCGGTGCGATTTCCATTGCCTTGCTCGGCCTGGCCCTGATGCGGGGCGGACGCGGCATCGTGCTCCGCGCCACGGCGCTGACCCTGATTGCCGCAGTCGCACTCAACCCCCGCATGGTCGAAGAAGATCGCAAAAATCAGCCGGACATCGCCGTCATCGTCATCGATGAATCGCAAAGCCAGTCCGTCGGCGAACGCAAGAAGCAAAACGAAGCGGCGCTGGAAAAGCTCCGCGCCGAAATGGAACGTTTTGGAGGGCTTGAAGTCAACGTCATCCGCACCCGGGGTGGCGGGCCGGACGCGGCGGAAGATTCCGGCACCCGCCTGATCGACGCTCTTTCCAAGGCAATGACGAGCATTCCCCAGCAGCGCTTCGCCGGCGCGGTGCTGATCACCGACGGCCAGGTCCATGACGCGCCCCAATTTGAGTCTAAAGCCGCAAAAAAAGATTCGTTCCCCGGACCGGTACATGTGTTGTTGAACGGTAACCGCAATGAAGCCGACCGCCGTCTGATCATCGAAAAGGCCCCGGCTTACGGCATCGTCGGCGGTGATATCACGCTTCGCTTTCGGGTCGAGGATTTCGACGCCGGCGACAAAAAGAAAACCCAGGGCGCAAACCTGGGAACCCGGGCCGGAGTCCGGCTGCTTAAGAACGGCATCGAAGTCTCCAGCGGCACGGTTCCGGTCGGACGGTCGGAAACTTTTTCCGTCAAGCTGGACCATGCCGGTCAGACGGTGTTGGAACTCATCGCCGAGGAAATCCCGGGAGAACTGTCAACGTTAAACAACCGGGCGGTGCTGAATATCAATGGCGTGCGCGACCGGCTCAGGGTGCTGCTGGTCTCCGGCCAACCTCACGCCGGCGAGCGCACCTGGCGTAATCTTCTCAAATCCGACCCTTCGGTGGATCTGGTTCACTTCACCATCCTGCGCACGCCGGAAAAACAGGATTTCACGCCGCTCGATGAACTTTCGTTGATCGTTTTCCCCGTGCGCGAATTATTCGAAGTCAAGCTGAAGGAATTCGACCTGATCGTGTTCGACCGCTATGAACTTCGTAACGTGCTGCCACCCGCCTATATCCGCAACATCGAAAAATACGTGCGCGAGGGCGGCGCCTTGATGCTTTCGGCGGGGCCCGAATTTGCCGGACTGCGCAGCCTGTTCCGCAGTCCCCTGGGCGCGATCATGCCGGGCAAGCCGTCGGGGCGGGTGCTGGAAGGTGGCTTTAAGCCGTTGATCACCGAACTGGGGCAGCGCCATCCGGTCACCGCCCTGCTCGACGGAGCCACCGGCAAGGCGCCAACCTGGGGCCGCTGGTTCCGGCAGATTGAAACCAAGGACACCACCGGCACGACGCTGATGCAAGGGATCGACGGCGGCCCGCTGTTGATTCTCGACCGGGTGGACAAGGGACGCATCGCTCAGTTGATGAGCGATCAGATCTGGCTGTGGGCGCGGGAATTCGAAGGTGGCGGGCCGCAAGGCGAACTGTTGCGCCGCCTCGCCCACTGGCTGATGAAAGAACCGGACCTGGAAGAAAAAATCCTCAAAGCGTCGATCAAAAGCGGAATCCTGACGGTGCGGCGCCGCAGTTTGGGCACCGAAACGCCGGAAATTACCGTCACCACACCGTCGGGCGAAGAACACATTCTTAAACTGGAACACAGGGGTCCCGGCGTGGGCGGTGCCACCCTTCCGGCGGAGGAAAACGGACTATACCGGGTCACCGATGGCACCCAGACGGCGCTGGCCGCCGCCGGCACGGCAAACCCGCTGGAACTTGCCGACCTGCGCGCCACCGCCCAGCTCTTGACGCCCCTGGTCAAGGCCACCGGCGGCGGCATCCACTGGCTGGCCGACGGCCTGCCGGAACTCAGGCGCACCCAGGCGGGCCGGGACAGCGCCGGGCGCGGCTGGATCGGGTTTACCGAGAACCGGTCTTACATGGTTGCCGGGATCATCCAGAATCCCCTGCTGCCGGGACTGGCGGCGCTGGTTTTGGTACTGGGCATGCTGATGGCCGCCTGGTGGCGGGAAGGGCATTGATTTTTATTCATTGGGATTTTTCCACCAGAAACCGTTAACCCGGTTTCCGGGCGTCGGCTGCAACGCCGCCGGAAAGCAAGATCGCCGATGTGATGGCCGTCACATACTCTGTTATTAAAGTTCCCCATAATTTTACGATAAATCGGTTGAATATTTAGGGATTTCCAATAGGCACCTGAGTTACAAGAACCTGAAACACAACGGATTTCATGGCTTAGGATGCGTATCGTCCTTCTAAATTCTTAAACGACCGAAGTTGAGCGATTTTATTGATGGCCGGACTTAGAAATCCCGGCCAAGGTTCGGATTTGTGCACGTAGGCAGGTTATGAACTGCCCCTTGTTGGCAACTGAACTGGAGTGAGATTTATGGTAACCATGAAAACGACTCATACCTCTACCTTCAGTACCGCCGTCCGGTCTGCGCTACAACCGCTGGACGCTGCCGTCACGCATGAGGGAACCACCCGGTGGCTATCTACTGCGACGCGGCTCATAAGTATCTTCCATATTAGTGCGACGGCTTATTGCCTTTATCTTGGCGGTCCGTTCTTGTTCGGGGCCGCGTTCGGAATTGTGATGCTGCTGGTTTTGGGTGTGATTAAAGTAAGCTACAGACGCGAGCAACGGACATCATCCTAGCCCCCGCCTCATGGGCCCCGAACTTACGACCCCGGAGCGGCGAAGGGCACGGGCCGGCGCCTGGACGAAGACTACCGTAAGATCTACCGGTGCTCCGTTCCCGAAGCTCCTATGCACGCAGCAATGCAAACGGACGAGAAATTCCCAACCTTCGCGCCGTGAAAGGGGCAGAAGCCGGTACCGGGCATGATGTCCCCTGTTCTTGTTCGTGACCTTTACTGACGGGCGCCGTAACCGGTATCGAAGACAAAGGAACGGTATTCCTGGACGTCGTCTTCCAGATCCAACTGAATCGCCGCGTACAGGTGACGGATGGACACCATGGCGACGACGATGCCGCCGTCCGTGACCACCGGCATGTGGCGATAGCGCCCGAGGTGCATTTTCTTCAGGGCATCAAGCGCCGAATCGTTCGGACGCAGCGTGTCCGGATCCCGGGTCATGATTTGGCTGAGTTTCGTCTCCCTGGGATCGAGCCTAGCACCCATAACCCGGCGCGTCAGATCCCGTTCGGTAACGATACCTTTTAATTTTCCGTCCTCATCGGTGACGGCGATGGCGGCGACGTTGCAGTCGGCCATCTGTTGGGCGGCTTCAAATGCCGTGCTTTCCACCGGCAGTTCGCAGACGCGCCCATCCCTTTTCGGCCGTTCGTTTTCAATAAGGTCCGGAATGATCTTGCGATGCATGACGGTCCTCCTTTTCCAACTGGCCCCGATTATACCCGGTTATTGATTCCGTTCCCAATTTTCCCGCGAATTAGAACAAATTCAATCGCTTACAAGTTGTGGATAACACCTGGGTATGTTTGCTTTTCGATAGGTTAGGACTCTCCCTCCACCTCCACCGTCGACCACCAGGTCACGGAGCCGCCGGGCAGACCAAGCAAAGCGGTCATGCCACCGTCTTGATAGAGAAAATGTATGCCTGAATCGATGTTTGAAATCTGCGTGGCGTACGTGTCGACGGCGGCGACGGCGTTTTCGCCGTAGGCGCTGGCGAAGTCGCCGTGGGTATCGGCGGTGGCCAATAGGGACCCGACCTGCGAAAGCGTGACGAAGCGCTCGGTGAAGGCGGGATCGGCGGCGAGCAGCGCTTCGATGCGGCCCAACGCCGGATGATCGCCGGAAATCGTGAATTCGCCTTCGCCGGCGTTGAGAACAATCTGTTCGGCGTCATCAATCCCCGCCTGACGGAATTTATTGCCCAGTTCTTTCGCCAACTGGGCAGCTTTTTCCTCGAAATCAGCGCGGATTTCCTGAAGGGTGGCGGTTGGCAGCCCGCTTTGTCCATGATGTTTGCCGGCGTTCAGGGCCTCGCTCAAGGCCAGCGCCTGGCGGGCGGCGTCGGAAATTTCGATCCGGTCCTCGACTACGCGGAGGCCGGATTCTTCTTCGGTTTCAA
>Ga0224501_10001800_pt1 | contig 16696 bp, 9 predicted proteins | sample SF_Oct11_sed_USG_4_FD_169105 | JGI IMG/M metagenome (GOLD analysis project Ga0224501, IMG submission 169105) | Sediment microbial communities from San Francisco Bay, California, United States - SF_Oct11_sed_USGS_8_1 | ecosystem: Environmental > Aquatic > Marine > Sediment | place: USA... | reverse complement strand
CTGTTGGATCTACGCCGCTGTGGCAGGGGAGAGAGTTTTCGCCAAGTACTTGTACTCATACGCTCGAGAGGAGCAGTGCTTTGATAAAACGGAGGCCTTGAACCTGCAGACAGCATTTTGGCTCAGTTTTACCGGTGGTCGCTTCCTCGGATTCGTCTGCACCAACTTTGTGCCTATGAAATTTGTGATCTTCATAGAGGGTTTTGGCATCCTTATCCCATCTATTGTCTTATATTTTTTCAGCGCTGAGCGCCTAGTTCTGTGGGTGTTTTCATGTATGGCAGGGATTTTTATTGGACCGTGTTACCCATCAGGCCTTGCCTGGACCAATCGTTACATGGAGGTAACCGGTGTGGGGATCATGGTGCTGAGCGTAGCGGGTGGCGTGTCAGACCTTAGCTTCCTGGTTACATTAGGTACACTCCTCACTAACTATGGCATATCGGTGATGATCACAGTTATTCTTGGTTATGGTATTCTGGTGGCAGTTTTGCCTATTGTTCAGCAAAGTATTGCTCATACAAAAGGTGACAGGTTTGAACAAATAGCTGATGAAAGTGAAGCCACCGACTGATTTATGTAAGATGTGTGCCCGAATAAAATATATAATAACAATATCATAACAATTACAATCTCGTAGTGAGACCGAGTAAAATAAAGTAAAAAGTAACAGAAAACAATAAGTGTTCATCCAGGTAGGTAAATATAAGCACCCACATATGCCATAAGGTATCCAGAGGTTTCAATGAGCCAAAAAGTCAAGCTAACTAGAGTCTTGTGGGGCTCAAAAGCAAAAATGTTAGAAGCTTTCATAATCTGTCACCGGACTAATGACTGGCTAACGAACCACTCATCAGAACTCGCATCACCGCTAAACGTCTGGCTACTAACCGCCTGGATACCTAGCTAACTAACCAATACTATTTAACTCGCATACCTGCCATCAGGGGGCACTTCCATCAGCGGGCGCTTCCATCGGGGGCGCTTCTATCAGGAGGCGACAGAGACTAACGGCTCCCTTCGCCTTCTGTTATCTATCATGTGAACGACCTCAAATACCACCTATAATGGCGCAGTTATAATACCTCAGTAACACCAACAGAACAGTCACAGTGTAACCTAAAGATGGAACCACAATGTCCAACTCTCATCACAATATGAGTCAAGGGATGGCTTAGTGGGTTGGAAGGACCAGGGATACCTGGTTTGATTCCCAGCTTGGTTGCCTTTTTGTTCTTTCACCTATCAGGTGTAAACCTCACGATGCAGCAGCATGCGACTTGATGCCAATATTCCCCTGATCGGCGCATACCAACCACACAGAACACTGGGCGCTAGCAATCAGGGACTGCGCGTATAATCATATGGACAGGAAACAAACATAGTTTGAAAGCAGCAATGTCAATCGTAAAAAACTCTTCCATCCTTTATAAGTGAATACAGCGGCTGCCATCTTCAGTTATACTATGTAGTTCAATATTTGGTGCAATCCACTTTTGATTCTAACAATTCCTTTGATTAAAATGATCTGTCCACCTTTGGACAAAAAGGCCTCTATTAACCCGAGGATGCATTTCAAGGACACCAAGTCTTAACATGCCTTGTTATTCACTTCAATGGTGTAGCTGTAAATGCTAACCAAAGATGATTCTAAGCTAGTATTGACAGTTTGGACATAACAAATACATGTGCGATGGCATTGGCTTACTCGAAGCAAGCGCAGCTTACCTCAACCATAATGAGAATGATAATCATCCACTCAAGCCTCACTTCATGTTTAGTATTGAGGTGATCCCTGAGCAGGTCCACCAGGTCTATACAGTGACCGAGTTTATTATTCATCACCTGTAAGGCCCAGAAGTGTGAAATGGTTAGGTGGTTTAAATAGTGGCTTTTCAGTCAAACTACAGGCTCCCAGGAACTGCGGCCGTGATATACTTTACCATACATAGGTCAAATTACTGTGAGTAGTTCTAAAAACTGATGCATCCATGACCATTGAATCGGTATGCACACTTGTCCTAATAGCCCATAAAATAGTCCGAGTTCGGCATTTTTCCGGAAAACAGGTCCTTTAGTGAAAACACAAAACACAGCATCATTGATGGTTTGCTTGTTCTCACCTTAGTTCTGGCCTGAATGTTAAAGTAGCTGATGCTCTGGCGGTACAGTTTCTCCAGGTCATCTCGGTCCCAGTAGAAGTCGGGGGTGTCAAGGAGATCTGAACTGAGATTGATACGATGGCTGAGACTGAAGAGTTCCCCAGTCTTGCTGAGTACATCCTTCCGTGAGAGTTGCAGCTGCCCGCCAGCTCTTAGTCCCTGCAGTAATAGCGAGTCTATGCGAGATCAGTGAGCAGGGATACGGGATAGATCTGTAGTAGGGCACTGGGCTTGTGATTGTAATCTCTAACCTGGGTTTAAGCCATGGTCATGACCCTCCTGGGTGTGAGTTCCTCACATCAATCTTAGCTAAAGAAACTCAAAAATAGGCTTCCTCATGAGGTAAAGCATTGATACTGACCCACGTGTGGTGCACCATGCTAAACCATAAATGGTGCACTAACAAGTAGCTAACCCTGCAGTATCACCATAAGAGGTGAAGAGATCAAAGGAGAACATCATTATGGAATATCAGGGTGCGCCAATAAGATAAGATCTGACTAATGTGGCACCTGGCCTAAAAATCGGACTGTAAACTTCTGATGCTAAGCCCAGTATACTATCCTCTAGGTAATCGCTTCCCTTGTATAAATACTGGTTGGTCATACCTGTGTAACATCCTCTATAGAGTCGATATACTCCTCCAATGTAGCTTCCCACATGGCCAACTTGACTACAACCAGGGTTGGAAATAGCGAATACCATTCGGTATTCGTTACCATTACTCATTTCCATTTTGTAGAACGAAAATGGTAACAATTAGCTCATGCAGATTCAGTGTCGAAATCAGTATCGGGTACAATCAGAATGCATTCGATACTCTCATTCTCTCAACAACCGGCTCACCCGCATTCAATGGTTATAAAGTTTGTTAGTACCCGACTAAAACAGCTAGGTCCTAGTACTAGTACTAGTAAGTATAGTACTAGTAGTAGCTATGGACTTTCATTCACACTCCGGTTTTGACAAGTTTAATCAGCTAGATGACCTTGGCCTCGATATTGAGTAGTGTAAAAACAGCACAAACTATTAACTTTGTGCATCCTTATTAGCGTAATTGGTTGCAAACCCTACTATTTTTCATTTTCACACCGAAAAGAACTGCTAAATAATTGAAATAAGATTCACTAGATGACATTTTTTACTAAGTAAGTCTGGTGTTTTTATGCCACATCCCTTGTAGATGTATCGTATATTGAGTATCGGGAATGGATTCATTCCTTTCTCTGGGAGTATTGTAGCTGATACACAAAAACAGTGTATCGGTATCGAAATATTTGATACAAAAAAGTAACCTTGCCAACTGTGATTACAACACAATGTCAGTATGAGAAACTCTCTTGACGTTCCCAGGACACTCAATCGGACTAGAGATTTAGCTTTTAGTGTCACAGCACCTAGACTTTGGAACACTTTTAATCAAGACCTTTTAAATGCAAGAACTCGGTTACGTAATTACCCAATACTCAATACATAGATTTTTTCAATGCTGACCAGGATCTGTCAAATGGACTCTGTTTACCGGAACAATGTCTATGATTAATGCTTTCGTCACTTCATGGACCTTAATGTAAAAAAGACTTCTAGTCTTATTTAAGCTATCCATGTAAAATAAAACTATCAAATTAAATCAGTATATGAGGACAGAGAATAGCAAACCATGTGAACAAATACTGTATAAAGGGATGGGTCAGTGGTAGGGTGCAGGGCTGGCAACAGTGAGAATCTGTGTTCGAATCCCGGACATGGTGAGCTCTTATTACAAGTGTGAGCTCCGCACACTAATCCTAGCTCCTACTGTTCCAACAAGCCTCACGCTTAGGAGGTTTATGAAATAGGATGGCCAAGTGCTCGAGTAGGACAATAAAACCGCAAGTAAAGGTCACATGGGTACCTGAGAGCATGATCCCGTTTGAGTAAGCGTATTTCTCGAGCTCCAGACCGTGCTCACTCCCGAACTGAAATACATCTCCTTGAATTTTCGATTTGCCGCCTACCTCATTTGCCCTGCATAATAATGACACTTCAGACAGCTAATAGAGAGTTTGAGGAGTTGCGTACCCCGCTATGGAACCAGTATTTTAGCAATTCCACCTACTAACATATAATACTCGCTCGGTGAGCCATCCCCTCACTCGGCGAAAACATTGCTCACTAGCGATCTGGTACACAACTCCGTAAACTCCCTATTAAGTGGATTTCGTCTCCCAAACGTCCCCACGCGTTTCTCTTAGTCTTTCAGTATTTTCCTGGGAGTAAAGCACCTTGGAGATATAACTGCCCAAAGAGATCTTCAGATTTTGACAGCAGTTGAAAGAAACCTAGTCCATCCCTTTGAAATATCTAGAACACTGCCGCATTTCCATTTAATATCATGCTAGTCCCAGGAACCGTTTACAAAGTTCACTATTTCTGGTTTTGCATCGCGTTTCATGTAGTTTTGAGCAATTCTGTAGGTCAATAAGGTCCTGCATGAAACAGAATTAGAAACAATTCCCATTCAATATCAGCTGATGACCAACCAGTTAGTAGATAGATACGTGTGTAGTGTGGATACTTTGACAGGAGCACTGTCAAGGGATTAGGATCGAGGCATACCCTGCATCTGTACCCAGCTTCTCAGCCACTGGCATACCAAACGCTTACGCATTATATGTGTACTCCATGTTTTCAGCTTCGTGCTTCACCAGTGCCGTGTCAAACGGGTCCTCTTCATAGTCTCTGAGCAGCCTTAGGAAGTTTGTTCTCTCTTCATAAGGAACATTCCAGAAGACGGCCATGCCTTCCCGGAATACAATAATATCACGAGGCTCGCAATCAATCTCATACTTGGCGCGAAGATAGAAAGCATCAGTAACATCTGCAATGGTGCAAACAGCAAGTTTCTTGGAATTGTTTGGCTTAAAATATCGCTTTGTGGTGGGGGCCTTCCATAGAGTCTCCTGTTGTGAGGAAAAATTTGAAATGGTTTTACAGCCCAATCGGCGTCCGATCTGACTAGGCTCTCGAGACCGGCATCTGATCAGATTCAAACTGAGTCTGAGCTGGATGCAATAGACTGAAAAACGTGATGCTATGTTGGTGAGATGGTGATCAGCGATAAAAACAGCTGTGAGATAAAAATATGGACTTACCGGAGGGAAGAGATAGGCGTTCATAGAGCCCTTGCTGCTCTGTGTAGCTGACTAAATCCTCTAATTTATACTCTTCTGCTGTACTGTAGCCAGTCACCAGATACTTGGCAACCTAACATAGGGAACACCATGAGTAACCCTCTCAAGCAGATATCCGGGCCACAATGATAGACATGGTTTAACTTATGCTGACAAATCAAGTCATTAACTTTGTAACATATGATAGTAAACTCACTCCTTGGTTGGACCCATCAGCACCAATTGTCTTCTTCCGTGGGGTACGTTTGCTGATCATTGGTTTTGAATGAAAGAAATAATTTGACGAAGTCGATTTCCATTGAAAACAAATCGGCCTAATGCGACTTACAGCCAAGCCACGTCTTATCAAAGAAAACATGATGATTGGCAGGCGAAGAGACCTGTAAGTGTAAATAAATGAGTTTTTCATAGATGTCATGAGGGAAAGCCAGGCCAGAGACAGTGCCATTCATACAAAAAAATTCTAAAAGAGGACATTTCAAGCTTTGTTTACATGTATTTCGGAAATTGAATATATACTATATATTCAATTTCCAAAATAAATGTAATATAGATATAGCATTATATATGTAATATAGATGTATATAAATGTAATATATATAGATAGCAAAAAGCGAATGTCAAGCTGTCTCAGAGGTAGAGTGGGGGACTACGAGTAAGAGTGAGAATCAAGCTCAATCCAGTGACTGGGTGATTTACTAGTTATTCACTCAGCCTCTCACTCACTGACTCAGTCAAGTCAGTGAGTGAGAGGCTGAGTGACTCACTCACAGCATTTACAAAGTGACTAACTCAATAGCCTAGGTGAGACTGGAAGTCAATCAGTCACTCAGTCAGTCAACTCAGTGACTTTAAGTGGTTGTGAATCAGTCAGTCAGTGATCACTCACAGTCACTAGTCTAGCCTAATCACTAGACTAGTACTACTAGTAATTAAATACTTACTAGTTACTACTAGTACTAGTAGTAACTAGTAAGTATTTAATTCAGTCAGTCCCAGTTAGTGAGTGACTCAGTCGAGTCGGTCAGTCAGACTCAGACTTACACTGACTGTTACTAAGTTAGTCTTAAAAAGACTTAGTAAGTTGGTTAGTGAGTTTAGTCATTCATTGATTGAATTATTCTCATTCACAATCACAGTCACTCATTCATAATCATTGGATTTGGATTGATCATGATGATTCATTGATTGATTGGGGGATTGGCGTGACGGATTCTCGTGACTCGCAGAGTCGGTTCGTGATACTAGGTTATGCTGAGGCACGGTGGCACAATGAAACTCACACCGACACTAGAAAAGTGACTATTACTGTATTATTATTTATAGTATTAGCAAAAATCCGGTGAATACCATGCAAAGCACGTGCAAACCTTCTGTAATGCCCTTTCAAAACAGAGGCTCTATCCACCACGTGACTAGCCACAGTCCCCTGACAAGGTCAAGGACATAGGGTTTGCTTGAAAAAGAAATCGCTAGGTAGTAGGTTGCTAATGGACACATTTTGTTGGTAAAAATATTACCAACGAACGGCATGCTCTCTCTCCTAAATGGTGCTTTACTGTACAACTAGCTTATAATGAACTACTGAGCGCAAAATTCCAGAGTCGATGCATAGAAGTCTTCAAACTCAGAACACAATTCAGCTTAGCAGTGACTGAGTGAGTGGAGTAGAATTGGAAAGTAAGAAAATAAATTTAAAATACGTGTCGCCTGTCCATCGAGCTAATTTGGACTCTATCATCTATATTATTATACACTTACATCACAGTTTGGGCTCTACAATTACAGAACTGTTTGCACTTGCGATTTGACTTCGACACAATTGGGATGAGCGACTATGAAGGTTTGGACGATCTCCAAGGTAAATTAATTTTATTTGGATTGATGTCAGTACTTAGTTGTTACTTACTTGCTTAGCAAGTTAGTTATTACTTTTTTTAATCGACACTCCTGTGAGTTGGATGATTATGCTCATACCTGTCTCATCATCTCCGACAAAGATGTACTCGCCACTCTATAGTACATGTACGGATGCACTCTATGCACCACAAAAATCTGATGCTTCAAATTTCAAGAAATCGCTGCATCGCAAAACAAATAACTTTAAGTTTTAATCAGTAGATTAATGATTTACGTTGTCATTGGCTGTTTCACCCCGGGTGCGCACTGTAAACCGCCCAGGGCGTGTTACGGGAGGGTCGTGAGGTGGCTTAACTCGAGTAAGTAACATGTCTGTAGATCAGCGGAGCTAATAATGAGGGGAGGAAGGTAAACAGGAATGGTGATGGTTTGCGAGGCAAGAGAAACAAGATGTCAGTCTTATTAGGCTTCAGAGTTCAGAGGGAGAAGTCAAGTCCCTGGGTCAAGAGCGGGTTTAGGGCTCTAACGCGCAGATCTTTACTTGGCTAATTAATTGTCATCTGATGACCTTGCGTCCTAGGGCCGTCAATGTCAAAGGGCTTATAACACGAATATGTTACATGCACTGGCCACTTTGCTTTGTCTTTCCAGATGAGTTCGGAGATGAGGAAGACAGAGAGGAGGCTCTTGTGATCTCATCAGTAGCTAGAGGTCACTTAGACGTATTGGTGGATGATGAAGTTCTGGACTCTGAAGAAGAGGTAAATCCATCCACATATGGTAACTATTATCAGTGGTATCCCCGATTCTCCTCAAATAGCTTACCAAGGAATTCCCGGTGAATTTTAAGGGGTCAATGACAATCATCAAATCACATCTGTATTCTCTTCCCTCTATTCTTTCTGGGGGGGGGGGGCTTGAGGGCAGTAGAAGCTCACCTTTCTCATGCCCTTTCAGTGGGTGTATGACGGCTCATCTCCTCTTCTGATGTTTTTGACCTAGGCTTTATGAGTAGCTTGCGCTGACATTGGGGACCCGTTATGATCAGGGTGTGACCCACCGTCATGCAATTGTATACCCAGAGCTCTACCGGTAAGCTATCCCCCTATCTGCATTCATAAGACACCAAAGATTTAATTTTGAAATTACGAGGCTGCGTTAAAAATACTTACGCTCCGGAGATATAGTCCAATCGGCATAGAGCTGCCGCAAAGGGGCTCTGCTATGGGTGTACAAAGTAGGTCAGTAATGAACGATTGTCCTCAACTTTATCAAGTGTTTTGGGTGGCGGTTATCACATGTGACACATACCCCTGAATGAATTGACAGCTTATTCAGAAAGTGAAGGCATCATCTAACGAGGCAGACACAGCGTCTCTGCTGCAAACCAAGCTCATCTGTGAGAAGATAGAGGATGAAATGGTATCATTAGAGGAGAAGGACCTCCGGGTGATCGTGGACCGGCCAGAGAAGGTCATTAGGACTGTTGAGTCTTATGTACTCTTCCATGTGTCAACTCAGGTAGGCATTGGTTTGGTCTCATATCAACTCCATGAAGCCTCGGGTCAACGATTGTAAATGCTAATGTCGTGCTAATGTGTGATTGCGCCGCAATCACACATTACGGTGGTGTTGCCAACAGAAATCAACACAAAGCCGTATTCTCATTCACACAATCGCCGTAAAGGTCATGTACCAAAATGGCATAGTGGGATAGCTCAGTGGTGGAGTGCTGGGCTCGTAACTGCGAGACCTGGGTTTGAATCCTACGCATGGCTTGGTCCTGTGGTAAGCCTAAGAGCTTCTCACGTTCTCATTCTAGTTTCTACCTTCAACAAGCAGCAGGCGTAGGTGGTGCATTTAATAGGACGGCCCAAGTAGAACAAAAATCAAGCCATCTTTCCTTCCGTTAGATGATTGATTGATCCCTTGTGTTTCAGACAACTCGGACAGACTTTTCTCTACCTACTTATGAGGTGAAGAGACGCTACAGTGACTTTCTGTGGTTACGTCAAGCTCTCACTGAGAGATATCCACTGCGAATTATCCCGGTGAATAATATTTCAGACTTCTCTCCCCACATGATGATTACAGGTTTCTGTCTCAGTTACTTTGTCTCGACCACTATTGCCAGCTTTAATTAAAGTATGGATGACGAGGCAAATTCTTTTGGCTTATCAGAATCAGTGTGCCTCAAAACCTACCTGAATCCAATAAAAGTTCATACTGAGTAGGCGATGTAGTAAAAAAATACAGTTAAATGTTGGAGTCCTCAATTGAACTTTCGTTCACAGTTGAAATTTTCCCCATGATGTAAATTGTCGCAAAAGCCATCACAGCGGGTCCATGTTATTACATTTGCGCGGCCGCGTGATTAGTAGCCAAAGTCCATTTTCTAAAACTTTGTTACGCTTTTGACTACTGGGATCAAAGTATGAGTGCGGAATATGTTTTGAGACAGGCTGAATCTGTTCAGCCAAAATAATTTGCCTCCTCGACCATACTTTAATCAGTCCTAGTCCCTTTCGACTAAGCGCAACGTCGGAAATCGGAGTAATCAAATGGCATACATGTAGCTGCAAAGAATTATGCTCAACAACTCGGGACATATTCCAATAAACCCCTCAGATATTAGCGAATATTGAGTGACCATTCAATATAATTGTGGTCAATAAATAGTCTCACTCGCGATTTCAGACCAAATAGATGGCGAAAAAAGTAACAAATAAACAAATAAAAGTTGGTCCACGACCGACCGTGTACAGCCCCTGCGTGTGATACTCTTCTCATTTCGTACTTTGGCGTGACTGCTCTCTTTGTCTCAAACACTGTGTCTTAGTCATTCTCTCCTTGACACTTTGTTCCAGTCTTGCTGTCTTCACGTTAAACTGACCGTGTGCCATTTTTTCTGTAGCCTATGCCGGAGAAACACAGTCTCGCGCTGGACAGGTTCGATGTCAAGTTCATTCGCTTCCGTCAGACGTTTCTGCATAGATTTCTGCGCCGACTCTGCGATCATCCGATTCTCTCATTAGATCCTGACCTCGTAGCCTTTCTTACATTAGAAAATCTGGTATGATTGTCACATGACACTGGTGAGGCAGAGCCTTGTATTAGACCACCAAGACAAATCATAGACATATCATAAAATCGGGGTTGACCTGTAGTTCATGTGTAGAAAAATTATGATGAGGGGGGCAGTACCTATCAACCCAGGCACAATTCAACACATTTAAATTCAAAGTGTATATATGTGCCAGCCATTTGCAGATATCTTGGCTTGAGCTGATTCACAGAACAATCCCATTTATAATTATTGTCTAGTATTACCATAAGCTAGCAGATGTCACAGGTTTTCAGCTGAACCTGATATAGAAAACACACGTATCCCAAACTTCGCTTTGATTTGCAAAGTAGACAGACTACAGTCAGGTGTTGATAAATGGCAGGCCATTGTCGAAATAAGATTGGTGGCAGATCATACCCAAGTGTATTATTGTAGGAGTTTCAGCAACACAGGAAGTTGTCACGGAGCGGTACGTCACGTGTGGTATCCACATTGCGCGCGCTGACAGGATCACATCGAGTTACAGAGAGAAACGCTTATCATGATGAGGCGTATCGGTACCTCACTGGTCTTAGCGAAAGACTGCATCACCTACAAAATAGCACGACTAGAATCAACTCTGAACAGCTAGGTCAGTCCACCTCTCACCCACTGTTAACCTTTACCTCTGGGGTGGCAAGAATAATTTAATAAGGTCAGTGTTTGTGTCATCCCGGTGTTTTAGCAGACATGGTGAGATCATCCTTCTGTTAGTGGACAGCACCTCTCATTTGAGAGCTTTTGTCCAAAATAAAGCTCTCAACCAGTGGGCCTCCTTTGTATTTAACAAAGTTTCTCCAACTGAGAATTGAACCAGCGATCACTGGTCACAAGCTTAGTGCACTGTCTACTAATATATCGCTTCTCCTTATTAATCAGGTCAGAACTTATGTCTTTCCACCATTTCACCTAACAGGCAGTGTAGGGTAGATTGTCTTCTCTCTGCAGAGTATGGAAAACAGCTGGAACAGATGAGTAAGTTGTATCAGAGTTGGAGTCGTGTAGAGAGCGCTCAGGACAGTGATAGCAAGCTCAGCTGTTCTCTCTCCTCACTCTCTCAGACCCTCGCCACTCTCCACAATCAACTACATACACTAGTGAGTTATCACACATTGTTTTGCAATCATTGTGATAGGGCTGTTTGATCTCTGGATTAAGAACACAATTGTTTCTCAGATGATGTAACAGCGCATTGCAGTTTTAATGAAACGTGTTACAGATGGAGTTCTTTCAGAACACGCATGGATGACATGGGCAGCAGAGCTAAGCCTGAACCCAGTATATTATTCACTAACCCATCGCTTCACCCCACACTCTCACTACTGCTGCTTCAATATGCTGGCGCAATCTTTATCTGTTCCATAGATTGTTGAGACTGACCTCGAGTGCTACCTTCCTCTTAATGAGTATATTCTCTTCACTGACTCCATCAAGGTAACACCGTCCTCAGTACACAGAGATATCACACCAAACCACAGTTCTTTCAACAACAATAACCATCTAGAGTCACTTTACTAACCAGAGGATTCCATATTAGTTAGTTGATACGCCGTAATTCTGATCGATGCATCAATGCCTTTTACCCCGGCTACTACAGCTACTGCAGTTTTACTACGAGGTGTAAAGATGAGATTTTGATTGGTTGACTGAATAGAATCCCACTAGGGGGCATAGTTTTGGGCGACAGAGTCACTCAAAAGGAGGTTTTCGGTAGAGCCTTTGAAAGGCGTTAAAAAGGCTATATCTCTAGAGCCCTTGTTTTCAGCCGACCCGCCGGGAACTTCCTATAAAAGTGGCTTTGGTTAGTCGGTTAGTTAGTTAGCTAGGTAGTTAGTTAGTGTGGGTTTGGCTTCATCCCTCAACACCGACAAATAGATCCCTTCTAACCACGTAATTGGAGCATACCTTTTATCAAACTGTCTTCTCTGGGTCGGCAGAACCCAAGAATACCTACTTCAGAACCTTCTGTGCCAGAAGGTCTACCCTCATTTTAAAGTTCGTTATACAACCGGCTGTAGTATGGGTGTTGTTGGTGTAGTGTCTACAATGTAATTTTAGGAAGCGCTCACTCACCAAGAGTATTTACAACATGAAGCCGAGGTATCTAACACGGATCTACAGAGAGCCATCACCGAGTATGAGATTAACAAACAAAATGGAGGATCTGTATTCCAAGTCACGGTAAGCTAAGGAGATTAAGAGCATGGAGCCGGGTTGGCGGGGTGACCATTTTGATATAGCAGGATAACAGGGCAGCTCGGCGGCTCGAGCATTCGGCTCAAAACTGAAAGATCCTGGTTGTTTGACTTGGCCAGGCTGGCTTGCAGCTGCTTCCAGATCCTACCACCACAGAACAAGCCTCAGGCTTAGAAGGCCCACAAAAAATATGGCCTAGCGTCTAGAATGGGAATAATAAAACATCTAAATGTCTTCACTTGTAGCTTGCCAATGGTGAGAAAACATCCCTTGGTGCTACTTTATTTGGTAAAGAAACGGAGGCAAAAAAGGAGGCGCGAGAACAACAAGCTCGCAGCCATATAGAACAGGTACAGTCTTCACATTTGCATGTGCCATGAAGAATTGGTAAGGACATGGGCATTCATAGGAATACCTGGAAAAGGTGATTGTCATATGCTGGGTTGATAAGATGACGTTTGTCGATGAATCCTTAGTCCACAATCAACTTTATCAACGAGAAACTTTTGTATGGAGCCATGGCGAGCGATTGTCGGTCGTCACTCAATATGACTCGAAAAATTAAAGAGACCTCTCTAATATTCAAGGACTCTAGAAATGACCATCGCGAGTTTGTAAGATTATTAGGGTGGCTCGCTGTGAGGTTTCCTGTCTGACATCAAAATAATTTGAGATAACCAGTGAATGAGCATGTTGTTTCGATGTTGGTTTGTCGTCACCACAAATACTTGTCGAAGGGTTCCATTGATGAATGTCTTCGTATAAACCCAGCCGTATAGGCTTAGCAGCCGCCAGATAATCTCAATTATATGTTAGTGCTTTCGTGTTGAGAATATTTAGATAACTCTATTAGAAAGCATTTGATAAAAGAGCTGGGAGCTGTTCAGTGAAGCCCAGGCTTAGTGAGTTTCCCGCAGGGCTTCGGCTCCCAGTTTGGACATCATTTCGTTCTTCTATCCTCGTCGGATTTGAATAGTTATGGCACCCACCGTTTATGGAGCTACAGACAAGCCTTTGGCTTCATGATACTTTCCATGTAAGAGAAAATTATATAAAATATACTCTGTAGCTGAAGACAGTTCGTGAGGATTTCAGTGATAAGTTAGCCGTGAGTAATTCAGAGTTTGAAGCGGACTATGAACGATGGCATGTTACCAAGAAGAGAGATATGAAGGAACTCTGGTCATCCCTTGCCGATCGCCATCTGCTCATGTATGACAAGGTAATAATCATATTTATGACTAGTATTAGCTGACCATAATCGGATGGGAGGTTTGCAGTGTCACTGCGATCGCTAAATCTGCGTTTATACGGAATCAGCATTCGGTCAAGATTTCGGCTGAGCTTCAACAGGCTGTATTTGAGCAAGTGTGCTTTAATACGAGATGCCAGAGCCATGCTTGGAGTTCAACAGAAGGCAGTTATAGGCGTAGCAGCTCCGTATGCAGAATTTTAGTCAACCGATTGCCGACAAAGGGGTTAGGCGGCAAGCAACCGCATATAAACCTAGCTTAAACCCAGCTGTAGAATTCACCGACTAATTTGGCTCGTTACAGAACATAGAATCATTGGAGCAGCTGCTACGGTCTCTGAAGCCAGAATAACCTACCATAATCACTAGTCACTATTCAGCCAATATTCTCTGCCATGTTGTAAGGAACCCTCACTGCTGCTGTATCATTTATCGGTGTAAATCAGGTCATTGGTATTTTATTTTATTGAATGTAACTAATTTATATTTGCATTTCTATGTTGTGATCTATCTAAATGATTTATTGTCATGCAGTTAGATCTGAACATCAGCCAAAAGCATGTTTTAATTACTTTATTGTGTTATTGGGTCATAGAGATATGTTTGTGAAATAATGATTCCACTTATTTATAAAATGAAACCAGCAACCATCAGCAATTGCGTCAATGACTATTCAATGGGGAACATATTGGCTGGTTTGAATTCCATGTCCCATTGTTCTCATATCTCACGTCTCATTGGAGGATATATCGGCTAATTTGCTGAGTGTATCCCTCTCACCAGCGCTTTCTGTTACCAGCTCATCATTTAGCTGCCAGATTTTAACCACACCCCCAGCATCTCCTGTAGCTAGGTATTGTTTCCTGCAAGCAGTCCGTGCAAACCATAGAGTTATCCTCCCCTATCAGTGTCAACTATTGTGCAAACATAGTTCCCCAGATACTGCATTCCTGTCAATTACCCTCCTCTCTCCCATGGTGGGAGTGAATTCTTTGAGGAGAATGGCCCAGTTCACTTTTGGTAGCCAGAGAAGATGTTCAAACTGCACTGGTGTGATGTTCCTCCAGTGAATCTGAGGATGCTCGTACAACGAAACCAATTTAGTGAAAATAAAAACCATGATGGTGATATCATTGGGGGCTGTGTATAAATTGAGACCTCGTGGCTTTGCATACAACATTACAAGGCTATTCGCGAGGTGAGAAGAGAGTTAATAATACTGACTGTGTGTAGTTGAACTCCGCAGTAAAGCAGGCCTGTTTGTTTGCACTGGCCTGCAGGCACTGCACCGGAGTTGTCTGACTCCTCTTGAGATCATAGATAAGCAGCTGGCCATCCTGCGTCGCTGCTACCAGCACCAAGGGGCGGTTGGGTGACCAGCGCGCACTGTACAGATACCCACTGGAGGGCTCTATTGTCATCAAGGGCTGTGTCTGTAATAAGAGAGCGTGGCTGGAGCGATGGCATAATGAATAGCACTATTGATATGAACATATGAATCTGCAACAGCACAGACAGTCTCATCAGGTTGTGACATCGTCAAAACAGAAAAATTTCCTTGGACATGCTGTAAATTTTGGTTTCAAAACAAGTAGAAAACTACGCCGATTGAATGTTTGCTAATAGGGAGTTGTTTCAACATGAAGGATAACAACTAGTGATATAATTACAGCGATTCCTGCGAAGTTTACGTTTGTAAGTTTGGCCATCCTGGAAACAAGTCTTTGGCTTAGTTATGCGACTCATGTACAAGGTTAACGTAAAACGGTTTTGCCCTACCTTATATGTCTGATTCCAATCAGAATGGTGAACGGCATCAAAGCAGGGATTTTTTCATTCTCGAGTTACGAGCCCTTGATTCATGTGATAAAAATTATACGGGCTCTAGCGGAGAGAGCTTACCTGGAGAGCACTGTGTAGTCTGAGTGAAGTATCAGAGCTGCAGCTGAGAAATATATTTCTGTGGAATGGTGAACTGGAGACGGAGTAAACAGGTCCCTGATGAGGAAGGAATGATAATGTGACTGGATTGCCAAGCTCCAAATCTCCATCACCTATAACAGACAGCGCAGCTACACGGCGTGGCCACAGTAGGGCACAGCTACACACTGGGTGGAGCCAATTGCTCTAAGGGATACTACAAAAATCATGAGCCCATGCGACGTAGCAACAAAAGCCTGTCATCAAACCAGTGACCATTCCTTTATGTCCCGAATCGAATGACTCCATATGGCAGAATAGGCTCGAAATTACGCTTCCACCATCTTTTTAGGAGAGCGCGCTAGGTACTCGGTAATCACCCAATGGTCTCATAGCCTCTGAGTGGGCAGACAGTGTCAGCTTCAGAGCTGATAGGAGTTTTCTGTGAAAAAATAGTTGGCAACCCTACCTACGCCTCCACAACCCAACCTGAAACAGCAAAGTGTACCCACAAGCATGCTACACCAGAGTTCTATGACAAGGCGGAGAGTAGCCAAGATACCTTTACGAGGACACCAATCTGTAATACTACCAAGAAGGATTGCCCTGCTGGTCCGAACTTACCCATTTGTTGCGGAGTGGTGTTGGTTGTACATTTGAACATTCCTCCAGACTCAGCCCCTATATAGAAAATGGAGTCATCTACTTGATTAAATGATATACTTGTGACTCCCATCTCTTGATGTTTCTTCGATGATTTTACCTTGACTGAGCGAGGCATACTGCTCGCCAGAATCATGAACCTACAAGCAACAACTGTAATTATTATTTATTATTTTCGATAAGGGAGCAGCCGTGGCTTAGTGGTTAGAATGCATGATTTGCACACAGTGAGTCGTGGGTTCAAATCCCAGAAAAGTCAACGGTGGTGGCAGGAAGGGCATCCGACCTTAATTCGCTCCTGTGCTCCGACAAAGTCTCCCTGTTAACCATGGAGCAAACTCCACAACCCCGTACAGGGAATATC
>Ga0224501_10001799_pt1 | contig 16706 bp, 17 predicted proteins | sample SF_Oct11_sed_USG_4_FD_169105 | JGI IMG/M metagenome (GOLD analysis project Ga0224501, IMG submission 169105) | Sediment microbial communities from San Francisco Bay, California, United States - SF_Oct11_sed_USGS_8_1 | ecosystem: Environmental > Aquatic > Marine > Sediment | place: USA... | reverse complement strand
AAGGCAATCGGTACACCCCATGTACGCTGGCGTGAAATACACCAGTCAGGCCGGTTAGCCATCATGGCACTAATACGCGCTTTGCCCCAGTCTGGAATCCAGTCTACATCTTCGATGGCTTGGTTAGCTTGATCGCGTAAACCTGCTTGCTCCATGCTAATAAACCATTGCGGTGTTGCGCGGAAAATAATGGGTGTTTTGTGTCGCCAACAATGAGGATAAGAATGATCTAACGCTTGTGCATGAACCAAATTGCCTTTGAGTTTCAATGTTTCGATAACACTGTCATTGGCTTTAAACACGTGTTGTCCGGCAAATAATTCCGTGCCTTCGATAAATACGCCATTGGGTCCTACAGGATTGTCGATGGGTAGGTGGTAGCGACTGCCAGCCACATAATCTTCCTGTCCATGGGCGGGTGCGGTATGTACCGCTCCGGTACCCGCATCGGTGGTGACGTGGTCGCCGAGAATAATCGGTACCTGTTTGTCGTAAAAAGGATGTTGCAGTTTTAAATTTTCCAGTGCTGCACCCTTGCAATAAGCAACGACTCGATGTTCTTCAAAACCCCAACGCCCCAATGCATCTTTGTGCAAGGCTTCTGCTAATAACAATCGTTCAGTGCCATGTTCGCCGACACATTCGACTAGGCAATAATCCAATTCAGGGTTAAGTGCTACAGCTTCGTTAGCAGGTAAGGTCCATGGCGTGGTGGTCCAGATCACCACAGAAATCGGTCCTTTGCCGGGACTATTTTCCACATGGTGACAGGCGTTAATAAATGCAGCGTCATCTAAAACTGCAAACCGCACATCAATTGCTGGGGAATGTTTGTCTTTATATTCAACTTCGGCTTCTGCTAAGGCAGAACCACAATCGGAGCACCAGTGCACGGGTTTGAAGCCTTTGTGCATATGACCTTTTTGAATGATTTTTCCTAAAGCGCGAATTTCATCGGCTTCGAATTGAAAGTTCATGGTAAGATAGGGATTGTCCCAATCGCCTAAAATACCTAAGCGTTTAAAATCCTCTCGTTGTTTGTTTACTTGTTTTTGTGCATATTCACGACAGGCCGCACGAAATTTCTTTGCATCGACCTTAACGCCGGCCTTACCGATTTTCTTTTCCACTTGTAGTTCAATTGGTAAACCGTGACAGTCCCAACCAGGAATATAGGGTGCGTCAAAACCGGAAAGGTTTTTTGATTTGATAATAATATCCTTGAGCACTTTATTAACCGCATGGCCTAAATGAATATCACCATTGGCGTAGGGAGGTCCATCGTGCAAGGTGAAAATCGGACGGCCTTTGGCTTTCGCCCGTTGTTTGCCGTACAAATCGTCGTTTAACCACGTTTTTAGCATTTGTGGTTCACGTTGCGGTAAACCTGCTTTCATCGGAAAAGCGGTTTTGGGAAGATTTAAACTGTCTTTATAGCTGCTCACGGTTTTTGCTTTCTGGTTTGAATTGGGTAATTGTCTATTATGAGTTGCCTAAGGCGCTTTGCCAATGGCTATGCCGTTTTCAAGTAACCATTGGCGTGCTTGATCACTGTCTTTTTCAATCTGTGCCACTAATGCTTGCAAAGAATCGAAACGTTGTTCGGCGCGAATAAAATGTAAAAAATTGACTTTCACATGGCGACCATAAATATCGCTGGAAAAATCCAAAATATGCGGTTCGAGTAATTTTTTTATGCCGTCCACTGTGGGACGGGAACCAATATTTGCCACAGCGCCCAATGGCGCCGAGTCTATGCCTTCAACACTTACGGCAAATACACCGCTTACCGGGGCAGTTTTACCCCGCAAATGAATATTGGCCGTGGGAAAACCAATGGTTCGACCACGTTTATCACCATGAGCGACTCGACCGGCAAGGAAATAATGATGTCCGAGTAAGGCATCCATTTGTGTGCAATCACCTTTGGCCAAGGCATCGCGCACGCGGGTACTGCTAATACGTTGGCCTTGATATTCCACCGTCGGTGTGTCTTCTAAGCCGAAGCCAAAATCCCTTGCTGCTTGTTGCAATAATGTAATATCGCCACGGCGTTGATGGCCAAACCGAAAATCATCGCCAACAACTAAATGTTTAACCTGTAGGCCTTGCACAAGAATTCTTTGAATAAAATCCTCGGCACTTAGGCTGGCGAGTTTGGCGTTAAAACGCAGGCATAACACTTTGTCCACGCCCAATTCCTTAAAACGTTCCATTTTTTCGCGAAATCGCATAAGACGTGCTGCCGCCTTATCACCGGCAAAAAATTCTTGGGGATAGGGCTCGAATGTTATGAGAACTGTTGGTGCGGATAATTCAAGGGCTTTTTGTTGAATTCGCTCAATAATGGCCTGATGACCCCGGTGTACCCCATCGAAATTACCGATTGTTGCAACACTGCCGCCTTGTAGGGGCTGTAAATTGTGTAGTCCGCGTATTATTTCCATAAGAGAGATTCGCAAAAAGCGCTTATTATAGCCTAAGAAGCATCTAACTTGAGTAAAGGTTTCAGTTTTATGCCCATGAGAATGAGGCTGATGAAATAAACCGCTGCGCCCAGGGCAATATATGCCATTAAATGCCATATCCGTGTGAAATTGTCCCAGCTGGCCCAAACTGCGAGAGGTTCCGCGATATAAAATAATATCCCTCCCATCATTCCAGCAGCGAGAAAAATACGCAGAGCATAAAATAACCAGCCAGGGTCAGGACGAAAAAAGCCTTGTTTGCGCAATGTGCGGTAAAGCAACAAGGCGTTTATAAATGCAGAAGCTGCAGTAGCCAGTGCCAGACCTACGTGGGCTCCCTGAAAATCGCTCATGACCAAGGGCACAACAAAGGCGATATTCAAAATCATATTAAGAACCATGGCGATAATGCCAATTTTCACTGGTGTTTTTGTATCCTGGCGGGAATAAAATCCTGGGGCCAATACTTTGACCAATATAAATCCCAATAAGCCAAGCGAATAAGCCATAAGGCTGAGACTGGCCATATAGACATCGTTCTGAGTAAACGCACCGCCATAAAACAAAGTGGCAAGCATAGGGGCTGCTAAAACCGCCAGACCGACTGCCGCAGGGGTGCCGACTAAAAACACTAAACGCAATGCCCAGTCTAGGGTATGAGAAAAGGTTTCTAATGAAGAAGTTGCATGGTCTTTGGATAATTTAGGCAAAATAACCGTGGCTAGTGCTATGCCAAATACACCTAGGGGAAATTCAACTAGCCGATCAGAATAATAGAGCCAACTAATACTGCCAGTGACAAGAAATGAGGCGATTAATGTATCGAGCAGTAAATTGATTTGCACCACTGAAGAACCAAAAATAGCGGGTAGCATGAGTTTCATGATACGGCGGACGCCTTCGTGTTGCCCGCCCCAGCGCGGTCGCGCTAACTTGCCCATGCGCCACAGGAATGGGAACTGAAATAATAATTGGCTCAAGCCTGCAAAAAATACCCCCCAGGCTAGGGCTACAATAGGTTTTTCCATTTGTGGCGCCAGCCAGATTGCTGCACTAATCAGACAAACATTAAGCAGTACCGGGGTGAATGCAGGAACCGCAAATCGACCATAACTATTTAATATGGCGCCGGCAAAAGCGGTTAAGGCGATGAAAAACAGATAAGGAAAGGTCAGTTTGAGCATTTCCACAGCAAGATCGTATTTCTCAGGTTCGTCAAGAAAGCCTGGTCCAAAGACCATAATTAGCAAAGGAGCCGCGACTACACCAATCAAGGTAATCACCAGCAAAATCAAACCAAAAGTGCCCGCTACACGATCAATAAGCTCTTTAACCTCAGCTTCGGATTTGTTTTCTTTGTAATCGGTGAGAACGGGAACAAAAGCTTGAGAAAAGGCGCCTTCAGCAAACAGGCGACGTAGAAAATTAGGGATTTTGAAAGCGACAAAAAAAGCGTCTGTGGCGGCATCGGCGCCAAATATACGCGCAAATACCATGTCACGGACAAATCCCAACACTCGAGAAATCATGGTCATGGCACTAACCACGGCTGTCGATTTGAGTAATCGCTTGCTCAAAACTATCCTTTTTTGAATATCGTGTGGCCCGCAGAATAAGCCTAAATACCTGTTTATACAAGCAAAACAAGTGCAAGCTTGAGGTCTTGCGAGGATGTCCTAGTATTAAGATCTCAGCAAACTAATCTTGTCTCCCTAAGTCGTTGATTTTTAGTTTAATTAGTTTCTATTCTTCGGTTGACACTGAGGCGCAAAATCCGCATAATTGCGCGTTCTTTGCAACCCGAGTTTTAAGGAGAAGTCCCTTGGCGAATTCCGCACAAGCGAAAAAACGAGCAAAACAAAACGAAAAGCGTCGTTTACATAACGCCAGTATGCGTTCCGCAATGCGTACAGCGATTAAAAAAGTTCGTTATGCATTAGCAGACGGTAAAAAAGATGATGCCGCGACTGCTTTCAAAGCTGCTGTTCCAGTGATTGATAGCATGGTCGGTAAAGGCCTTGTTGCACGAAACACTGCTGCCCGTTACAAATCTCGTTTAAACGCCCAGCTTAAAGCTATTTAAGCAGCACAGTATTCGACTCGGGAAATGCCATTTCGGTATTTCCTGAGTTTGTTTATTGCCAGCCCCCTATCTTTTATCTTTAGCGGTATATTTTCACAAAATAATTCGTTATGCTTGCAGCGTTACGTTAGTTTTTGTAGCGGTATATGCGGCATATCAATGTACAGCTTTTAAGTGTCGGCATTGAAAGACACAACGGCATAATAAATAGTAATTGAGCATCCATATGAGAAATTCTATTCGCCTTCTTATTTTTTTAATTTTTTTATTCCAAGTGCTAGCGGTGCAGGCGGAAGAGACAGTGAAAGCCATGGTCTTAAACTTAGACCGGGAAGCATACATAGGCTTTGCTATTGGTAAGAAAAAAAATCTTCTTTACGAAATTCAAACGTCCTTCCGGACTGACTTATATACTGAGGAATTAAATGATACTCAAACCTGTAAGCAAACGTCTGAATTAGTATTTACTTCATCGATAGGTGTTCGACGTTATTTTCACGAGAATAATTTGGTGTGGTATTACAACCCATTGTTTTTTGTCGCACCAACTTATAACAAAATAGAAGAGTTTGATAACGCGGGATGTGATGGCGCCGTTGGGCAGGAATTTAAAAATAATTCTTATATCTATGGTCTTGGAATGCGTATAGGTTCTGAGTATTTTATTGATGATGCGATTTCTCTCATTGGAACGTTTGGTTTTCGCTTATCCATGTCTAATCAGACCGATCCTGGTCGGAAAACCCGAATGCTTCATAGCAATACATCAACCACGATCGGAATTGCTTATTATTGGGGTGGTAAAGCCAAAGGCGATATTTTATTCGAGTAGCGCTTTCATCAGCTGAATACAGAATATCGTCTGCAATGTAATACTAATGGGTCACTTGATTGTGAACCGGGTCTGCGTGCTAAAATAAAGACAACCAGCAAACTGAAGAGAGCGGCGATGAAAACGATAAAAATTCTATGGATTGCATGTTTGTTTGTTTTAATGACAGCTTGTGGTTCTGGTGTTCAAGATACCCAACAAGATACTAATAACCAACCCGACCCAGCAAAAGGCTCTCAGTGGGACAAAATGAAATGGGATCAAGGGAAGTGGGGATAGTCCATCCGTTCATAATGACATCGAAAAATAAAAAGCGAGGCTAATAACCTCGCTTTTTTGTTTAGCAGCATGCAAATTTTAGTTTGTTGCTACAACATTTATTGCTTTCACTTTTATAATAAGCAACTTCATTCATCGTATGAAATGTTTCCCAAGGAATGCCTTGAGGATCTTTAGTCCAATATTTGTCTGAGTGAGCATAACAACAGTCAGTGTCTTTCTCTTCTAGCATCGGTGTGTTTAAACTTTTTAAAGGCGCAACCAAGGCCTCTAGTTCTTCATTGCTTTCAACCTGTATTCCAAGATGGTTTAGGCCTGATTTAAATCCGTGTGTGCTAATGGCGAAATTGACTCGGGGATCTTCAAGTTCCCATTTTGCATAATCGTCTTTGAGTTTGTTTGGCTTACTAGCAAACATTTGCGAATAGAATTGTATATTGGCGTCCATGTCTTTAACTGTCATATGTACATGTAATCGTTTCATATCGGTTTCCTTTCAAATGGAGGAGGGTTTTTTGTTAACTGCTACATTCACCACAACAGCAGTTTTCCAGCAGGAAATTGATTAATGTTTGCATGTGTTCGAAATTAGGTGCGTATATGAGCGAGCGTCCTTTGCGGGTGCAATTAATTAATCCCGCATGTTTCAATTCTTTCAAATGAAACGATAAGGTCGCTGCTGCTAAACCTAATTCCTCGGCTAGTTGGCCTGCGGCCAATCCCTGTGGCCCGGCTTGTACTAGGTGGCGGAATACGCGGATGCGGTTTTCCTGGGCTAGTGCAGCAAGGCTGTTGACTACATTTACTATTTCCATATTTCCATTATCGTCGAATTATGAAATTAATCAAGTGGTTTATATAACCTTTTAGATAAACCTGTATGTATTTGTTTATTATGAAATAAAAATTCATCGTATAGAGGCTTGGAGAGTTATTCAATGGTTTTATGTATATGGCTAGTATCAATTAAGGAATGACTGCGTTTGTCGATACTGACGAATACCTGCGGGTAACAATACTAAATAGGAGAGTTTAAATGAATCAGAATCATCTATTTTCCCAGGGGCGTCGTAATGTAATTATCGGTGCAACAGCGGTCGCAGGCTTGGCTGCAAGCGGTGCAGCTTTAGCTTCCAGTGGGCATGATCATCATCATGCTAATAGTGCTAATGCAAAATTGGTTGATGCATCTTTGAACTGTATTAAAACTGGCCAAGCATGTCTAAGTCATTGCATGTCTGAATTTAAGAATGGCAACAAAAAAATGGTGGATTGTGCTACGTCTGTACAAGAAATGTTGACTATGTGTGACACCATGTCACAAATGGCTTCTTTTGAATCCAAGCATATTAAAAAAGTTGCTCAAGCGTGTATTGATGTTTGTGAATCTTGTGCAAATGAATGTGATAAACATGCAAAAGATCATATGACCTGTGAGAATTGTCGCAATGCATGCAAAGACTGTATAAAAGCTATGAAAGATATTGGTTAGGTAAAAAAAGATTTAAAAAAGGCCTAGCAAAAGGCCTTTTTTATTTCATCGCTAAATTATCGCGATGAATTAATTCTGGTTCGTCCACATAACCAAGAATCGATTCGATTTCCTGGGAGCTTCTGCCAATGATTTTTTTTGCTTCAGTTGCGTTGTAATTGGCAAGGCCGTAAGCAATTTCATTATTATGCTCATCCACGCATAAAACCGCTTCACCGCGTTCAAATTGCCCTGAAACTTCAGTTACGCCAACAGGTAATAAGCTACTGCCTCTGTTTTTTAAAACATTGACTGCCCCAGCATCTAACGTGAGTCGTCCCTTGAGCTGTAAATGGCCTGCTAGCCATTGTTTGCGTGCTGCTTGTGTTTGTTGTGCTGGATAAATCCAAGTTCCGCTTTGCTGTTTATTTTCAGCAAAAATATCCAATAGAATGTTCTCTTGCAAGCCAGCCGCGATTATTGTTAAAGCGCCTGAGCGTGCGGCCCGCTGAGCTGCCTGTACTTTAGTAAGCATGCCACCGCGACCCAAACTTCCAGCGCTACCGCGCCCCGCCATTATTTCCAGCTGTGGGTCACCAGCTTTCGCTTCACGAATTAATTTGGCCTCGGGGTTCAGTTTGGGATTATCGTCGTACATGCCGTTTTGATCGGTTAATAAAATTAAACGTTCAGCTTCAACTAAATTGGCCACAAGTGCCGCTAGGGTATCGTTATCGCCAAAACGAATTTCATCGGTGGCCACCGTGTCGTTTTCATTAACGATAGGCACTATACTCAAATCTAATAAGGTTCGTAGGGTGCTGCGTGCGTTCAAATAACGACTACGATTGGATAAATCATCGTGGGTTAATAAAACTTGGGCGGTATGCGTTTTGTGTTTTTGAAATACAGATTCGTAGGCTTTAATCAGACCCATTTGGCCGACAGCGGCGGCGGCTTGTAATTCGTGAATGGCGTGTGGTCGTTGTTTCCAGCCTAAGCGTGTCATGCCTTCAGCAACAGCGCCTGAAGATACTAAGACTACTTGGATATTTTTTTCGCGCAATCCCACGATTTGTTCTATCCATTGTGCCATGGCTTCATGCGCTAAGCCCTGCCCATGATTGGTAATCAGGGAACTGCCAAGTTTAATTACCCAACGACGTTTATTCGCCTTGTCCATCTTCGTTTTGTGCCGCTTTATTGTGTTCCAGGTGCTGCATAATCGCATAGACTAGGTTCTGCGTGCCAATTTTATCTAAGGCAGATATCTGATATACAGGCGCTTGCCATTTCAGCTCATCAATAATAGCTTGGCAACGTGTTTGCTGTTCGTCTTCATCAATTAAGTCGATTTTATTCAATACCAACCAGCGTTCTCGATTGATTAACTCGTCACTAAATTTTGCCAGCTCGATTTCGATTTTTTTTACTTCTTCGGCGGGATTTATACTGCCGTTCATGCCATCAGCATCAACAATATGTAGTAATAAGCCAGTTCGGGATAAATGTTTTAGAAACTGTATACCTAAGCCTGCGCCTTCAGCTGCGCCTTCAATCAAACCGGGGATATCGGCAATAACGAAACTGCGGTGAGTTTCTACTTTGACTACGCCAAGATTCGGATACAAGGTGGTAAAGGGGTAATCTGCGACTTTTGGTTTAGCTGCTGATACCGCGCGTATAAAAGTGGATTTCCCGGCGTTGGGCATGCCTAATAAACCTACGTCGGCCAATACTTTAAGTTCTAGCTTAAGGCTACGTTGCTCGCCAGGAGTACCGGGCGTCGATTGACGCGGTGCGCGATTAGTCGAACTTTTATAACGGGTATTACCAATACCATGAAATCCGCCTTTGGCGACGAGTAACAGTTGGCCATTTTTTGTTAAATCACCAATGGTTTCTTCGGTATCGACATCTATCGCAATTGTGCCCACGGGAACCTTGATAACCAGGTCGTCACCGCTTTTCCCGGTGCAATTTTTACCCATGCCTGATTGGCCATTTTCTGCTTGATAGTGTTTGGTAAAATGGAAGTCGATTAAGGTATTGAGGTTGTCGTCGGCTTCTAGATAGATGCTACCGCCATCGCCCCCATCGCCCCCATCAGGGCCGCCCCGGGGAATATATTTCTCACGACGAAAGCTGACGCTGCCTGCGCCGCCCTTGCCTGCTTGTATTTTTATTATGGCTTCGTCGACAAATTTCATAATTCTTTCCAAATAGATAACAAAAAAGGCCCCTTAGGGAGCCTTTTTGCTAGATTTCGCTTAGGCCCCTTTTGGGCCAGAGAATTAAGCGGGCACCACGCTCACGAATTGGCGTTTTTTAGGGCCTTTAATCTCAAAAAGTACTTTACCTTCAGCTGTTGCGAACAAAGTGTCGTCACCGCCGCGGCCTACGTTTAGTCCGGCGTGAAATTTTGTCCCGCGTTGACGAACTAGGATACTTCCAGCCTGCACCACTTGGCCGCCAAAACGCTTAACGCCAAGGCGTTTAGAGGTTGAATCGCGACCGTTACGGGTACTACCGCCTGCTTTCTTATGTGCCATTAGCCTGCTCCTTAAATTCCGTTACAGGGCGCCTAGGCGCTAATGCCTGTAATTTTTAATGCTGTGTAGTGTTGACGATGACCCATTTGCTTACGGTGGTGCTTACGACGACGGAATTTGATTATCCGTATCTTGTCACCGCGCCCATGGTTCTCAACTACGGCTGAGACCTTGCTGCCTGATACATAAGGTGTGCCGATGTTAACGCTAGTGCCATCCGAAACCATAAGAACTTTTTCTAGTTCCAAGGTTGAACCTTGTTCAGCGTCAAGTTTTTCTACTTTAATTGTCTGGCCTTCACTGACTCGGTACTGTTTACCACCGGTCTCAATTACCGCATACATGCTGTTTCTCCACATATCGTGTGCTCGAAAGGGCCGCGATTCTACGCCTTGAGCTACTATTTGTCAAATGTAAAACTTTCGTATAAGCATTTGGATACGACGGCGGTTGTGGATATAATCCAAACTAGGATACTAAGCATAAATGAACGAGAAACTGTGAATATAGCCGTTCCAGAAGCCTATCGCGCCAAATTGAAACCCGTACCCCAGCGGCTTATGTCGATTGAAGACGTATTTGAGCTGGTGGCCGAGGATCGCAAAGCGGTTGATAACCTCATACGCCAGCGCTTGCGCTCGGATGTGGTATTGGTTAATCAACTGGGCAATTATATCATAAACAGTGGTGGAAAACGTTTGCGACCACTGCTTATGCTTTTGAGTGCGCGGGTGGTAGGTTATGAAGGTTTTCATCATGTTCATTTAGCTGCGGTAGTTGAATTTATCCACACGGCCACCTTATTACATGATGATGTAGTTGATGCTTCTGAGTTGCGCCGAGGTCATGAAACCGCCAACGCAATCTGGGGAAATGAAGCCAGTGTCCTGGTTGGAGATTTTCTCTACTCGCGTGCATTCCAGATGATGGTTGAAGTTAATAATATGCGTGTCATGGAGATTCTTGCTAATGCCACCAATATTATTGCTGAAGGTGAGGTCATGCAGTTAATGAACTGCCATGAGCCGGATACCACTGAAGAACAATATCTTGAAGTCATCCGCTGTAAAACCGCTAAGCTATTCGCCGCAGCCTCGCAGCTAGGTCCCGTGCTTTGCCATAGTAGCGAAGAAACTGTTGATGCCATGGCACGCTTTGGTATGCATTTGGGGACGGCATTTCAGCTTGTGGATGATGTCTTGGATTACAGCGCTTCAGCTGAGCAAATCGGAAAAAATATTGGTGATGATTTGGCAGAAGGTAAACCTACCTTACCTTTAATCTTCACCATGCGTCATGGTTCGCCACAGCAAGTGCGCTTGGTTCGCAAGGCGATCGAGCAAGGTGGACGTGAACATATTGATGCCGTGATCGAAGCTATTCAGTCCACGGGCGCCATTGACTACACTGCTGATGCGGCACATCGTGAAGTGGATCTGGCAATTGCTTGTTTATCGCAGCTTCCTGATTCACCTTATAAGACCGCATTAAAAACCTTGGCTGAGTTTTCAGTTAATCGTAATCAGTAATTTGGCTCACTGCTTTTAACTTTTCATGGAGAGTGGGTGTAGCAATAGTTAATAACCAGCTGATTATTAAAATCCCGCTCAGCTATTTTATCCATTCTTTGCAGGCTAATATCAATGCCTTGTTCCAGTTTATCTAGAGTCGCGGAAAAATGTCTTTCGACGCAATATGTCTATGATTTCACCATACTTTCTGCTCTGATTATGCTATTTTTGTATGAATCGTGAAAAATACGCGAGCTTATAAAAGGTAAGTGTGGTGTGACGGTGATTGAAGAACAGACCAGTGGCGGCTTAGATTTAGCGAGCCTGGCCCAGTTGAACGAGGCAATTATTCAGCACTTGGATGCGGGTGTAGTGGTGCTAGATGATAGTTTGCGTATTCGTATGATGAATGACGCTGCATGGTCACTGTTAGGACGGCCTGACCACAAATCCAATTTATTAGACGTGTCAGCAGACTTGGCTGACGAGTTGAGTCGTTGGCGAGCTAACCGAAACTACACACCAACAGCAGTTAAGATTTCCGACGGTAAAGAAGTTATTCCTCGTTTCACCCCGTTGGGAGCAAGTGGGACCCGTGGTGTATTGTTGTTATTGGAAGATACGGCTTTATTAAAACAGCAAGCGCAACATATTAAATTACATGCACTGGGCCGCTTAACCGCGAGTATTGCCCATGAGATTCGTAATCCTTTGGGTGCCATCAGTCATGCGTCACAATTATTACAAGAGTCGGATCAACTCGATCAGGCTGATCGACGCTTGAGTACGATTATTCACGAACAAGCCAAGCGCATGAATGCTATCATTGAAAACGTGATGCAGTTGGGGCGACGCGATAAAGCCGTGCCAGAGCGTTTGTGTTTACGAGAATGGTTAGATGAGTTTGTAGAAGAGTTTGCGCGTAATCATAAAATTGCACCCAGCAAAATCCAGATTAATATCCAATCCGATGACATTGTAGTTTCAATGGATCCCAGCCATTTGCATCAAGTTTTATACAACTTGTGTCAAAACGCCTTAACGCATGGTGATCCCATTTCTGACAAAGTCAGTGTACAATTACGCGGGGGGCACTTAGCCGGGACGCAAGAAGCCTACTTAGATGTGATCGATAGTGGCCCCGGCATCGATGAAGAAATGATAAATCAAATCTTCGAACCTTTCTTTACCACCGACTCTAAAGGTACGGGTTTGGGACTGTATATCGCTCAGGAGTTGTGTGAAGTGAATCAGGCCAAAATCGACTATATTGCCCGAGCTGAAGGCGGTAGTTGTTTCCGCATTCGATTTCGAACTATGAATTATTCAGGATTCCGCTAATGGCAGAGGAACAAACGGCGCTAGTCGTTGATGATGAGCCAGATATTTGCGAGCTACTCGATATCACCTTAAGTCGCATGCATATCAAAGCTCATACCGCAGGGACAGTGGCCCAAGCAAAAACCTTATTAACCCGTCATCGTTATGATTTGTGTTTAACCGATATGCGTTTACCCGATGGCAATGGCATAGAGTTGGTTGAGCATATTCAAAATGATTATCCAGATATACCCACAGCGGTCATTACCGCCCACGGCAATGTTGAATCTGCGGTGCAAGCTTTAAAAGCCGGCGCGTTTGATTTTGTATCCAAGCCTATTGACCTCAATGGATTACGCACTCTGGTGAGTAGTGCTATTAAAGTTTCTCAACCGGAAGAGCCTGAAGAAAGTAGCAATGGCAATCTAACGCTTCTGGGTGACACACCTATAATGCGTGCAACACGAGCGACCATAAACAAGCTCTCACGCAGTCAGGCGCCGGTTTACATTGCAGGTGAGTCAGGAAGTGGTAAGGAGTTAGTGGCACGCATGATTCATCAGCAGGGGCCTCGAGCAAGTCATGCTTTTGTGCCGGTGAACTGCGGCGCTATTCCTGAGCATTTAATGGAAAGCGAATTTTTTGGCTATAAAAAAGGAAGTTTTACCGGTGCGACCTCGGATAAGGAAGGTTTGTTTCAAGCGGCCAAAGGCGGGACTTTATTTCTCGACGAAGTTGCTGACTTACCCATGCACATGCAGGTGAAGTTGCTGCGTGCAATCCAAGAAAAAGCAGTAAGACCTGTGGGTGCATCCAAAGAAATACCTATTGATGTAAGAATTTTAAGTGCAACCCATAAAGACCTAGCGGCCTTAGTTGCTGCTGGAGATTTTCGTCAGGATTTGTTTTATCGAATCAATGTTATCGAACTGCGGGTTCCAAGTTTGCGTGAACATGCGGACGATATTCCATTGTTGGCTGATCATTTATTAAGCAATCTCGCCAAACATTCGGGTCTTGATCATATTGATTTAAGCGACGAAGCCTTAGATGCGTTAGTGGACTATGACTTTCCAGGAAACGTGCGTGAGTTAGAGAATATTCTCGAGCGTGCCATGACGCTATGTGAAGGTGATGTGATTCAACAACAGGATTTACGTTTGCCGCGGGATTTGAAAAACCAATTGCTGCAGGCGCCAGTGGACAAGAGTGTGGCATTGGATCCGTATTTGGACACAATGGCACGTGAAGCGATTAAGCAAGCCCTTGAAAAAACTAGGTATAATAAAACTGCAGCGGCCAAATTGTTAGGCATTAGTTTTCGACAATTGCGCTATCGTCTAAAAAAATTGGAAATCGACTAGTACATATTTCATTGGCCAGCCGCTTGCATTGACAATGATAGAGGTGACAAACAGGCTGACAATTAATGTCACTTTTTGACAATCAGTGGCAGATTTAGACTGATGCTATTATAGTAACGACGGGATAGCGAAGGACGCGGACTGGTATTTCAGATTTAATTATTCTGGCCGAAATACTGAAAAGCGTGGGTTATATAGATTCAGATAAGTTGGCATAAGACGGAATATTTTTCATACAAATTTAAACTGGGCAAGCGTCACCAACTTCGCGAATGATGAGAAGGAGCACAAGAGAAATGAAACGTAGAACACAAGGTTTTACACTAATCGAATTAATGATTGTAGTTGTCATTATCGGTATTTTAATGGCAGTTGCAGCGCCAGCTTATCAAAACTATGTCGCACGAGCAGCAGTAACAGAAGCAATGGCAATAACCGCCAATGCCAAGCTACGTATGACAGAGTTCTATAATTTGAATGGTAGCTGGGCGGGTACCAATGGTGCGTTGAACCTGGGTGCTGACGATGGAACAGGTATTACAAGTAACAATGTGAGCGCTGTGAAAATTACCAATGGTGCACTCGAAATTACATTTGCAGGTACGGCCCCAGCAGTCCTTCAGGGTCAGACTATTACTCTAACTGGTAATGTTCAGAATGGAGTAATTAACTGGGCTTGTACTAGTGCCTTAGCAACCGATCTATTGCCGTCAGGATGCACCGCTCCGTAGACTTATATGTTTTTTAAAAATAAAAAAGCGGCTTTAGAGCCGCTTTTTTATTGTTGGCACGCTTATCGCTTTGTAACAAATGTAGGTAGCACTTGTGCCTAGCACAGGTTGGAGTCGGTTGTAGTATCTTAGGAAGGAATGCTGCATGTAGTCCGAACAGTTACCGATCACCCCGTCCTTCCCTCCCCACATTTACTGCCCCTCCCGATTTTCGAGAGGGGTTTTTTTATTCAGCTTGTTTAAATAATTGTCGTAACACAATCTGTAGTATTAGGTAATACTGTACGGGCCATAGCGAATAATCTTTGTTTAAGGCATGTTCTGTATTAGTAATAGTTTTTTTGGGATAAAAGTCATATGGGTGTTCCAGGACTAAGCGGACTGACTAAGCGCATTATTGATGCGGGTTTGTTGTCGCCGGTTGAATTGAAACGGGCGCAATCGGTAGCCAAACAACAAGACGAAACGCTAGTGCAGTTTTTAATAAACCATGTGCCAGTTGATAGTCTTGCTTTGGCACATACCTTATCTGATGAGTTTGGCATTCCTTTGCTTGATCTCAATGCCGTTGATTTAAACAGTGATATCGTCGATTTGGTTGATGATCGTTTGATTGAAGAATTTCATGCATTACCTTTGTGGAAGCGCGGCAAACGATTATTTGTTGCCATATCCGATCCTGCAAATTTACAAGCCCTGGATCAATTTCAGTTTAACACCGGTTTAAACGCTGAACCTATCTTAGTTGATGCGCAACAATTAAAGCTGGCTATTAGTGAAGTGCTGGATAGTCAGGATCGTGCGTTGACACAATTGATGAGTTTAGATTTAGATGATTTGGAATTCGCCGGGCTTGACGATGAACCAAAGCAACTCGCCACGCCGAGTGAAGCTGAAATCGATGATGCACCTTTGGTTCGATTTGTAAATAAGGTGTTAGTCGATGCCATTCATGTGGGGGCATCGGATATTCATTTCGAGCCTTATGAAGGCGCATACCGGATTCGATTTCGTATTGATGGTGTATTGGAGGAACGTTCCTCACCGCCAGTAAATCTCGCCATGCGCTTGGCTTCGAGAATAAAAGTCATGGCGCGTTTGGATATTTCCGAACGACGTTTGCCACAAGACGGGCGCATAAAACTACGAATATCGCGCAATCGTTCTATTGATTTTCGTGTGAGTACTTGTCCGACTTTATACGGTGAAAAAATTGTTTTGCGGATTTTAGATAGTGGTGGTTTGACGCTTGGTGTCGATGTTTTGGGATTTATGGAAGCGCAGAAGAAATTATTTTTAGACGCCATACACAAACCACACGGCATGGTACTGGTCACGGGGCCCACAGGTAGCGGTAAAACGGTAACGCTATACAACGCCCTCAATTTGCTCAATACCAACGATAGAAATATTTCCAGCGTGGAGGATCCTGCCGAAATTTATATGCCAGGGATAAACCAAGTCAATGTGAATCCGAAAATAAAATTAAGTTTTGCCTCAGCTTTGCGTTCGTTTTTGCGTCAGGACCCCGATATCATCATGGTTGGTGAAATTCGGGATACGGAAACCGCCGAGATTGCAATTAAAGCTTCGCAAACCGGCCATATGGTGTTGTCCACTTTGCATACCAATGATGCGCCACAATCTTTAAGTCGTTTATTAAATATGGGCGTAGAGGCATATAACATTGCATCGGCGGTGAAGTTAATTGTTGCTCAACGTTTGGTGCGGCGTTTGTGTAATCATTGCAAGCAAGTCATCGAGCTTGATGAAAACATTATGTTGGCGGAAGGTTTTGTTGCCGGCGATATTGGTCAATTTAATTTATACACGGCTGTTGGTTGTGAGCATTGTTATCACGGTTATCGCGGACGTGAAGGGATTTTTCAAGTGATGCCGGTTTCTGAAGCTATGCAGCAAATTATTTTAAGTGGTGGTCATGCGCAAGCATTGGCCGCTCAAGCAGAAGCCGAGGGCGTTATGGATTTGCGCACGGCGGGTTTGGAAAAAGTCAAAGCCGGTATTACCAGTCTTGATGAAATTAATCGAGTAACCATGGATTAGGAAAGAATGGCAGTAAAGAATCGACAATATA
>Ga0224501_10001798_pt1 | contig 16706 bp, 10 predicted proteins | sample SF_Oct11_sed_USG_4_FD_169105 | JGI IMG/M metagenome (GOLD analysis project Ga0224501, IMG submission 169105) | Sediment microbial communities from San Francisco Bay, California, United States - SF_Oct11_sed_USGS_8_1 | ecosystem: Environmental > Aquatic > Marine > Sediment | place: USA... | reverse complement strand
TGCGCGAGTAGTGGTGGGCGAAGCTCGGCTCGATGCCGTTGCTGGCGTTGTTGGCCAGGCTGAGCGAGATGGTGCCGGTGGGGGCGATGGAGCTGTGGTGGGTGAAGCGGCAGCCCACCTCGGCCAGCTCGTTAACCAGCTCCGGGTCGACCTCGGCGACGCGCTGCATGTAGCGGCTGTACTTGGCGTGCAGCAGCTTGCCCTTGACCTTGTCGCCCACCTTGAAGCCGTCGCGCTTCATCTCGGGGCGCTTGCGCAGCATCTCGCCGTTGACCTCGAACTGCTGCTCCATGATCGGGGCGGCGCCCTTCTCTTTGGCCAGCTCTAATCCTGTTCTCCAGCCGACCAGCGCCAGCTCGCGCGTCACCTTTTCGGTGAACTCGACGGAGTCCTTCTCGCCATACTTCATCCGCATCATGGTGCAGGTGGAGCCAAGGCCGAGGTAGCCCATGCCGTGGCGGCGCTTGTTTTCGATCTCTGCGCGCTGTTGCTCCAGCGGCAGGCCGTTGATCTCCACCACGTTGTCGAGCATGCGGGTGAAGATGGCGACGGTCTCGCGGAAGGTCTTCCAGTCGAAGCGCGCCTTGTCGGTGAAGGGGTCGAGCACGAACTTGGTGAGGTTGATCGAGCCGAGCAGGCAGGCGCCGTAGGGGGGCAGCCCCTGCTCACCACACGGGTTGGTGGCGCGCACGTTCTCACAGAACCAGTTGTTGTTCATCTCATTGTATTCGTCGATGAGGATGAAGCCGGGCTCTGCGAAGTCGTAGGTGGAGGTCATGATCATGTCCCACAGGCGCTGCGCCTTGATGGTCTTGTAGATCTTGCAGGCGACCAGCCCCTCGTCGTTGGTGATGTAGTCATCCTTGATCGGCCAGTCACGCCAGATCACCTCTTTGGCATCGTTGAGGTCGATGCCGTCGAGATCCACCTCTTTGGGTGAGATGGGGAAGGCGAGGTGCCAGTCGTCGTTGGCGATCACCGCCTCCATGAATTCGCGGGTAACCAGCAGGGAGAGGTTGAACTGGCGCAGACGCCCGTCCTCACGCTTCGCCTTGATAAAGTCCATCACATCGGGGTGGCCCACATCGAAGGTGGCCATCTGCGCACCGCGGCGACCACCGGCGGAGGAGACGGTGAAACACATCTTGTCGAAGATATCCATAAAGGAGAGGGGGCCGGAGGTATAGGCGCCGGCACCGGCGACGAAGGCACCCTTTGGGCGCAGGGTGGAGAACTCGTAGCCGATACCGCAACCGGCCTTGAGAGTGAGCCCCGCCTCATGCACCTTCTGCAGGATGTCGTCCATCGAGTCGCGCACTACGCCAGAGACGGTACAGTTAATGGTAGAGGTGGCCGGCTTGTAGGCCCAGGCACCGGCGTTAGAGGTGATGCGACCGGCGGGGATGGCGCCGTGGCGCAACGCCCAGATGAACTTCTCCTCCCACACCTCTTTGAGCTTGTCGTCGGTCTCGACGTCGGCCAGGGCGCGGGCAACGCGGGCGTAGGTCTCGTCGATGGTGTTGTCGATCACCTCGCCACTCTTGGTGGTAAGGCGATACTTCTTCTCCCAGATATCCATGGAGGCGGGCTGGAAGGCGATCTCGGATACGGGTGTCGTCACGGCCTTTAGATGCGCAGAGCTCTTGCTCACGTTGGTTCTCCCTCAATTTTTATTCAGGTTGTTTCAGATAAATTTTAGTTGTTTTGCCGATTCCTGTGGCTTGTTATTCCCTTTTTCGATAGACACTACATGTTGTGTTGATTGCGTGATGGTAGGCGGATGTTGTGGGAGTGTCAACAGGAAAAACGCATTCCAAATAACATTGTAAGTTCCTGTATTTACTAACATTAATTATAACCAACCAATAAAATCAGATAGATAGCGCAATAGTGTTGAATTGGTGCACAAGCACTATATATTGTGTTTCTAATAAACGCTAAATTTCCCATATTTTTCAGTAAGTGTGTACTTACTTTTTTACCTTTGTGACAAAACCACCTGCGCTGGGGCAAAAAAAATTTTGAAATTTTCTCTTGAAGATGGGGTGGGTGCGCTTATGTGTGCGCTAAGCGGTCGTTGATGGCCGGAGAGATTTAACCCAATTCCAGAGAGGAGAGTACCAAGATGAGCATGATTCGTTACCAGCCCTGGGGCGTGATGGAGCAGATGCGCCGTGAGATGGACCGCATGATGGGTGAGGAGAACGCCGCCACCACCAGCGACTGGGTGCCGGCTGTCGATATTAAGGAGGAGAAGGAGTGCTTCACCATCAGTGCCGACCTGCCCGGCATTGCACCGAAGGATATTGAGATCCACGCCGAGAACGGCATGCTCACCATCAAGGGCGAGCGGGAAAACGAGAAGAGGGAGGAGAAGCAGGGCTACAAGCGCATTGAGCGCAGCTATGGCAGCTTCTTCCGCCGCTTCACCCTGCCCGATACCGCCGATACCGACCAGATTAGCGCCAAAGGCGAGAACGGCGTGCTCACCATCACCATCCCCAAGCGGGCGGAGATCCAGCCGCGCAAGATCGCCGTAAACGGTTAACTGCAGTACCCTCCCCCAAGCTTGCCCCGCCACTATCGGCGGGGCTTTTTTGTGTGCGCCTGAACCCTAACCCATCGCCGGCCGCACCCGCTCGGCGATAAAGGCGGCGAAGTCGGCCAGCTCGGGATAGCGACCACTCACCTCCTCCACATACCCCAGGGTACGCGGAATGTCATTAAGGTAGCCCGGCTTGCCGTCGCGGTGGTTGAGGCGGGCAAAGATGCCGATCGCCTTGAGGTGGCGCTGTACCCCCATCAGGTCGAACCAGCGCAGGAACTGCCCACTCATCGGCTGGCGGATGATGCCGTGGTCGAGGGCGATGTCGTGGTAGCCCTGCACCCACTCCTCCACCAGCTCACGCGGCCAGGCGATGTAGCAGTCGCGCAGCAGGGAGACCAGGTCGTAGGTGACGGGGCCATTGACCGCATCCTGGAAGTCGATGATGCCGGGGTTGTGGCCGCACACCATCAGGTTACGCGAGTGGTAGTCGCGGTGGACGAAGACCTGCGGCTGCTCCAGCGCGCTCTGCACCAGTTGGGAGAATGTATCCTCCAGCAGTTGGCGCTCACTATCGCTCAACTCAAGACCCAGGTGGGTGCCAAGGAACCAGTCGGTAAAGAGGGCCATCTCCCGGCGTAGCAGTGCCTCATCGTAGGGGGGGAGCTCTCCGGCATCGACACAGCTCTGCATCACCGCCAGCGCCCCCATCGCATCGCCGTAGAGGCGCTCGACGCTCTGCTCATTCAGCACAGTGAGGTAGGGGGTGGAGCCGAGGTCACTAAGCAGCATGAAGCCCTGTTCCAGGTCGTGGTGGTGGATCTGCGGCACGTGCAGCCCCGCCTCGAACAGCGCCGACCCCACCGTGAGGAAGGGACGGCTATCCTCCTTGTCGGGCGGGGCATCCATCGCGATATGGCTCTCGCCGTCACGACTAACGCGAAAGTAGCGGCGGAAGCTGGCGTCGGCGGAGGCGGGGGCGATCTCATAGTCGCTCAGCCCCAGGTCGCGGCTCAGCCAGTGGTTAAGTTGCTCAAGTCGTTGCGGCACGGTGTGGTTCCTTGATCTGAGAGGCGGCCATTATAGACAAAAAAATACCGATGCCCGCACTGCGGACATCGGCATCCTGTTCTCGGCGACCGTAGCTTAGAAGCGAATGCCGAGCTTGGCACCTACAGTGCTGGCATCGCCGGTCTTATCCGCCTCAACGGCGAAGTTGATCAGGCCAAAGTTGATGTTGGCACCGACGAAGGTCTTGCTCTGGGTAAAGTCCTCATCCTTAAAACCGGTTGCACTGGCGCTAACCCAGTTCTGACCCACGCCCGCGTAGGGGGTGAACATGGCAAAACCCTTGGAGACGCTGATGTCGATCCCCTTGCTCTCCAGGCTCAGGGCATCAATACCATCGAGTTTGGAGTAGCTGAGGCGAGCCCCCACTGCCGGCATTGCCACACCGCCCTCAACAATGGCATAACGCAGCTCATAGCCGATGAGTTCGACATTGGCGTTGGAGTCACCGGCATACATCATCCCTACATCGAGACCAAACGGCAGCCCCTTGTGCAGGTGAACCTTGGGGATCACCAGGGTATCGAGCCCACAGCCACCACAGGCGGCATCGATCTCTGCTGTATTCTGCAGCTTGGTGCTGGTCGCCTCGATACCGATGTCGAAGCCGGTGATCCCCATCGACTCGGCGGGGATCAGCCCCTTGTAGCTGGTGGCTGAAGCGAGATCCTTAGAGACGGCAAGAAATGTATCCTGCCCGACGATTTTGGCAACATCGATTGTATTGGCCGCCTGAGCCGCGCCGCTGCCGAAGGCAACAACCAGCAATAGCGCCAGATTACCCTTTTTCATATCAATCCCCTCAGGTTTATGGTTTGCGTCAAAGTATGACAAATATGGGGGTAATGCAAACGCGAAGTGCGTCACCCTTTCACTAACTTACGCCACTGTGTGAACGACCACTCCCGCAGGTCATCCACAATCAGGTAGAGACAGGGCAGTACCAGCAGGATCAGGATAGTGGCGAAGATCAGACCAAAGCCAAGGCTCACCGCCATCGGTGAGAGAAAAGCGGTCTGCCCGGTGGCGAAAAAGATAAGCGGTGAGACCCCGAGGAAGGTGGTAATGGTTGTGAGCAGGATCGGGCGGGCGCGCACCCTTCCCGCCTCGATTAATGCCTCAACTCGAGCCATCCCCTCGACGCGGCGCCGCTTGGCGAAGTCGATGAGGATCAACGAGTCGTTGACCACGATGCCGGAGAGGGCGAGAAAGCCAATCACCGAGAGAAACTGCAGGTGGTAGCCGAAGAGAAAATGTCCCCCCACTACCCCGATAATGCCGAAGGGGATGGCGAACATCACCACCAGTGGGTCGAGTAGTGATTTAAACAGGGCGGCAAGGATAAAGAAGATCAGCAGCAGCGCCAGCACCATCGCCCTGGCCATGTCGACCATCGAGTCGGCACTCTCTTTTCTCTCCCCCAGCCAGAGCCACTCATAGTCGGGGTGCTGCTGTTCGAAATCGCCGTAGCGTTGCTCCAGCTGCTCGGTCACCTCTCCGGCGGTGATCACCTTGCTGTCGACCGAGGCCTCGACCGAGACCAGACGGCGCTGATCGCGGCGGTTGATGCTACTCAGGCCGCGATCCTCCGTGATATCGGCCACATCCCCCAGGTAGACGCTGCGCCCCCCCGGCAGGGTGATGCGCAGCCGCTGCAGGCTCTCGGCGTCCTCACGCATCTGCTCCGGGTAGAGCACCCGTAGCGGGATGCGCTTATCCCCCCAGTTGACGTAGAGCAGCTCCAGCCCCTGAAAACCGGCACGCACCGCATCGGCCAGCTGCGCCTGGGTCAGCCCCAGCAAGCGGCCGCGGTCATTGAGGCTGTAGCGGTACTCCAGCTTCCCCTCCTCCATGATGTCGTGATTAACATCATGCACACCGGGCAAACGGCCTAGGGTATCGCCGATCTCCGTGGCAAAATCGTTCAGTCGCTGCGCATCGGAACCGCTGATCCCCACCTTCACATCCGGCCCACTCGGCCCCCCCTGGGGCTTGACGATGGCGAGGCGCTGCAGGCCGCTAATGCTCTGCAGCCGTTCACGCACCACATTGATCACCGTCTCGGTATCGCGCTCACGGCTCCCCTCCCAGCTGAAGGTGAGGTTCACCACCGGGGTCACCCAGTGCTCAACAAACCCTTCCGGGGCGGACGGGGCGAGGTCGACGATCATCTGGATCTGGTTACTGCCGAACTTTATCTGGTTAAAACCGACCATCGCCACCCCGACGTTGGTCAGCAGGCTCGCCAGCTCCCCTTCACCCAGCTCTTCGAAGATCGCCTGCTCCATCTGTGCTGCGGTGCGCGAGGTCTCCGCCAGCGAGCTGGTGCGGGGTGTCTCCGCATTGATAAAGAACTGCCCGGCGGCCCCCTGGGAGAACATCTGAAACGGCAGGTGGGTTGCGGCAAGGGTCAGAGTGAGCAGCAGTGTAACGACCGTCGCCAGGGCGACGAAGTAGCGATTGTGCAGGCCCCAGGCGAGGGCAGAGGTGTAGTGTTCGAGCAGCGCCCCCCAGTCGATGCGCCCGCGGCGACGCGGGGTAGGACGCAGCAGCTCGGTGGCGTGGGAGGGGAGCACCACAAAGGCCTCCCACAATGAACCCAGCAGGGAAAATGTCACCACCGCCGGGATCACCGCAATAAAGGCCCCCATGGTGCCGCCGATGGCGTACATCGGCAGAAAGGCGGCGACGGTGGTGGTGGTGGAGGCGACCACCGGCCAGAAGACCTCGCGCGCCCCCTGCATCGCCGCCTCACGCGGCGCCATCCCCCCCTCGATATGACGGAAGATGTTCTCGTTAACGATGATCGCATCGTCCACCACCATCCCCAGAGCGATGAGGAAGGCGAAGAGCGAGACCATATTAATGGTATAGCCGTACTGCTGAATCAGGATGATGGCGATCAGGAAGGAGACCGGGATCCCCAGCGCGGTCACCACCGCCACGCGCAGGTTGAGAAAGAGGTAGAGCGAGAGCAGCACCAGCACCAGACCAATGAGGCCTGAGGATTTGACCGTATCGAGGCGGGTCTTTACGTGTACAGAGAAGTCACTGAAGATGCCGACCGAGATCGCCGGGGGCAACTCTCTGCGCAGTTGATCGGCCAGCTCGCGCACCCGCGCCGAGACCTCAATCGTCGATCCCTCTGCACTTTTATTGACCGTCAGATTGACCGAGGGCTGGCCATTAAAACGCCCCAGGGTACGTGCCTCCTCCAGACGGTGCTCCACCGTCGCCACCGCCCCCAGGGTGAGGCGCCCCCCCTGCTCATTGGCGCGCAGGGTGATGTCGGCGATCGCTGCCGGTTCCGGGCGGGTACCGATACCGCGCAGCAGGATATCCCCCTCGGCGGCGCGGATCGAACCACCCGGCAGATCGCGCAGATTGCCCAACAGCGCCTGCTTCACCTCATCGAGGGTGACATTGCGCACCGCCATCTGCTGCGGCTCGATAACTACCCACAGCTCCCACTCCCGATCCCCGGCGGTGCCGACGCTGGCCACATTCTCAATCTGCATCAGGCGGCGCTTTACCCGCTCGGCCGTGGCGTAGAGCTCGCCGCGGGAGATCTCGCCGTAGAGCGACATGCTGATCACCGGGAAGCGGGTCTCCAGCCGCACCAGCTCGGGACTCTCCACCTGTGACGGCAGGTCCTTGATACGGGAGAGGATCGCATCGGCGTCACGGATAAAGTCATCCACATCGCTGCCCGACTTCAGCTCAATCAAAATCGACGACAGCCCCTCGCTGCTGGTGGAGGTGATGGTCTCGATATCGGCATTGCCATCAAACTCCTGCTCGATCGGCAGCGTCACCTGGCGCTCCACCTCCTCGGGCGAGGCCCCCTCGTAGTAGGTGGTGATGCGTACCTTGTCCTGCTCGATGAGCGGGAACATCTCCTGCGGCATCGACTGCCAGGCAAAGAGCCCAGCCAGCGCGATCAGCACCAGCAGCAGATTGACGATAAGGGGGTTGTTAATGGAGAAGCGGATAATCGGCATCGGCCTAGTTTTGCCCTGTTTCGCTCTCGCTCACTACCTGCTGGCCATCACTCAGTGCCGCCACATCACGCAGCACGATACGCTGTCCCGCCTCGACGCCATGACGAATCACCACCTGTGTGCCGTGACGCACCCCCGCCTCCACCTCACGGCGCGAGAGCCGGCCCTGCTCCTCAACGAAGAGGTAGGCGTGGCCATCCTCACGCAGCAGCGCCGAGACCGGGGCGAGCAATACATCGCTGAGGGGACGCAGCGGCAGCTCCACCTCGGCCAGGGTGCCGGGGGACAACCCCTCGGCCGGGATGCGGATACGCAGCGCCAGGGTATAGGTGGTGCGATCGGGTTCACGCTGAAGAGAGAGTAGACGCCCCTGATAGGGATGCCCCTCCACGGTGATGGTGATTGGCTGTCCCAGAGTAAGATTGGTCTGGCTATCGCCGGGGAACTCGGCATAGAGGTCTAGCTCATCCAGCGCCACCAGCGAGGCGACCTGCTGATTGAGGATGATACGATCCCCCACATCGGTAAGGAGCTCGTTAACCGTCCCGGCAAAGGGGGCGCTGATCCGGGTTCGTGCCAGGTTGCGCTCGGCACGCTCCAGCTCGGTGGTGCGCAGGGCGATACGCGAATCGGCGGTATCGACAGAGTAGTCGAGACGCGCCTCCTCCCCCTGCAGTTGCAGCAGACGCTGGCGCGCCTCATCGAGTCGGGAGACCGAAGTGAGCGACTCGCTACCGAGCTTCTCCAGACGCTTCACCTCCCGCTCTGCCAGCTCACGGTTCTTGCGTGCCAGCGTGCGCAGACGCCGGTCCCGCGCCACCGCCGCCCGCTCCTGCTCAAGCTGCGCCTCGGCGTGGGTAAAAGCATTGCGATAATCCCCATCCGCCAGCTGCAGCAGCAGCGCTCCCTGCTCCACCCACTGCCCCGGTTCAGCCGACCGCGCCACCACCTGTCCGGCCACCTCGGCACTCAGGGTGGCGGAGAGGCGCGGCTGCAGACTCCCCCTCACCCGCAGGGTGGGGTTAAGCTCGCCGCGTTGTAATACCCCCACCGCCACGGTGGGGGTATCGGGGGCACGCAGCTCACCGCTGCGATCAGGTCGGGTCACCACAATCAGCAACAGCAGCAACAGGCTCCCCCCCAGTAACATCTGGTAGTGACGTGGTAATCGCTTGGCTGTGAGTCTCATCTATTATCGATTCTGTTTGATGGCGGCGTCATTCTATGCGATTTTAACGGGTTTTAAACCTACACTGGCCTTTAAGTGACCGTGACCCGTCCCCGTTTATTCACAACATATCGTGCAGCACTATTCCTGTGCGGCGGGATTTTCTGCGCGGCACTCACAGGTAAGGTAGTGGCTGATGAAGGTAAGTGGGGTAGCTGCACGATTACCCCCGGCCTGTTCACCGAGTCGCCACCCGTCAACACCGCCCCGGCAGGCTTTACCGCCCTGAGTGCCGACAGGGTGGAGAGCCAGGAGGGGGGCGAGAGTCTCTTTAGCGGTAACGTCACCATCCAGCACGATGAGCGCACACTGCAAGGGGAACGGGCCAGCTACAACCAGCAGAGTGGTGAAGTAGCGATAGAGGGGGAGATCCGCTACTTCGGTGAGGGGGTGGTAATGCAGGGGGATCGTGCCGGGGTCGATATGCCAAACCAGCGGGGTGAGTTCGAGGGGGTCAGCTTCTTCTTTCGTGACAGCCACGCCTTTGGCAAGGCCGACTCACTCAGCCTTAACGGCTCTGAGCTCTCGACCCTCAAGGGGGTCAGCTACACCACCTGCCCACCTGGCAGCAATGGCTGGCTGCTCAGTGCCAAAGAGCTGCAACTGGACCAGCAGAACAACACTGGTGAGGCCTACCACACGGTGCTGCGCTTCAAGGGGGTACCGATCTTCTACAGCCCCTATCTCAACTTTCCCCTCTCGGGCCGCAAGAGCGGTCTGTTACCGCCCACCATCGGTAGCAGCGCACAGAGCGGCAGTGATGTGAGCCTGCCAATCTACTGGAATATCGCCCCCAACTATGACGCCACCCTGACACCGCGCCACCTGAGTAAACGCGGCACCATGGCGATGAGCGAATTCCGCTACCTCTCCGAGAGCAGCGAGGGGATGATTCAGGCCGATCATCTGGGCGATGACAAGGTATATGGTGGCGATCGTGACTACCTGGCGCTTGAACACCGTACCCGCTTTGACAACGGCTGGGGGCTCGACATTGAGGGCACAAAGGTATCAGACCCGCTCTACTTAAGTGATCTGGGCGGCAGCGAGGGGAGTGGTGCCACACAACTGGAGAGGCGTTTCGATCTCCACTATAACGACCACCGCTGGGGCTTTCTTGCCCGAGGCCAGGGGTATCAGACCCTCAGCGGCACAACCCCCTATCAGCGCCTGCCGCAACTGCGCCTGAGTCGGCGTTCTACCCCCGCCCCGAATAACCTGCAACTTGGCGTAGAGGCCGAGGCGGTCAGCTTTGGCCATGAGGACCCCACCCAGCCGACAGGTGAGCGCCTCGATATTAAACCGACAGTTAGCCTGCCGTTACAGGGGGCCGCCTGGTATCTGACCCCCACGGCCGCCTGGCGTTACACCCAATACCAGTTGGAGAGCAATCTTATTCAGGAACGGCACACGCGATCACTGCCCCTGCTCAGTCTCGATAGCGGACTCTTTTTTGACCGTGAAACCTCTTTCGGCGGGCACCCTTATACCCACACCGTCGAACCGCGCCTCTTCTTCCTCTCAGTCCCCTATCAGGATCAGGATACCCTGCCACTGTTCGATACCGCCGCCGCACCAATGGGGTTCGAACAGCTATTCCGGGACAACCGCTTTAACGGTGTCGACCGTCAGGGGGATACCCAACAGATCACCGGGGCGCTGACCACCCGGCTCCTCGACGATGGGAGTGGCGTCGAGCGGCTTCGCGCCAGTATCGGGGGGCAGCTCTATCTGGATGAGCGTCAGGTACAACTAAACCCTGCCACCCCGCCACAGATTCAACGGGCCTCCAACGTCTTCACCGAGATTGAACTCCAGCCGCTCGACAGACTCCACATCGGGGTTAACGGCAGCTACCACCGGGGGAGGCAACGCCACGAGCAGGTTGGGGCTCACCTGCGCTACCAGCCCGATAGTCGGCGTGTGCTCTCTCTCGATTACCGCTACGATGAGACGATGCCGCTGCGTCAGGGGGATGCCATTCTCTACTGGCCAATGGCACAACAATGGCAGGGGTTAGGTCGATGGCGGTATGATCTGGACCATGAACAGAGCCTGGAGCAACTGATCGGTGTCGAATACCAGAGTTGCTGCTGGTCAATACGATTAATTGGTCGCAACCAGCGACCGGCTATTAATAGCGAGGTAGAGAACAGCCTCTACCTCACCTTTGAATTCAAGGGATTGGGCAGTCTGGGCAAACGCCTCGAAGATACGCTGGAGGATGGACTCCCCACCTATGATTAAACGGTTACCCATGACAATGACAAAACAGCTACTCCTCTCCCTGCTGCTACTGCTGCTGCCCTTCTCAATCGCCACTGCTGCGATCGAGGAGATCGATGGCATTGCGGCAGTAGTCGATGATGATGTGATCACCCGTAGTGAGCTGCAGCGCCGTCTGCAGGACCTGCTCAAACAGCTACAGGAGAAAAGGGCACAACTTCCCCCGCTGACGATACTAAAACAGCAGTTACTGGAGCGAATGATCATTGAGAGCCTGCAACTGGCCCAGGCCAAACAGCTGGGGATCAATGTTGAGGATGAGGAGCTGAACAGAATCATCGAACGCATCGCCGGTGAGAATAAGCTCAGCCTGCTACAGTTTCGCGAGGAGTTACAACGTCAGGGGATACCTTTCGCCACCTTTCGTGAAGATATCCGCCGTGAGGTGGTGATCAGCCGGTTGCGTAGCAACCGCATCAATAACAGTATTGAGGTCACCCCACAGGAGATCGATAACCTGCTGGAGACACAGCGACGCAACCAGTCGAGGAATGAGGAGTTGCACCTGCAGCACATCCTTATCGCCCTGCCCGGAGACGCCTCATCAGAACAGATTGCCGAGGCGCAGCAGGAGGCCAATCAACTCTATGAGCAGCTACGTGGGGGTGCCGATTTTACCAATCTGGCGATCAGCCACTCCGATGCCCCACAGGCACTGGAGGGGGGGGATATCGGCTGGCGGCGACTGGCGCAGTTACCCACCACACTGGCCAATGCGATCAGTGAACTGCAGGGTGGTGGTTTCGGTAAGCCGGTACGCAACAGCAGCGGCTTTCACCTCTTCAAACTACTGGAGAAGCGTGGTGATGAGCGCCACATGGTACGCCAGGTCGATGCCCGCCATATCCTTATCCGCACCAACGACCTGATCTCCGATAGTGAGGCGAAGGCGAGGCTGGAGCGTCTGCGCGAGCGAATCCTTAGCGGCGAAGAGTTTGCCGAGCTGGCCCGTGCCCACTCCGATGATGGCTCAGCCCGCAGCGGCGGCGATCTCGGCTGGGCCGACCCATCCATCTATGTTGAGAGCTTCCGCGATACCATCAACCGAAGCCAGATCGGCGAGGTCAGTCACCCCTTCAAGAGCCAGTTTGGCTGGCATATCCTGCAGGTTCGGCAGTGGCGCAGTCATGACAACACCGAGGCACACGAGCGCAATCAGGCCTATGAGGCGCTGCGCGAGCGCAAGATCGAAGAGGAGACCGAAAACTGGCTGCGTCGCCTGCGCGATGAGGCCTACGTCGATACCCGCCTGGAAAACTGATCATGGCCTGCCATCCGCTTCGCCTCGCCTATACCGCTGGTGAGCCGGCCGGGATCGGGGCCGATCTGATCATCCAGCTGGCGCAACAACCCCGTGCACATGAACTGGTGGTGTTCGCCAGTCGTGAGTTGCTTATCGAACGGGCCGCCCAACTGCGTCTCCCCCTCACCCTGCGCGATTACGACGCCGAACAAGCACCCACTAGCGGAGAAGTTGGTGAGCTGGTTGTACTGGATCAGAAGATCACCGGTACTACGCAAGCGGGCAGACTCGACAGCCGCAATGCCCCTTATATTCTCGATGCCCTGCGTCGCGCCACACAGGGGTGTCTGGAGGGAGAATTTGCCGCGCTTGTCACCGGGCCCCTGCACAAGGGGAACATCAATGAGGCGGGGATCCCCTTTACCGGCCACACCGAATTTCTTGCCGCACAGTGCGGCACTGAAAAGGTGGTGATGATGCTCGCAACACCGGGACTGCGTGTTGCACTGGCCACCACCCACCTGCCGCTGCGGGAGGTAAGTGATGCACTCAGTGCGGAGCGACTGGAGTGGGTATTGCGTATCCTGCACCACGATATGCAGCAGCGCTTTGGCATCGCCTCACCACGCATTCTGGTCTGCGGGCTCAACCCTCATGCGGGAGAGGGGGGACATCTCGGGAGTGAAGAGATTGAGCTCATTGCCCCGCTACTGGAGCGGCTGCGCTCTGAGGGAATGACTCTCTTCGGCCCCCTGCCCGCCGACACCCTCTTTACCCCGCGCTATCTGGAAAAGGCCGATGCCATACTGGCGATGTATCACGACCAGGGGCTGCCGGTGCTCAAACACATGGGCTTTGGCCGCGCCGTCAACATTACCCTGGGGCTGCCGATCATTCGCACCTCTGTCGACCACGGCACTGCGCTGGAACTGGCCGGCACCGGAATGGCGGAGTTGGGTAGCCTTGAGTATGCGATAGAGGTGGCGCAGCAGATGGCCAGCGGGCGTGCAGATTGAATAACAGCAATAGTGCTAAACTCCCCTTCCCGTAAACAGCGACAGAATGCCCATGCCCTGGCAACAAATCACCCTCTACACCACCAAAGAGCACGCCGAAGCGCTCAGCGATCACCTCTCAGCACTGGGTGCGGCCTCCGTCACGATGCAGGATGCCGCTGACCAGCCACTCTACGAGCCGCCCCCCGGGGCGACCCCATTGTGGAAGATGACCAATGTGGTAGGGCTGTTCGATGAGGGCGTCGATATGGCTGAGCTACTTCGCCACCTGACCGAGAGCTACCCCCAGCCGCTCCCCGAGTATCGCCTGGAGGAGCTGGAGGATCAGGACTGGGAGCGGGCATGGATGGATGATTTTCAGCCGATGCAGTTTGGTGAGCGGCTCTGGATCGTTCCCAGCTGGTGCGAGGCACCTGATACCGGTGGCGTGAATATCCTGCTCGATCCGGGGCTCGCCTTCGGTACCGGCACCCACCCCACCACCCGGCTCTGTCTGGAGTGGCTCGATGCCCACCCCCCGGCAGGCACGCGGGTCATCGACTACGGTTGCGGCTCAGGGATCCTCGCCATCGCCGCTGCACTACTGGGGGCGAGCTCTGTTATCGGTGTCGACCTCGACCCACAGGCCATTATCGCCAGCGATGAGAATGCACAGCGCAATCGGGTCAGCGAGGTGATCGCTGCCTACCTGCCCAATCAGGAGCCCGACGAAGCCGTCGAGTTACTGCTGGCCAATATTCTTGCCGGGCCACTGGCGGAGCTCGCCCCACTGTTCGCGGCACGGGTAGTATCGGGTGGTGCTCTGGTGTTATCGGGGATCCTCTCCGATCAGGCCGAGGGGCTACGTGAAGTCTACAGCGAGTGGTTTGCGATGGCCCCCGCCGTGGAGCTGGACGGCTGGATTCGCCTGGAGGGTATCCGCAAATAATATATCGCTGGCAAAGAAAAAGGCCGCGCCGAATTCATCGGCGCGGCCTTTTTTGTCCCATGAGCGTTGCTGTTGCTTAGAACTCCACCGCCATGTTGATGGTAAATTGATCCGCCGTGTTGCTGCCATACATTTGGTGATCTTCCTTGGAGGCGTACTCAATCCCCAGATCCATACCGGCAATCGGCTGATATGAGAGAGCCACTGAGGTGATATATTTTGGCAACCCGGTGAAGGCGATAGTGCTGCTAATAACCTGATAGGAGGCGGCAACAGTCATGTTGTTATCCATCTGGTAGGCAACCTCACCATTGGCCGCACTGGGTCGCACCTTGTTACCAACAACCGCCCCGCCCAGATCCCCATTGCTCAGTTCACCATCCGCGGTAACATACTGCCCCCTCAGTCCAAGCCGGCCCGATTGGTAGGCAACGCTTAGGGCGTAACCTGGCACTGCCGATTTGACATTAGCGTAGGGGCCCGCTGTGGCACCTGAGAGACCGTCGGAATCGGCGATGTTGGAGATATAGCTAACCCCAACACTCATCTCACGGTCACTGTAGGTAAAGTCGACACCGTAATCCAGCTCATCATCGTTGGTCAGTTCAAGAGTGAACGGGTCAATGTTAACGTTCCTCTCGGCATCGCCGTTGAAGAGATAGATGGTTCCGCTCAGATTGTTCTTCACTGACTGGTAGATAAACGCCGTCTCCGAGGTCTCGCCGATCTCAAGGGTCATCGGGTCGGAGACCATATAGCTGTCGTAATTACCAAATGGGACAAAGGTGCGACCCATGGTAATCGTCGACTCCTCATCCAGTTTCATGTCGATGAAACCCTCATCAAGTCCGAAGGGGGTATCATCTTCCTCGTAGAGAAAGTTAACGGTGGCAGAGATTCGATTATTAATTTCAGCCTCTAGACCGACCGCAGCGGTAGCAAGAACGATATCGGTTGTTGTACCGCCGGCAAAATTATCGCCACTGGAAACTTCAACCTCCAGAGCGCCCGAGATATTGACATCGGCAGCATATACCGGGGCCGACAGTGCTGTGGCTATTGCGGCAGAGATAAGTCCATTTTTAAATTTCATGTCAAGACTCCCGTGATTTGAGTAAATTATTGAAGGACAATTTCACTTAACCTATTAAAATTACACGCATACTACGATGATTTTGCTACTTGATACAAGATATAACAGGAGATTTTCACTTTCCCAGCCCCTGCCGATATTTTGTGAAAAACCGCCATGCCACAGCTCCTGCTACAAGTGAAAAATAGGCGAAATCCCCCATTCAGCGTACAATCAAACTCCATCCAAAACTGAAGATATGCAACTCATAGCGGCAATGAGCGACAGATGCTGACCAGATGCCCCCAGTGCAACACCACCTTTCGACTTGGTGTAAAACAGCTAAAGGCCGCTGCGGGCAAGGTACGTTGCAGCCGCTGCCATACCACGTTTGATGCTATCGAAAATCTGGTAGAACAGCACCAGAGGGCTACTGATGTTCATATCGCTCCTGGTCACAATGCCACCGCACGAGTGCAGCAAGACAAGAAGATGCCCTCACACGCAGGGCAAACCTCTACACCGATCAATGATGCACGAAAATCTCCCCTCCCTGCCTCTGTCGTTGAACCACCCTTATCGACAAAACATGCACCAGCACAGAGCAACGATGATGTTATCGATTCGTTAATCGATGAGCTGGAGGCGTCAACCTCTCGCTCTACACATTCCACTACTCAAACTATCACGTCAGAAGATCTCATCATCGGCCCGCCCGACGATGAGACGGTAGTGAAATTTACCTCTGTACAGGAGGTGGAGACCAATGCTGCGGTTGATGATGAACCCGAGATAACAGTAGACCTTCCGATGGATGAGAGGGACGTTGATGCCATAGAAGAGGTAGAGCTCATCGACGATTCGGACGATTGGGCGTTAACAGTCGAAGAGCCAACCCAAACGCCCGAATGGGAGCCCTTTGAAGATGACCCATCCGACACGGTTGCGATACCAGGGCCACTTAACCAATACGGTTCAGAAAATGAACCTGAATTTGATATTCCGGAACCACCACATGTCGAACCTGAAATTGAAGAGGTTGAGTTTGATACCTTCTTCGAACTGGTAAGGCCTGAAGGGGACACCGGTGTCGCCGACGATGCATCACCCGTTGCGACTAACCCTGAGGATAATCTTCTTGCCACGCAGGCCGATCTGTTCCACCTCTTTGATGAGATTGAGAACAACGAAAGGCTGTCGGAAACCGCGGCCACCGACGACCCTGTTCAATCCGCCCACACCCCTCCGGTTGAGCCTGTTGAGCCTGTTGAGCCTGTTGAGCCTGTTGAGCCTGTTGAGCCTGTTGAGCCTGTTGAGCC
>Ga0224501_10001797_pt1 | contig 16720 bp, 28 predicted proteins | sample SF_Oct11_sed_USG_4_FD_169105 | JGI IMG/M metagenome (GOLD analysis project Ga0224501, IMG submission 169105) | Sediment microbial communities from San Francisco Bay, California, United States - SF_Oct11_sed_USGS_8_1 | ecosystem: Environmental > Aquatic > Marine > Sediment | place: USA... | reverse complement strand
CTTGTCAATTACCCAACCGTGGCAAGGGTAAGATTTAATGTTCATTACAGTACCTCCACATCTTCTTCAGGATTGCGCACTTGCACAAACTCTTGAGAGTCTGGGTAGTACACCCATGAGTCGGCCACAACATAGTCAGGGCAGTCAACCCAATACAAAGGTTCTGCGACAGGGAACTCGGATGGCATAACCTCTGCCACCCGAAGAGCATCACCTCTTGGTTCATTAGGGGATATAAGTGCTTTCATCATTGCCCTCTATTAGTAGAATTCCCATACTAGCACAAGACCGTCTGCGCCAGATCCAGCGTTGTTAGTGCCGCTGATGTACCCGCCGCCACCACCACCGCCATAGAGATAACCATTGCTGTTGTTTACTACTGCCGATGATGCGGTTCTTGCGCCGAATCCGCCAGCACCAAAGGCCAAGCCGGGTACGCCGCCAGCACTTGAAACAGAGCCAGCCACGTCTGCGCCAGCAGTTCCTTGAACATTAACATCACCGCTAGAACCAGCGCCACCAGATCCACCAATAGACGAAGTGGTAGCAGGAGCAGATCCGTCATACTTAAAACCACCGCCGCCGCCAGTAGCAGAGTTGTGTGAGCCAAACGAAGAAGTTCCGCCAGCGCCACCATCAGTGTTGGTTGTTCCCGTCTTGGAAGCAGTACCACCAGTACCAACCGTAACAGTCTCGGTTGAACCAAGGGCGCTCTCAAGAATCATCTTGCGAGAATAGCCACCGCCACCACCGCCAGCACCACCGTAAGTTACCTTACCAACAACACCGCGAGTAGAGCCGCCACCGCCAGCACCAACGACCTCAGTCATCACAGCCTTCAGGCCAGTGTCTTTAGTCCAAGTACCATTTGAGGCAAAGACAACTAGCTGCGGAGGATCTGACGTAAAGGTAATCGCGCCTGTCGAGCCGTTGAAGCTAGTCACACCATCATTGGTGATTGTCTTATTGGCATTGGTTCCGGTAATTGAAATACCAGTACCAGCAGTCAGAGCAAGCACACCAGTGTTATCTATCTCCACGTTGCCAGCTTGACCATCACCGTTGGTTACAGTGATACCGTCGCCAGCAGTGATCGTGCGCGATACCGATGTGTGGTCGCCGTTACGAACGATGAAGCCGTTGCTGTCTGGATCTTGTGCAGCGTCCAGATTGATACGAGCGTCCAGAGCGTTGTCTGCGCCAGTACCACCTTGAGCAACTGCCAAGTCAACAATGTTCTCACCCTCAGCAGCAGCAGCTAAGCCAGCAGCAGTAGGACGCAGTTCAAACTTGTCACCACCTACCCATGCAGCAGCAGTGGTGCCATCTTGACCACGGACAACCGTCATCACGTCACCAGAACGAGCCGTGACCTTGACGATCTCTATGTCGTTGTTGGAGTTGTTGAGTGTTGCATAAAAGTAATCAGCACCACCAGCAGCAGGGAACAACGCGCCAGTAGCACCAGCAACAGTAATCGTGGTATCACCGCTAGTTATCCCTGACGCTATTGTGGTCGTGGCGTTGTTAGCCCATTTAATAGCCATTCGTTTCTCCTATTAGGCTACGGTTACTTCCCAAGTGATGCTCATTGCATCGGCAGCACCTTTGTTAACCACAGCAAATGTAGTACGGCAAAGCATTGTGCCAGCCACGCCAGCGTTGAATATGCCAGCCTCTTCGATTGCGCCAGTTGCGGTACCTGCGCCGAAGGTGGCGACGTACTCAACAACAGAACCAGTAACGGTTGTGCTGGTCAAAGCAACACGGCCAAGCTCAGAGCCTAGGGTTGTGTCACCAAGAACCGGAGTAGTGCCATCGTCACCGACAGCCATGTGGCTCATTGCGCCGAAGGTTGTGTCCTTCATACGCGAGGCAATGTATTCCAAACCAGTGGTAACCACCAGATTGTCTACCTCGAGGGTTTGCTTTTCTGCGCCTGTGATCGTGTCCCATACACGGATCTTCAGACGACCTTTGATATTGAGTTGTTCCTTGGCTTGCATCAGTGTCTCCTTATGGGCCATTCAATGTAAATACATTCAGCGGGAAGCTGTTAACTAATTGTGTAGCACCACTTACGATAATTATCGAAATGATACTGTCTGTTACGGTGACGCTATCCGATGCGGCTTTGTAGAAATGCCAAGCCGGGCTATCAGATGGTGTTGCCGAATCCTGCAGTGATTTGCTAAAAGAACTTACTAGCGCCTCAGTCACCGTCGCAGTATCGGTAAACGATCTACTGTATTGTACTTGCCTATCAAACAAGTCGGACAGGCTTACAGCATCAGTCAAAGGTTTGCTTACATCAATCGCCTTTGCTTCTGTGATCGACGCGCTGTCGGACAGAACCTTATCGAATACGATATTGTTCAGAGCGTCAGACGCATCAACCCCATCAGCCAGAGCCTTGGCAAAAGCCCAGAACGAATCATCGTAAGGCGACACACTATCTGCTAATGGCTTACTCGTTGAGAGTGCAGCATCATCAGTTAGCGTTGCTTGATCCGCTAGAGCTTTGGAAAAGTCTTTGACTGTTGTTTCGGTTGTAGCTACATTGTCAGACAGCCCTTTCACAGTATTGATGAACTGGATGCTGTCAGTTGTAGTTACGCTATCCGCTAGGTTACGGATAAATATAATTGTAATAACTAGTGTTTCAGTTACGCTAACAGAATCAGTGAGACTCTTGCTTACGTCAACTGCTGGGCTATCAGTAACGCCCACACTTTCTGTTAATGATTTAGATACAGAGATTGCCGCTATGTCACTAGCGTTAACTGTTTCCCGAAACTTCTTCCACCGCTGCAATTCATCTAGGAAAGCGGTGGACTCTGCTAGAACGTAATCAACCAGCGCCTCTGGTACAACCCTAGACACCGTAGCATTAGCATATCCCGCCGCTACAGCGGTTTGAACAAGAACCCTTTCAACAACTACGTTGAGGGCTTCTACGGAGATACTGCTTACTACATTGACTTCCGCTGTGAGGGCAGAGGCGAGGACATACGAAACCCTCGCTGTTGTCATCTTAGAACTCCGAACGTAGTTTGAACTTTAGTAAGTCGTATACAGTTTGTCTGCTACCGTCACCAAACGTAATCTCGATCTCACCCTCGTAATCGCCGGGTGGGCCATCAAGGGCGGTAGGATCATCAGTCCAGAAGAAAGCCACAACGCCACCAGTAGGATTAGTAACGCTTCCCGTTATGGTTGCGGTCAAAGTGGTCGAGCCAACTTGACGGAACTTAAGCAGGACAGTAGCGCCACTGAGAACTATGGGTTCGCCCGAGGTTTCATCTGTCAAAGTACAGATCAGGGTAGGCCGAGTGTCCCCCTGCACTAATCTTATTTTATCTACCGACATTAGATTCTCCGTAACTTGACATGTTTGTTGGCGCGCACGAATGACTTCAATGCACGGTCACGAGCCACGTTCAAACCAGCGCGGTACAAAGCGTCCCTTGCAACAGCCAACTTAGTATCGTAGTAAGGCTTGTCAGGGGAGAGTGCCATCCTTGAGATTACACCGTGAGCGATAGTCTCAGCGTAGTCCTCAAAGATAAAGTCGTCGATTGTGTCAACCGCTCTTGTGGGCTTTAGCGCCACGCGCAAAGTTACTGCACTAGCAACTGTTTCGCTTGGCTCCGGGTACAGCGTAAAGGTACGTGGATCCTTTTGCATTATTACAAACGGATCGCCCTTGCGTGTGACCACATCAGTGATATGCTTGTTGTACAGAGTTGCATCGTTGATGTTGTCTGTGCTCTCAGCATCTAGCATTCTGTTCTTGTACCAGCCCCTTAGTATCTTAACAACCAATCGATGTCTTGGTGGCTCAAGGTCGTAGTCACTTGTGTTTGCTATTACAGCAATTGGATCGAGAGTTTCTTGTAGGATCAAGCTCTTCTCGCAGAAGTCTATGATCGTACTCTTGATCTCATGCAAAGCCATATTGACCGTGGCACCCGGAACATGCGGCATTACATAGTCTAAGAAATCGTTATGGCTTTTCATTAGGTTAACTCCGATTTAAATAGTGAACGCATCGCACTAGCCCGACCTTCGGCAGAGTACTCATCGTCGCGCAATTCTGCTCGGAATACCACATAGTAGTTCAGTAGGTTCTGGAACTTAAGTGGGATTGGAATTTGATCTGTTTCAATATAAGTAACATCTGCTGCGGTGTAGTTGCCTAACAGGAAGTCAGGACGAATGCGATAGACTTCCTGAATACCGTCGTTGCAGAAACTCATCAACTCCGCAGTGCTATAACGAACAGCATCTACGTCATTGAGAGTTACTCTCGCATCATCTATGACTGTCTGAAAAGTTGCCATCTATTCACCATTTAACTTTGTCTGCCCAATAGGCCGCAGACATTTTGCCTTTGGCGATGTTCTTCGCGTGACGTGCTTTGAATGAAGCTTGACGTTTGGTTGGTTGTCTATCACCTACCACGCCCTGTTGTCCAAAGCGTATCGTCTTTACCTCCTCCCCAACCTTAGCCACAACAACGTGTGACTTGGTTGGATGATCGGGTGTGCGCTTGGGTTGGTTGTAACCACTGACCCCGGCGCGCTCTAGCCTAGAGTCCTTCTTCTTCATTTTTTAAACCCTTTAAGTGTTTTCGCAAGACGAGCACGTTGTCCCAGCTTTCCCGGGGCCTTAGCTGCCTTCTCCAACTTTTCCGCAGGGATCTTCTCACCCTTCTTGACACCCAGCGCTTTGCGAAGAGAACCCGGCTTCTGTATGGCATCTTGAATCCACTTCTTCTTAGACATTAGAGATCCTTACTATTCTCAGGGAATAAGACATTAACATCTGGCTCAAGCTCTGGCTCTAAATCTTCAAACGCATCCATAGGCCATACGCCAGTATTACTCTCGCCCTCAAACTTTACGACAACGGCATTACCCCTAGGCAACCAGCAGAACCTAGTCTTGTCGCCAACAGATGAGAAGGCGTAACCATCGAAAGCGTTCATGCCACCACACCACTTGGTTTTGTCTGTGATGACAGTCCAGCCACCTACGTTGTTCTTGAAGTACTTGGCATGCACATGCTTTTCAGCAAGCTCATGAGCCAATGCAAACGGTGTTGCCAAAATAGCTAAAGCAAGTATGAGGCTACGCATAATGACGCTCCTTAAAGAGAGGCCACCCATGCAGCCTCACTTCCATTATTCTTCAGTTTTGGATTTCTTGCTCTTGGCTAATACAGCTTTTGCCATTTCAGCAATAGTGGGCTCCTGCTCTTCTTGTTGAGCAACAGACTCTAACTTGATCTCGTCGGGCGTTTGCTTTGTTGCGCCTCTGCTGCCTACCTCTCGGGTGGGGTGTTTCCACTCAACCATATCGGGGCGTTTGGCAAGCTCCGGGTTCCAAGCAAAAATCGCGCCTGAGCTGGTCTGTTTAAGTAAACGAAACTTACTGCGTTCTATGTTACGCGGTGTAGGTTGAATAGCCATAAATCCTCTAAAGATAAAAAAATGGGAAGAGGCTCCCGTGTAAGAGCCCCCTCCCTACCCCCTAATTAGGGAATAGCAACTTTGGAAACATACAGATCGACCAAAGCTTCAGGCTTCACAACGCTGTAGCCATAAACATTCAGGCCACGAACGATGTTGCCGAAGGTGCTGGTCGAACGCAGAGATTCCACGTTGGTGATCTGCGAAGCAAACGAGATTGCATCACGGGTACCAGCGAGGACGTGCCATGCGTCAACTGTATCGGCAACAACATTCAGGTTGTTGGTTGTGTACAGAGTGAAACGGTCAACCATACCAATCTTACCGTTACGCAGCGGCGAGGTGTCGTCACCAGTAAGGTAAGCTTGCTTCAGGTCACTGTTCTTCAACAGAGGAGCCATCCACGAAGGGATAACCATCCAGCGACCATCTTCAGGTACGTTCTGCTCGTCGAGAACCAGACCAACGTCAAGGATCTTTTCGAGGACGTTAGTCGTAGTGATGTGGATCGGAGCACCAGTTTCGCCCAGATCGATGTCACCAGAGATAGCGCCAGCATCAGGGCCCTTGTTAGCGGCAGCAGCGTCGGCAGCTACGTTGTTCAGAACGTCATTGTCGATTGCGATCTTCATCTGCTCGGATGCGTCGTTCGAGAAGATGTCCATCAGTTTCACGTCTGCCTGAACTTCATCAACGTCATCCACGACTACGGCGAAGTACTTACCCTTGTCGATCAACAGATCAATCGGAGTAGAGGTAGGTGCCTCAGTGGTCAGGGTTTGACCCTTCTCGTAGTTACGGATGGTGATTGTTGGGATCGAACGGATATGGACAGTATCGCCCATGCTCTTGATCTCACCTTCCCAATCGTTGTTGGTGATTTCGGCCAGAACGGTCGATTTGTAAAACTTAACTTGCAGCTTGCCAGACCAGATCTCTGGAATAAAGGCTGAGCCACTTGGGTTTGTATTGTAGCTATACTGAGGATAGCCACCACTTGCGGGTACAGACATATTAGTCTCCTAAATAAAAAAGTTTGTACGCCGCGATTAAGGGTTAACGAATACGACCCTCAATGGATGCGGCGTGGATTTCTGCTTCCATCGCCACCATATCCTTAGAAGATATGCGCCCATCCCTGCAAGCCGAATAGAAATCAGAAATCTCTTTGCGCGTGAAGTATCTCTTCGCGGCAGGAGACTGTCTGCTATTGTGACTGTCAGGTACTTGGTGCTTATCCTTTTGGGCTAGTGGAGCTGGTGATGACACACCGGGTTGCTTGCTTGCTTCATACTTCTGGAAGAAGCGCGCAACACGTTCGGCATCCCGCTCTTGTTCAGCACTCTCAAGGAGGTCTTGGCGTGTGCGACCTGTAAGCTCGTCATATTCATCCAACCAACTCAAGAAGCGTTCGTCGGAGTTGAGTGATACCCAATTAGGTGCCAACGCGTTCAGACGATCATAGAAGCTGGCCTCGGTCGTTTTTGCAGTAGATGTAACTACTTGCTCCATACGACGTTTAAGCTCAGCAATCTCCGCGTCCTTTGCGGTGGTAGCTTGTTGAGTTGCTCTTTGTATAACATCGAGCAGATCTTCTCCGTACTTCTCTTTGTCGGCATCAGTGATGAGTGGGGCTTTGGTTGCTTCTGCCTGACTCTTCAAACTTTCGACTTGTGCTGCAAGCTCGGCCAGTTGTGACCTAAGCTCTTTGTTTTCCGCGGCCATACGAGGAACTTCGGCCCTGTACTTACCCTCGATTACCTTGTAACGGTGTTCCCACTTATCATCCTCAGGCGGGGCTGGCGGCTCCGGTTGTGGTGGAATCCCGCCATTCCCTTGTTCCAGATTTGGATCTGGTGCAGGGTCAGATGGTGGTGTAGGATCCGGTTCAGGATCAGGTGTAGGTGGTTCCGGGTTCGGCTCAGGCACAGGTTGGTTCTCATAAAACTGTTTGTGCAGAGCTTCTGCTCGTTCTTCAGCTTCGCGTACTTTGCGTGGGATTGCCATAAGTTCTCCATGAGTCTCAGAGCCTCGTCAGGTTATCTAAGATTTTCATTATTGCTAACTCAACCCTGTTAGCTTAGGGATCGTCGATTATCTCGACCGAATCTTTCTAATCGTCTCTTCCGCCCCATTTGCTTTCTGTAGAAAGGTAGAGAGAACTTGTTGAGCACCTTGGTTCCAGCGAAGTTGAACTTCGTCCTTGGTCTGTGGGGTGATCTCGTCCAGTTCTCTCAGGGATTCTGCAAGCCACTGTTTCACTTGTTCGAAGTGAAGGTTGCCTTGCAGTTGCGCGAGAGCGTTAATTGTTTCTATATTGATTTGGTTTAACACACATTACCTCTTAGATTCTTTTGCTGCCTTCTCGTACCGCTTCAAAGCTTCGTCCCTCATCTGCTTGTTGACAGCGTTGGGAGCTTTCTTGTAAGCATCGTCAGCTTCCTTGAATCTCTTACCGAGGTTCTGGACTGCTTGTTCTGCTGGGTACGGCTTTGACTTACGTGTCTCTGCGTCTCCACCACGGGCACCCGGCTTAGTCTTACGGGTTGCATTATCCGCAGGAGGACGAGGATTATTAGGTATGACCACTCGCTTAGCTGTGGAATCCTTAGGCTCAGCAGGTTTTGTGCCTTGGCTGTTGGGTGCCGTGTTACGTGCGGGAGCATCCTTGCCTGTAGACCGAGTGCGCTTCGGCTTAGTCTCAGCGTCGCCCATCGGACGTGGCACAGCGTTGGGATCCATCTTAGGAAGATTAGCGCCGCCCTTTAAAGCATCAGTCTTCATCTCATCGATGCTTGCATTTTGATAAGACATAGATGGCTTCGATGACAAAGGTTTCAGTTCGCCCTTGTCCTGATCGGGAACAGCACTTACCTCAGCGCCCTTGTTGGCATCCATGACCTTCATCTTGTCGCCGCGCATAACCATACCAGCGTCGCGCATACCGTCGCCCTGCATCTTGGCGTTCTCAGCGAAAGCTTTCTGGTTCTCATACTCACGCTTACCGCGACCAGCACCATAGCGCTCATACGCTAAACTACCGGGAGCATCGATGTTGCCTTCTTTGAAACGCTCGATGAGATTCCTAAAGCCGCCAACAATGCCGGGGCTACCAGCAGCTTCACGCTCACGGTTAGAAGCATCAAGACCCATCTGCTTCAGCACTGCCTCTTCAGGCATACCGCCATCAGCAAGATAAGCTGCAGCGGAGTGCGGGGACTTCTCTCTTAAAGGATTGTCCCGGTGAACATTCTCCGCATGGAAGATGGGGCGACTCTTAACGCCGTGCTCCACCTTCGAGTTCGTGGTTTTTTTGTGGTTGCCACGCATCCACTCTGGGACGTGTCCTGACATTTACTTCCCCTTATGCTTTTTGCCCGGCATCATTTTGCCATCAGGCATCTTGTGTTTAGCCATACCACCGTTAGCCATTTTCTTTTTGCCCATCTTAGGCATCTCTTCTTTGCCCTTCAGTGGGCCTTTTTGCGATTTCATTTTGCCGTACATTCTAGTCTCCTTATTGATTGACCAAATTGTTTTCTGCTAATGCTGCCAAGATGCGATCAGCCATATCGTTTTGTATGGCTTGTTCTTCCGTCATCCCAACCTGCCCACCGTCTGCCAACATCTGCGGCTCAGGTGGTAGGGGCTGCGACTGCGGGATCTCTGCTGGCGAAGGTGGCTGCTGCGCTTGCATCTGCATTGCCAACTGTTGAACCATCTGCTGCGCTAGAGCTTGAGCCTTCATATTGATCTCTTGCTGTTGCATGTTCTCAGCATTTGGTACCAGCTTATCCGTATCCATCTGCAGACCACGAGCAGCTTCGCGTAACAGATATGCTCTGCCACCCAAGCCAGTGATTTGAGAATCAATCGGATTTGCTGTTGCTATGAGGAACTCATTGCGGCGCATCTGTAAGGTCTCTTTGTGCAGCAGACCAATTGCACCTTTAGCAATCACACTGAAGTCGCCCTTGATATAAGGATCAGGATCGAACATCATATTGTGAATATATAGTTTCTGGACTATACCTGCTACTATTGTATCAATGTTTGCAATTGCTTGTTTGATACCTTTGCTGGCATTGTCCATCAACATAGACAGACCGGATGCTGTACGACCAGCGCCAGATACAGCGGAGCTACCATACACATAGTTAGGGATGCCAGTTACTTCGTCGGCTTGCTTGGCAAACTGCACGAAGACTTGCATCAACTCACCAGCGTTCAAGCTAGGCTGGAAGAAACGGATAGCAGGTTGACCACCCCCGGTTTTGTCACTGGTGGTTTGCCAGATCTTCCAAGGATAGATGTCGGTGATGTCCTCGCCATCAGGCAGTCGGTCAACTGTGACTTCCACCTGTGGGCCAGATGCAACACCCATGTTGTTTGCAATCGAACGAGCCGCTGCGTTACACATAACCTGCGTGTCGCGCATGATCTCTGGAAGCGCAACGCCCCAGAACGAATCAGGCACATCTTCCCACGAGGCAATGAAGTAAGGACGGTCGCCTAGCGGATCTGGATTGATGACGCATTTCCATAAGGCACCGTCAGTCCACCAAGCATCAATCTCATAGATTGCGTCAGGATCGATCTCGTCTTCGATGCCCCACTCAAGAAGCATCGTGCCGGGGACAGAACCCCAAAACTCAACGGTCTCAACTTCTCCTGCGTTGATTGGATACTGGAAAGGTTTGCCAGCCAAGTTGCGCTGCTCATTGTCACCTTGGATCCAGTTACGATAACCAGACACACCAAAGCGGCTGATGACTGTTTCCAGTTCTTCATCATTAACCCCGGGCGTTCCGCGCATAGCCTCAAGGGAACGCAGGTTCAGGAAGTGCCGCTGGATTAGATAGTTGTCATTTGTGCCAGTAGATGCTGGCGAAGGGAAGATGTCGTAAGGACTGACCCGTTGGAAATCTTCTTTATAATTTGTTAATACGATAGGAGTAAAGTTCGGCCCCCACGCCATCTCCTTGCCGCGCTTGATAATCGGGCCTTTCATTATGGCGGTAGGGTACGTGGTAAAGTCATTGATGAACTTCTTCAGCTCACCAGAGAATCCACCCTTGCGCAACTGGTCATCGATCTTTTGCCCCATGCGACGTGCCGCGTCCTCCGCTTCCTCGCGCATACGTGCCAAGGTTGCATCGTGGACTTCTTCCATACGAGCACGGAAAGCTTCGGGGTGAATAGGCTCAGGGCTTTGTGCCAAGAACTCTTCTGCCTCAACGCGAACCTGATCTACGATACCGCGCTTCATCTCAGGCGGCATGTCAGGATAGCTTGACACCTTCAGATCGAAGATGCGCTCTTGCTGACTTAGCATCACATCACGGATCCACGACTCAGCGGCACGAGCTTTCACATCTGTCAACATCATAAAGATGTCGGAGCCACCCATGCGGTTGATCTCGGCCATGCGCTCAGGGTCATACTCACCCCGACGTTGACGCTCACACTTCAATAGACGCTCAGTGATTAGCGACTTTGCAACCTTAGCCTCATCCCAACTCTTGCGAACGTAGGCGCTGAGACGCGATTCAAAACGCGAATTGCTCTCCTGATCTTCTAGGTCGGTGATTGATGCTTCAACTTGTGGGCGCTTTAAGCTGTAACTCATTTATGTCCATCCCCTTGCAGAGACTTTTTTAACGGATCTTGCACGAGCTGGTTGAGTACCGCTGCGGATTTTCATACACCCGTACTGCAAAGCATCCTGTGGGTGGGAGTAATCATCCTTGAGCGGCCTGTCTTTATACCTAGCTAGGCCAGAAGTCTTTATTCGTTCGTACTTGTATCTACCGAGGAAACCCTTCCTCAGACTCTTACACCGCGGGTTCAACATAAAGCCCGGCTTGCCATCCGTCATCTTCGTCATGAAGTAGGCTACGGACTCACGGCGCGGGATCCAATCGTTTGTCGAAGCGGGTTCCGTATAAATCCCGGCCTCGAGAAGTTCTTGAAAGCAAGTCCTCGTATCGGTTTGGGATCTAATACTGCCAGCAGGGTCGCCAGCAGACACGATCTGAAAGTGCGCATACTTGTTATTAAGGAAAGGTTTAACCACATCGTTAGCAAACTCACGGATACCCATGTCTTCGGATACCAGTTCATCAACAACGTGTAGCGCTCCTCTGGCTGTCTCTTGCAAAATAATACAAGCAGGAGTCAAACCAAAGTCCCACCCCAGAATCAGCGGTAGTCCCGGCTGGGGTTCAGCATCGTCTTTCAAGCAGTGAACCTTGTCGTTGTATTCTGGATACACAGGCTTGCCATCCATCGTGGCACCGTAGTTACCCAAACAAAAGACATTGATCCAATCATCCGTCTTGGATGCTAACTGCTGGAAGTAATACCCATAGCCATTCGGCAGGTTCCTGACATTCTCTGCGTGAGGGTTAGGCTGGTAATCATCTGTGCCATCTTCCTTCTGCAGCTTAAGCAGACCGCCGGGTTGACGGAAAAACTCCCACCCCTCAGGCTTCTCTTCCTCTGCTACCTGATAATACCAATGGTCGTCATCGGGCGGGTTGGTATCTAAAATGATTCCGTGCCAGCTTGGGCCACCTTGGGTCTTCGATGGATAACGGCCTACACGCTGTGTGACCATATCGAAGATTTCTTTTGGAACTTCGCTGGCCTCGTTAATCCATGCGCCTGTAAGCTCCAATGATCTTAGCTTGCCTGTCTCGGTTGGTTTGTCCAGAGCCATGAACATTACCTCAAGCTCCATGCCAGTGCCATCTCCGATGTCGCCAATGCGGAACGTCGAGGTGATAGGTGTATCCCATTTGATTGGAGCCACCTCAGTAGGGAACCATTGCTCCCATGTCTTAATGGTTGTGGACTTCAGCTCAGGGTACGTGTTACGGATAATCAGCCAGCGCGAACGGCGTATGCCATCTTGGCTCGGGCGTTGTCGTAGTGCTCGGGAAACAATCTCCACGCAGCAGGAGGACGACTTGCCAGAACCAACAGGCCCCATCAGTCCACGGACGAATCCGTTAGCCGCATGGAACTTGGCTGCTTCTTTACCCGGAGGGCTGTAGTTGAATTGATAACTCACAGATTAGAACTCTTTGTAAAAAGTAAACTGGACTTTCTGTCGTCCGGGTTCGTAGGCTACGCCCATGCTGCCGAACTTATTCTTGTAGGTAGCGTCAACAGCATCAAGGCTCTTGCCCGCTTGCCCGCCACCTTTCCAGTGTGAGCCGCTAACGCCCACGTTAACAGAGTCGTCATTGTCTAAATGAAAAGTCTTTCCAATGCGGCCACCGCCACCGAAGTCTCCCACCCCTTGACCGGATGCGGAGTAGGAAAGCTCGACAGGGGATTCGTAGTCTTCGACTTCTGGTTCATAGCCTAGGCTGGGTACGTCACCGCCATCAGCCATCTTGACCGGGCCCTTCTTGAAGGACTTCCTGTTCCAATCAGCGCAGTGACCCATTACTCGTCTCCTTCTTCTTGGGGAGCACCCATGTTCAGGTTGAAGGTAATTGGCTGTGCATCGACTTCCATACGGACATCAGCCAAGTCAGGCAGGATCTTGCGCAGGAGAATCTCGATGGCACGAACTTGGGTGGTAGTCATCTCGACCTCACCACGGGCATGTGCCTCAAGACGATTGATTAGCTGAGCAGCTTGGATCTTCAGCCGGGTATTCTCATCGTGACGAATCTTTTTAATTCTAGCTGCCATTTAGTTTCCTTAGGTTTGTACGTCAACCCCAGCCTTAGAGAACGCTTGGATCATGCGCTTGGCAAGAAGCATCAAGTCGTCGTGGGAATGGAACTCAGCCAAGTTGATCTCGGCCTCAAACAAATGAGGGGTGCCGTGGACGTTGACCATCCCAGACAGCATCACCACATGCGGCGCTATCGCCTTCTTCAGATCAGACTCGTAGCCGACCTGAACCCCACGCAGAACTTCCACGCGGTTCAAGAACTCTTGGAGTTGATTGGGTTGTAACATAAGCCCTCAAAAGAAAACCCCCCGGTCAATCCAATCTCTGTGTAGGATGAGCAGGGGGTGTTAAGTTGGTTGCGGGAGAAGGACTCGAACCTCCGACCTCTGGATTATGAGTCCAGTGCTCTACCGCTGCGCTATCCCGCGCTAGATGTTGTTAGCTATATATGCACACTATTCTCAATTGTGCCACAAGTATAACATAAGGTGTTTGAAAAATAGTAACTACTGTTATGTTATGCCCCACCTGTTAGAGACTGTGAGTCCCGTCCCGGTACTTACGTTCCTGAGCCCAGCGCCAAACCAAACGCCGTACTCCCCAGCTTGACAAGTTCCGCAACACTTCGTGTATGCCATCCCTATCCGGTGCGTACTTGAAGTGCATTAGCCACGCCCTAGAGGGGTGCCACTTCCCCCTGCCCTCGCACAGATGGGAATGCCACTGCCACGTATCGATGCTGTACCAATCACCTTCGTTCAGATAGCACGTCTCAATCTTCCGGGCTTCCTCTTCCTCGCACTCATCCAAGATGTCATACTCGTAATCCCAATCCGGGTCGGCTGGCCTGTCGTCCTCGTATTCAAAAAATTCTCCACGCGCTCCCTTATTCCCCTCCCCAATCATCACAAGGTTCCACCGGGAGGTGGGGTTGTAGCAGTGCCGATGTATTCCCCAATTGCCAATCTTGTTCGTGCCAAGGTAAGGCTGCAGTTCCAACTCCTTGAACAACTCTTTCAAATATGGAAACTCCCGCATGATGTCCTCATACGTCACCTCAAGTTCCTCAGACACATACTCCTGATTGCTTGTCAAGTTAGCAACCGTTGTTTCCGTCGGGCTGTCCTTAGTCACTCCCCAATACTGAGCAGTCACAACCCTAGGATCCTGCTTTGCTACCCAGCTCTCAACGTCTGGCAATAACTGTTGCAGTTTTTTCAAACGATAATCTGTCTCATTCAACCTAATCCAATTCTTCCCCGCATCTAAAATTTTCATCGGGCACCTCCTTTTCTGATTCTACTCCAAAGTTGGGTGTTCCGTGTGCATACCGGATACTGCTGTATCTTAGCCCCCGGGGGGTAGTACCCTTGGGTGCCGGGTGGGGGGTTCATGTAGGAGTTCTATTGCTACCTATCGGAGTTCTTAGCGTCCATTCTCCTTGTTTCCAGCGACAATCAGGGGTAATTGTTGCTATTTGTGGAACAATTAGACTCGCGTGCGGGAAGTCCCCTTGTTTTCATTAACTTTTTTGGAACTGACTAGGGTATCCCTTGTACCAATCTTCACCTTAATTCAATCAGCGCTACGCGCCCTTCTTTCCCTTCGGGAAGGTCGCTTCACTTTCCCTTTATATCAACGCTGTACTTTATCTTACTTAAGGAGTTCATCATGACTACATCTACACAAGTTCGTCCTATCACTGCAGCACAGAAGGCTCGTTTGATGGCTATGGCTGAGCGTGGCATCTTTGCTGGTGACATTCCTACTACCTCTTGGGAGGCTAGCTGGGCAATTCGGACATCTCCTGCTTCGAAGCGTGACAAGACTGAGTTGGCTGCAAAGGGTGGTCGAGTCTTAGCTCGTATGACTTCATCTGAGATCGAGATGACTACTAAGGCTCTTCAGGCTTTGGATAAGCTCTCACGTTCTGGTTCTAAGGATGAGATGGTTATTGAGGCTGAGATCATCTTACGTGCCATGTTTTGTGCTAAGGCTACTAATGCTTAACTAGTAGTCTTCTCTATATGCGTCGGGGTGCCTGTTCTCAGGTTTCCCCGCGCTAACCCTACATTTAATCCTAAGGTCGCTAGCCGAAGCTAGGTAAATCCTTAGGTCAGCGGGAGGTCGCCAGCTCAAGCTGGGTAAATCCTCCTTGCTGCTATCTTCTTAGGAGTCTTACATGTTTACTAACAAGGAAATGACCTTCTATCGCTGGCTTCTAAGTGATAGCGATCTACCTGTCATCATCGGATGTCTGTTCTTGGCATTCGTAGCAGGTTTCGTAGTCTTCGGAGGCTGGGCTGTCGGCTGCATGTTCGTCGGCTTTGGCATGGGTGTTGGCTGTGGCTTACTCTGGAATGACTACCAAGAGTTCCGCAGGGATTGGGAGTTCCGTTACGAATTCGACACATGGGAGGAGTCATCATGGACTCAGAAACATTCTCGCTAATGGCTTTGGCTTACTATAGGTATTGCCAACGTGCTGCCTTCAGTGGTTTCCAGCCGATCAAATTCTCTACCTTCTCCAAGCTGTATGAGTGCGGCTTGGATTTCACCTATCAACCTCGAGGAGAGTGACATGGGATTTACTTTATTTATGATGTTAGTGATGGCTGTCACCGGATTCGGCATTGGCTGGGGTGTCGGTCATCATTCGGGTGTCCTCGACGAGATGCGTCGGAGGGCAGAGCTTAACCTGTAGTAGTAGCTCCCCGGAGATCTTATCTCGCTTAGGTCTCCGGTTTGGTGGGGGTTGGGGTTCTTCCAGCCTCCACTTTTTTTCAGCGTTCGCTCGTCTCATCACCGAGGGAGTGATCGCTCCGTGCTAACCTAAATGGGAGGAAACTATGAAGAAATCTATTAGCATCTTAGCAATGATAGCTGGCATACTTCTCGGAGCTTGGGTGTTCAGCGGCAAAGCACATGCAGCAGATCCTTACTGCGACGTACCACTTACGAGAGCTTCCAAAGAACTAGAGTCACTCGCGTCATGCAAGACTAAGGATGATTGCGCAGAATCTTGGGCAAGGATTCATCTATACAAGATGTACTACGCACTCAACATCTGCGACCCTGATCTATGGAATGTGGTAATGCCACCGAGCATACCATTGGATCAGAAAACGATAAACGCAGTACGCGCAGCAATCAAACCACAAACATTTAGATAGGAGGATATGATGGTTGACATAGGATTTATGTTGTTAATGATGGTAGTTGTTGCCGTGTTCTTCTACCACATGGGATACTCACACGGTTATGAAAACGGATTAGGAGATTGCCATGAAGATCGAACCACCAAGCATTGAGTCTGTAACAGTAGTCCTTCTTGTATGTATCTTAGCTATCCTGATGATTAGTGGTTGTGCCTCCCGTGTTCCCGCGCCTGACACTAGGACGGACACCGAGAAACGACTCGATCATCTTGAGTATCAGCAGCGCATCCAACAGATGAACAACCTGCTCAATACATAGGAGGAATGATGCAAATATATAAACAGAAAGTACACTTCGAACCAGTAGTTATCACACTGGACACAGCGCAAGAACTA
>Ga0224501_10001796_pt1 | contig 16722 bp, 11 predicted proteins | sample SF_Oct11_sed_USG_4_FD_169105 | JGI IMG/M metagenome (GOLD analysis project Ga0224501, IMG submission 169105) | Sediment microbial communities from San Francisco Bay, California, United States - SF_Oct11_sed_USGS_8_1 | ecosystem: Environmental > Aquatic > Marine > Sediment | place: USA... | reverse complement strand
ACAAATAGATGAAACGAAATATCGGGTAGGTTTAAAAAACAAAGAGATAGCGGATAGGATCAGGCGGTGGTCACCAGATGTCGTTGGAATCAACGTTCCATTCTCCGGTTGGAGCAAAGCCGCATTTGAGGTCGCCTCTATAACAAAAAGTGTTGACAAAGACATCATTACCGTGTTGAACGGACAACACCCCTCTGCAAGACCTGAAGATTGCCTTACACACCCGGATATCGATTTTGCTGTAATAGGAGAGCCAGAACATACTATGTTTGAGTTAGTCGGCGCACTGGAACAAGGGATTATGCAGGTTCTCAAGAAAATACGAGGAATTGCCTTTATCAAAAATAGGAAAAAGGTTATTACTCCTCGAAGAGCTGTGATTCAAGATCTAGATTCTCTGCCCTTTCCGGCAAGACACCTACTTCCAATGGACGAATACTTTGCCGCCGTAAAAGAAAGCCCTCTAAGAGGAGAAATACGCAAACCGTGGGCGACAATGATTACTAGTAGAGGCTGCCCGTACAATTGCGTTTTTTGTTCTATTCATATTGTTATGGGAAAAAAGTGGCGTGGTAGAAGCCCAGAGAACGTCGTTGATGAGATAGAGCAACTAGTTCGTACCTACCATATTAAACAGATTGACTTTTATGATGACAATATGACGCTAAACAAGAAAAGGATGGAAACTATTTGTGATCTAATCGTGAAAAGGGAGTTAGACATTGAATGGTATGCTCCAAACGGTGTTAGGGCTGATACTCTTGATGAAAATCTTTTGACAAAAATGAGAGAGTCCGGTTGCAAGAGAATCTATATTGCTCCTGAGTCTGGCGTTCAACGTGTTGTGGATCAAATTATTAAAAAGAACCTAGACCTAAAAGAGGTGGAAAAAGCTGTGGCTTTATCCAAAAAAGTGGGAATTAAGGTAGCATGTTTCTTTATCATAGGGCTTATAGGTGAAACAAAAGAGGATATAGAAGCCACTATAAATTATGCTTATAAACTTAGACAACTAGGGGCTGACAGGTTCTACTTCAGTTTTGCTACACCTCTGTATGGAACCGAACTCTATGAACAGGCTAAGCGCGGCGGTCTCTTAAGAGACGGTTTCAGTGATGAAGCTTTAGCTGCGGTTGAACCTCTCATTGAAACTCCAGAGTTCACGGCAGACGATTTGCGTGAATTATGCGCGCGAGCTAATTTGGTAAATCAAACTTTTACTCGCGATAAATTTATGAGAGCCATCCGAAACCCCAAAAAAGCAATAAAAGTTTTATTAGAAAAATGAATTACAAGCAAAAGCAATTCCATAAAACATAAACCTGCCACAGAACCGTTTTTAAACTCCCACAAAACCTCTACAATTTATTGGTTACCGCCTTTCTTGATTTAGAACCCATGAAAGCTGCTAATGAGAGACTAATCCTAAGTTCTTAGGCGACCTCAACATCAGAAGGGGGGTTACATAGCTTATGGCGTTGGGTGGCTCAGCGTCAAGATCGCAAAGTCTAGATGCGATGTCTTCGGCATGGATCTAGAGAAAAGCTACATCAGGATCACAAATGCCTTATTGATGGGACGTGTGCATGATTTCCCTGTGGCGGACACTGAGCACCTACATTATCGCTCAAACTATCTTTGACAAAGCGGTGCTGTTTTATTCTTGTTGATGCATATCAAGACCTAACAGTTTTCACAGAACATTTATTCAATTGCATAGCCCTAATATTATGAGACTTTATGAAGCTGATGTGGCTGCTTATGCTTATCGTGTTGCTAGTTTCTTCTTTTTGTTTATCCGTAGTTTATGTGTGTTACCAGATTAAAACGGAGTTTTCTGACGAAGATTTCTTTTTCGGGGTTTCTTTCGGCTTAAACACCACCAGTAAAGCGAAGCTTCTGATAGATAAGGTGAAGGGATACACTAACCTCTTCGTCATAAATTCTTGGGATATAAGCATCAATGAAACTGCCCTCAAATCCCGAAAGGAGAATAAAAACGTACATTGGCTGAAGCCATTAGAGGCGGCATGAGAAAAAATTCACATGGCAACCATTTTACACAATTTCTAAATAGCCTAGCACGCAATTGCTAGTAGATTGGTGTTTTGGATAGTCTTCGTTTGTAGAGGGCTACGGCAACTGCAAGCACGATGAGCATGAGTAAGATTGGGATCCACATTGGAAACTCTAGTTTCGCCTCTCTGCCTCTTATTTCAACTATTTTTGTGCTGTGGCTGTAGGTGAAGTAGAGGTATGTGTTCTCACCATCTTCCATGATATTTGGTGTGACTATTTGATCATTTACTTTAACTGTCCAAACGTCGGGAGTCCCTAAAAGCCCTTTAGGAACGGTGACTCTACAGAAACCTGATGTCCCATCTGGACCAGTCACCTTAGAACGCAGAAAAGGTTCCTCAGAAGGATTAAAGTAGAAGTCTGAAACCGTGGAATTGCTGACCACGTCAACGAAGTAATGAGTCCCCTTCCATGTGCCTGCATCGAATGTATAAATAGGTGCCATAAGTGGATAATTGTCTTGGTTGTTCTCGTCAATAATATATGGGGTGTCACCTATGCCGTCGCTGCCTGGCTCGTCTTGATTCAAGCCGGAGTATTCGTCGATTCCCGTGTAGTCGCTCCAATAGTTTCCGCCAGAAGGATAACAATCATCCCATGTCTCATTAGAATGCGATAGACGAATTTGATTTGTCTTGTTAATGAGGTTGTTGTGGAAAATCATGTTATAAGCAGAATCATAGACGCTGATGCCATAGCAGTTGTTGTTTGTTATGTTGTTTCCGGAGATAATGGTACCAGCACTATGGAGGGCGATGCCATACTCGTTGTTTGTTAAGGTGTTTCCAGAGATAATGGCATCAGCACCATGGACGCAGACGCCATCATAGTTGTTTGTATTGGTGTTTCCAGAGATAATGTTACCATGAGAAGACCAGAAAAAGATGCCCCTGAAGTTGTTTGTTATGGTGTTTCCAGAGATGGTGTTATTATTAGACCAATAGAAGTAGATGCCATCGTAGTCATTGTCTGATATGGTGTTTCCAGAGATAGTGTTATTATTAGACCAATAGAAGTAGATGCCATCGTAGTCATTGTCTGATATGGTGTTTCCAGAGATAGTGTTAAACTCTGAAGAATCATAGAGGTAGATGCCAGCGTAATTGTTGTTTGTTATGATGTTACCAGAGATAGTGTTAGCAGAAGAATCAGAGAAGTAGATGCCATAGTAGTTATCTATCATGTTGTTTCCAAAGATAGTGTTATTAGAAGAACTATAGAGGTGGACGCCATGGTGATTATTTGCCATGGTGTTACCAGAGATGGTGTTACCAGAAGAACTATAGAGGTGGACGCCATTGTCGTTGTTTATTATGTTATTTCCAGAGATAGTGTTAAATTCAGAAGAACTATAGAGGTCGATGCCACAGCTGCTGTTTGTTATGGTGTTTCCGGAGATGATGTTATCAGAAGAACTATAGAGGCAGATGCTATGGTAGTTGTCTGTCATGGTGTTACCAGAGATAGTGTTACCAGAAGACCAATAGAGGCAGATGCCATCGTAGTTGCAGTTTGTTATGGTGTTCCCAGAAATAGTGTTACTAGGAGCCCAATAGACGCAGATGCCATCGTAGTCGCTCTTTGTTATGATGTTACCAGAGATAGTGTTACCAAAAGAACCAGAGATGAACATGCTCCTGAAGTTGTTTGTCATGTTGTTTCCAGAGATAGTGTTAAACTCTGAAGAACTATAGAGTTCGATGCCCCTAAGGTAGCTGTTTGTTATGTTATTTCCAAAGATAGTGTTATTAGAAGAACCAGAAAGGTGGACGCCATTGTCGTTGTTTATTATGTTATTTCCAGAGATAGTGTTACCAAAAGAACCATGGATGTAGATGCCAAACGTAAAACTTTGGATGTTTATGTTTTGGATTGTAACATTGTTTATGCCCTCTAAATGGAAACCACTTTCGCTTCCTGAACCCTGAAGCGTGTATCCATTTCCATCCACTATTATGTTGCTTTTCTCCACCACAATTTCATCAAAAATGTTACCAGTAAACGTGTAGACATCGCCATCACGTCGAATCGGTACCGTTGGAGGGTCAATCGCCCCATCAGCCCTAATAAATATCCCGCCCGTGGCTTCAACTGGTTGAATGCGAAATGCTAATGGCAACACGCTAGTCAACAGCAGCATCAACATTATTCCAGAAACTGCTTTCTTCTCCAAGCCCGTTCCACTTTCTTTTTAATTAACCACTTCAGACGCAATGCAAATAATATTCTTTTCGATTCTATCTCTAGCTTGTTCTATCTAGAAATAGCCAAAAGAAATACAGCGGGTTGTGCACACCTTCACATGATGCATATAGCTATATTGGTCAAAGTTTCTTGAAAAACCCTTTTTAGGTTAATTAACGAAGTATTAATGGTACCCAAAGGGGATATGAACGTAAAGATGGGAAAGCTCAAAGACATTATCTTGCTTATATTGGTAATGCTGGGAGTATCAGTTGTGCTATTCTATCTCACGCTAACCTCATTTGGTTGGGGACAGTGGCTACTGGTGACTGTGAACGTTATTTTCTTCGGTCTTTTCTTGGCACTGCTACAGTTCAGAAAGAAAGTAGCGCGCCTCCCCGGCAGCATTTACTTGGCATTTGTAGTTGCATTTTTCGCTGAAATGTACGGTTTACCCTTAACAATGTACATTTTCATGGGAGTTTTCGGATACAGTGACATTTATTCTCTGGAATTCCTCTTAACTAAAGTAATGGGACGAGAACTATTTTACAACGTTTTCATGTATTTCGTGTTTCCCGCCTCCAAAGTCATCATGGGTATAGGCATACTCTTGGTAATCTTTGGCTGGAAAGAAATCTACAACGCCAAAGGCAAGCTTGTCACCACGGGCATTTACCGCTACGTTCGCCACCCGCAATATCTAGGCTTCCTCTTAATCACTCTAGGCATGAACGTTCAATGGCTCACAATCATCACGCTTGCACTGTGGCCCGTCCTCGCAATCATCTATCATAAGCTTGCAAAAACAGAGGAAAAAGACGCCGAAGAAAAATTCGGAGAAGAATACCTAAAATATAAACGCTCGGTTCCAATGTTCATACCGCGCCTACGAATAAAAAATTGGAAAAATTAAATCGGGTCTGAATATCTTGGCGTTGTACTTTCAATAGGTAATCTGGTTATGGGAATTTTGTAGATGCCATATGGGACTCTATGTTTTTGGGTTTTGGGGCTAAAATTTGCCTTTACCCTCTATCATAGATTCTTCATCAATTAATGAACGGGGATCTCCTCAGTTGAAGGTTGGATGCAACAGCATTGGGCAATCTATTTTGGCAAATTAAACCCAGCTAAAAAGTTCATCGAAAAATTTCAAAACTGTCATGATGCAACAGTTAAGAGAACACATTTATGTTTCAATGGCACAATATTTATTGTTGAGACCCATGAAGTTAGCATGGTTGCTTTTTTTAATCGCATTGTTGGTTTCTGTTGCCTTTTTAGCCGTAGTTTATGTTTATTATCAGATTAAAAATGAAGGTTCTAACGAAATTTTCTTTTTCGGAGTTACATACGGCTCAAACACTACCAGCGAAGCAAAACTTCTGATAGATAGAGTGAAAGGGTACACCAATCTTTTCGTAGTAAATTCTTGGGATATAAGCGAAAATGAAACTGCCCTCACCGAAATCTGTGAATATGCCGTAGACGCCAAAATGAACGTCATCGTGTACTTTGATTATATCTTTTACGACGTTAAACCGTGGCTATGGCTCCGCACATGGCTGAATACCGCTAAGGAAAGATGGGGAGACAAATTCCTAGGCATTTACCTCTACGACGAGCCTGGTGGAAATCAGATCGACACGGGACAATGGCGTACAGGGCCGTTTGCTAAGAAGGATATGGAAAATGCTTCAGACTACAGCGACGCCGCAAACCGATTCGTCACAAGCATACGCTCTAGCCTATGTATGCAGAACGCAAAGAACACCAGCCTCCCAATTTTCACTTCTGATTACGCGCTTTACTGGTTCGACTACTTGGCAGGCTACGACACAGTTTTCGTTGAATTAGGCTGGAACCACAGCAGAACACAGCAGATAGCCCTTTGTCGAGGCGCTGCAAACGAGCAAGAAAAAGATTGGGGCGCCATCATAACGTGGACCTATTACGAACCGCCCTACATAGCAAACGGACCAGAAATATACCAAGATATGCTCACGGCTTACCGCGCAGGAGCAAAATACGTTATCGTATTCAATTATCCCAAGTATCCCGAGACTAACCAGTACGGCATTTTAACGGAGGAACACTTCACAGCCATGAAACAATTCTGGAATTACGTTCACGCTTACCCTTACATGTATGGAAAAGTTGATGGACAAGTGGCCTTTGTTCTTCCCAAAGACTACGGTTGGGGCATGAGGCGAACACAATACATAAGAGAAGACAAAATATGGGGCTTTTGGCCTGAGGACAAAAAGATGCAATTAATCGGGGAGAACATGGCCATACTAATAAACAAATATGACCTAAAATTAGACATCATCTACGACGACCCTCAATTTAATTTTGAGGAGAAGTACTCAGAAATCTATTTTTGGAACAGCACGATCACCTAGAAAGGACAAGGCTCTATCGGTTTTTTGGCTTTAGAACCGCCTCTTCGACATCCATGTAAAGGAAATTTCCAACACGGTTCGGCCATCCCCCAAAATCCAACTCCTCATTTTTCTCGCTGAATTTGGTTATTTCGATGACTTGCTTAAAAAGCGGCGCGTCAAGCACAGTGGTGTGAAACTCTCCAGGTTCGCCTGTAGCATCTATTCCTTTTCCCCACGGGCCGACGAGTGGCTTCATGTCCTGAACGCAGTTTCTGTCAAACTCGCGACCTAACCATTCTTGACTAAGATAATTCAAATCTATACAGCTAATAATAGGCTTCATGCCTAATGAGAGTTCTATGTCCAAAATACGTTTACGGTAGCGGTCACCCGGTAAGAGAGAGAAGAAAGGTCGATCCCATAAAGGCATTATCAATTTCATGTCCAACTTTTTACGAGCATAATCCCACGTACGCTTATGATGGACGTTATCGATGTCTCCAGTTACGATGCCCTCAATCCCCTCCTCTTTCTTCAGACGAGCAAGACCCCTAAGGATGCCATTGAACCGATCACCTTCGACCTTAACCTTGAGATGTGGAATCCCTAAAGCCAGGGATTGCAGCTCCATCACTCGTAAACTGTGAAAAATGTAGGGCTCCATATAAACATAGGTGACAAGATAGGCAACCTCATGACCCTGCTCGATTATCTTATGATACGCTGTACAGGAATCCTTGCCTCCGCTCCAGTGGACGACAACTCTCATTAAACCACACCTATCAACCGAGGGTTAGAAACACAGAACAATTATTAACCTTCATGTTTGCTTTGACCTAAATAATAAGAAATTTGTCAAAGGCTTTATTTTTTAGGCCTTAGAAAAGCCTCTTTGACGTCCATATAAAGGCAGGAACCCTTCCTTTTCTTACTAGATTTACCAATCTCGATGGCCTCCTTGAAGAGCGGTGAATCAATAACCATGGTGTGGTACCATGGTGTGGGATGTTCTCCACAAGGGTCTATTCCATACGTGTCGAATAATGATTTTAGTTCTTCGATGCAAACCCTATCAAGCTCATGACCAAGCCACTTTTCACTAAAGCGATCCAGATTTACAGCGTAGTTCAGATCTATACAGCCAAAGACAGGTCTGATGCCTGCTGACAACTCTTCGTTTAAAATGCGAAAATGATCTCCAGAAGGATCCCACAAAGGCATTATCAAATCCATGCCTAACCTTTTACACGCGTCCTCGTAAAAAGACCTGTGCACTACGCCGGCGATGTCTCCGGTTACGATGCCTTCGATGCCTTCTTCTTTGTTCAGACGAGCGAAGGTCTTAAGGACGCCTCGACGCCGATCTTTAATCTCAACCTTGAGGTGTGGGGTTCCTAAAGCCTTGGATTGCAGCTTCATTACCGATAAGCTGTGAAAAATATACGGCTTCATATAAACATAGGTAAGGAGATAGGCCACTTCGTGACCCTGCTCTATTACCTTATGGTACGCTAAGCAACTTTCTTTGCCTCCACCCCAGTGGACAACGACCTTCATTCAACCACTCTCATCATTCGAGAGGGTTAGGACACAGAATGATTATTAAACCTACTGCTGCCTCGGTATGAAGAACCAATGTCAATAGACCGCGTTTTTTAACGAAACCTACAAATCCACGATTCCTTTTGCCGTCGGTGGATTGGCCAGCGCTATTTTAACTGGTCTACTTCTTTTCTTCAAGATTTTGCACCAAACTAGAAAATTTATATAATTATTGAGAAGCTATCTACCCATTAGCTTTGATTTTATGGCCCTTCGAAGGTGTGCCAACACTGTCCAGCTTATCGAGAAGCCCCACATCCCTCCTTTGCTCAACATTCTGAGAAAATAAGTTGGACGGAGATAAAACCTTTGAAAAGCTTGTTCGCGGATTTCTCTCAGCTCTTGCATGCTTAATGTTGGAATCTCAAAGATGGGAGTTGCTGTATCATATTCGTCAAAGTCAGTTATCTTTAGCATACCATTTTCTTTGACATAATCGTACATGGGCGTTCCTTGGTAGGGCGTAGCTATATAATAACCCACATCATCAAGATTTATTTTCTCCACAAGCTTTATGGTCTCCCAAGCTGTTTCCTTGGTTTCACCAGGGAAGCCTAGGATCACGCTTGCAACGATCATTAGCCCAGCCTCTTTTGCCCACTTAAAGGCTCTCATCGTTTGTGCAATGGAGAATCCTTTCCCCATGGCATCTATAACCCGCTGCGAACCTGACTCAACTCCAAACCATACGGCGATGCAGCCTGCCTCCCTCATTTTAAGGAGCAACTCTTTCGTAACCATGTCCACACGGGTTTCGCAGTCCCATTCAATTTTCAATTTTCGGTTTTCAATCTCCTGACATATTTCTGCAGTCCTGAGTTGATTGACAGTGAATGTGTCATCATAGAATGTAAACTGGTCAGCGCTGTAAGTGTTGTTAAGAAACTCAAGCTCGTCCACGACGTTTTTGGGGCTTCTCATCTGATATTTTCGCCCGAACATTCTGACCGCCGTGCAGAAGTCGCACCAGTAGACGCAGCCCCGGCTCGTCACTAACGAGAATATTACCTTTCCGTATTTTCGAAAGCGTTCAATAGGCAAGAGATGATGGGCTGGGAAGGGGAGATCATCAAGATTTTCTATGTAGGGTCTGTCTGGGTTCTTTATGATTTCCTCACCCTTTCTGCAAGTTGTGCCTAAAACATCATGTAAAGCCCTGCCCACCTCCAATCTTCCTACAAGTTCTAGCAACGTGCTTTCACCCTCTTTCCTTACAACAATATCTAAGTACGGACATCCTTGCAATGCTTTATCATCCCAAAACGTAGCGTGACAATGCGCGCGCGCGCAGCAGAGGGCCCTTCCTTTTGAGGTTTATTTTTTCTTTGTGTACCAGTAGGCTACTATGGCTATTATACGACGACGATTATGGCGGCAGGCTTTTAGATTCTAAACGGTGCCCGCTTCAGTAACAACATCTCGATAAATTAAGTTTAAGTTATCATTCTTGATTAATAATTAATATGTAAACATATAATAATTGGCTTCACCTGTCTTCACTGGTCAACTATTCAGGGGAACCAACGTGAAGGTGCATGTAACCCTTGTGAACCCACCCCAAATAAGTGGGGCTCCTGAGTCCAGCTTCATTCCGCTTGGTATTGGGTATTTGGCTGCCGTTTTAGAGAAGAATCAATACGAAGTTGATGTAATCGATTGCCAAGTGCTTAAACCCACACAGAGGGAGTTAGAAGGTGAACTCGTCCGGCTTCAACCCGATGTGGTCGGAGTGACCTCTACCACCCTCACCTATAAGGCTGCATTTGAAATAGTAAAGACAGCAAAGGAAGCTTGCCCGAACAGCTTGACTATCCTAGGAGGCCCCCACGTCACCGTCATGGACGAACAAACTCTCAACGAGCAACCTGAAGCGGACATTGTTGTGAGGGGCGAGGGTGAACAAACAATGTTAGAGCTCGTAGACTTGATATCTAAATCCGACCTGAAAGACCTTGACGAGGTTGCTGGCATAACGTTTAGGAAGAACGGAAAAATCGTCCAAACGCCTAACAGACCCTACATTCAAAACTTAGATGAACTACCCCACCCGGCTTTCAAGCATTTCCCGTTAAGCAAGTACCGGATTTTCGGGAAAACATACCTCCCCATCATAACTAGTAGGGGGTGCCCCTTCCAATGCACCTTCTGCCTAGCATCCCGAATGTGTGGGAAACGCTTTAGGGCAAGAAGCCCGAAAAATGTCGTCGACGAGTTGGAGTGGCTTAGGGATATATATGGAGCTGACGCCTTTTCCTTTTACGACGACACTTTTACGTTCGACATAAAGAGGGCACGCGAGATTTGTGAAGAAATGAAGAAGAGAAATATTGGCCTCCCTTGGGATTGTCGAACAAGGGTTGACAGGGTTTCTAAAGATCTTTTGGCTTTAATGTGGTCGGCAAACTGTCAGCTCATCCACTTTGGGGTTGAGTCAGGCAGTCAAAAAATTCTAAACGCTATGAGGAAGGGGACCACGGTTGAACAGAATGAGAGGGCGATTAGGTGGGCAAAGGAGGTTTGCATATCCGTTGCCATATCCGTGGTTATTGGCTACCCAGGGGAGACAACAGACACATTGAAACAAACCTTGGAGTTCATACGGAAAACTGAGCCGGACTACGTTTACGTATGCGTGGCAATACCATACCCCGGCACCGAGCTCTATAACCTCTTAAAAGATCTTGGATGGGAAATGTCGACGGAGTGGAACCACTACAACGAACAAAGCGTGGTCTTCAAAAATCCGCTTCTGCCGCCTGAGAAGATAAGGGAAACGAGGAGAGAATTCTACAACGATTTTTTCTCCCCATCATACATCCTCCACAAATCGATGAAAAGGGACTTTTACAGCCAAATCATGGCCCGAACCGCATTGAACCATCTCCTATGGCGGATCAAACTACCCAGATGGGTTTCTGCCAACTTCAAGAAACTAACGCTTCAACAAAAGAGTCAACGGGATACATAAAGCGCTGAGTGGATGCAGACACAGTTGGGGTTGGATGTAGCCTTCACGTGGAGAGAGAAAACGGAATGGGGATTCCTCGCGGAAAAGTTTGAGCTCTCCAGCCTTTCCAATTCTCTTTTATGAAAGCATAGGCGGCTCTACCCCACTCAAGACGGTTTTACATATAAAAGTTATTATTTATGGGATTTATCTAGCATACATAAAGTCCACAATATGATCAGAGGAGAGAACTGTAAGTGATTTTATTGATGACCACCGCTCCGCCCATCAAGTCACCTTGGGGTCTGCCAGCGAAACTTCCCCCGCTGGGATTAGCTTATGTTGCCGCGGCTCTTGAAAAAGCGGGTTTCCAGGTAGAGATCCTTGACAATTTTCACCTTAAAAAGCCAATCGATTACGTTAAACTCGAAATTAAAAGACTTGCACCGGAAATAGTCGGTGTAACGTGCAGCTCCGTGACCTATCAACGATGCATTGAAACAGCTAAGGCGGTTAAAGAGGTTCTTCCTTCTTGCAAAGTAGTAGTTGGTGGACCACATCCTTCGTACACGCCTGACAGTATGTTGAAACATCCAGAGATAGACTACGTTGTCTTGGGAGAAGGCGAACGTGCAATGGTGGAACTTGCAACCAATATTACGAAATGTGAAGACAATTCAGCTATTACCAAGATTCTGGGTATCGCTTACAGGTATGAAGGAAAAACAATAAAAAACCCTCTAAGATTTATACGTGATCTAGACCAAATTCCCTATCCAGCAAGGCATTTACTGCCGATGCACATCTACGATAGGACTCTTCCTTATTTGGGCGCGAGACCTGTAGACACCATGAACGTAATACGGGGTTGCCCATATAATTGTACATATTGCGAGACCAAGAAATTATGGGGACCAACGTGCCGCGCCTTTAGTCCCCCTAGAGTTGTAGAAGAAATCGACCATCTGGTCCAACACTATGGTTCAAAAGGAATCTATTTTGTAGGTGACAATTTCACGATTCAGAAAAGGAGAACAGTAGAGATATGTAACTTGATAAAAAAGTATAAACTGGACATCGAATGGGTTTGTGATACTAGAGTTGACCTGATCTCGCGAGAACTGCTAAGAGAAATGAAAGACGCTGGATGCAGGACTATATGGTTTGGAGTAGAATCAGGTTCTCCCCCAATTTTGAAAAAGCTCAATAAGAACATCACTCTTCAGCAAGTTGTTCAAGCGTTTAGGCTTTCTAAGGAAGAAGGAATACAGATAGCCTGTTCATTCATGCTGGGAATACCTGGAGAAACAGTCAATGACATGAAAGCCACGTTTAGGTTTGCAGAGAATTTGGATCCTGATTGGTGTCAGTTTAATATTTTCATAGCGGTTCCTGGTAGTGGTCTATATGAGGAAGTAATGCAGGGTGGTCTCTACGATCGCGTCGAAGATTTTGTGGCCTACGTCAAGACCAAAGATTTCGATTATGAATCGACACTAGCGATTCAGAAACGATTTCAAATGAGTTTCAATAGATCGCCAAAGAGGATGCTTCGAAAAATCAGACGACAAGGTTTTTTAAGCGTCCTAAGAAAGAGACTTAGCCATTTGGGGATAACTTCTTGATGGAGACTAAAATCTGATCGTAGAGATTAACTTCGAAGCTTAATTTATTACTGTTAAACATACTTTGGATATACATGCATGCGGTCTGCGAACCGTCCTCTACGACCTTGTGTACCAATATTAGGAAAAACGCCTCCGGATACGATTGTAAAAGCGAGTAATTGACTGAGAGACATCTGGCTTACCTAAGAAATCGATGCTGAATGCATCGTAGTCGCATACCACATAACACTCTAGGCATTTGGTGCATTGAGCAAGCGAACCATGATCAACCAAGTCAATGTCTACGGGGCACACTTTTTCGCACTTTCTGTCATCCATTGTGCGACACCAACCGCAATAATCTATGTGATAATCCTCGCAATCTTCAGGACAACCCTTCATAACGCACCGCTCTTCCTTTACCCTCGGTTTGATGAACGGATTCAAAGCACCAACCATGCCCAAAAACGATCCTACGGGACAAAGGCGCTTGCACCAGTATCTCTTTTCTCTCAGGCTAAGAAGGGTCGCCACTATTGGCACTGAAAACATCTCAAGCCACCATACCATCCATATTTTGGTAATAGTCATCATGCTTTTATAATGTATCATGCCCCTAGATACTATTCCTATGGGGCAAACAGCACAGAATACAGGAAACTTAAGAACAGCAGAGCCAACAAGCGATGATGCCAAAATCCCATTTGCCAAAACCCCGTTTACTCTGTGCAGTGGACATAATGGACATCCCAGATGCCTTCCCTGTCTCTCGTGTTTACCCTGCCTCCTCCGTAGAGATCTCTTGTTCCTTTTGGCCTCAACTTTTGGAAGAAATTTTTCGATACCTTTATCAAAGCTGTCTATCATTGTGCCAACCGGGCAAGCCCAACTGCAAAAAGCGTTTCCCAACAGAACTATCAGAATGACGAAGAAAAGAATAGCACTAATAGTAGGAATAAAACGCCATGCCTCAACCCGACCAGTGAGCAGAACCTGTAGCCCGCCGAATGGATCCATAATCCATAAGCCTAGATTTATGCTACCATAATAACTCAGCCATACGATACAAGGTGACTGGGTAATTGGCACCATAAAAAATCCTTGAATGGAAGTGAATCCAGATATTTGACCAGTTGGCTTTACAAAAAAGAAGCTGCCTACTGACAAACGCAGGCCCCTAGCCCCTGGCCCCCCAACGTAGGCTACTGGCACCATAAAAAGGAGCAAGAACGCGGCCTTAATAGCCCATCTTACGTATCTTATGCTCTTTTTCCAATATCTCCTATTCGTTCTCAAGTTTCTCATCTTGCTCAAATTCAAGAGATAATTATTCCTTTGAATGGTTTACTAGAAATGTGGGATGGAAAATAGATTAATATTAATCTTTGTCTTCTGATTCTAAATATGAACTTCTATTTTCATCTTCCACCTTATTTTTATCGGTTTTTTGGGCAGTCTTCGTGACACACATCGCATTATACGTCCATGATCAAAATGGTCAACCTACTAGTAAGGGTGCCTAAACGAACCGAAGAATTCGATAGGCTTACACGCGCAACAATGAACATCAGAATCCGCAACAAAGGTCATGCGTGCATGAATGTTTGGGTTTGGGATCATGCTCGCGCAACGCAATTTGTCACCGTTATACATTCTTCATAATCTTGCTATCTCTGTTTATGAGGCCCAGATCAAAAAAGTGTGTGCCCACGTTGGAATAGCTTAAGTCTGCGCGCCCTGAAAATTTAAATTTCGGAAGAAAGATGTTCTATTCGAACACGTATGCATTTCAAGTCTCAGAAAACAATTATCTTGATTGTCGGCGTTTTGTTGTTGGTTTTGATTATACCCTCTACTGCGCGCGTACATATTAACGACAATGACTGTTCTTTTGCAAGCAATTATGACCGCACTTACACTTTCTACGTTCAATATGGATACCGTAGGTTCGGTCACAGATTGTATATTTCAGTGCCACCTTCCATCTACGATTATTACAGCAGTAGAACCCACATGGTATACAGCGACGGTGATTACTCAAAATTTGTAACGCCTAATGTGGTTAAATCCATCGCGGAGAATATTCAAAACGTCATTAGCAATGCCCCCTACAGTGATGAACAGTTCGCCAATGCCGTGTTGAAGCTGGTTCATCAGGTCTCATACGAGAAGAGTAAGGCAAAATATCCTGTTGAGGCTATCGTAGACAATTCGGGAGATTGCGATGTGTTGTCGTACCTTGCTGCCTCAATTATGAAGGCTGGAGGCCTAGATGTTGTTTTACTTCACTATAAGGAGAGGGCCCCGACACACATGAATGTCGGAGTCTACCTGCCATATACGCCCGTCTATAGTAAGTGGTGGATGAGACAAAAAGGCTACGAGTACGATGGCAAGAAATATTGGGTGGCTGAGTGTACTTCTGGAGGAGACTGGAAGGTGGGCGACCTACCCAGTAGCCTCGCTGGCGCTAATCCTTGGATTATTTCCCTTGAAAATTGTGAGAAATCATCACCAGCACATGTTTCAGCAAGTTTAGATAGTCCCTTGACACCCTCTTCAATATCCATAAATCTATCTCCAGGACCCTCAATTGTTGAAGAGAGAGCACGGGCCCTTACGATTTCAGGATCGATCTCACCAGCGTACCCATGGCAACGCGTAGTAATGTACGTTACAAAAGTTGGAACTTCTTCCAGCACCTCTAGAACAGTCTTTACAGACCCTCTTGGAAATTATTCGTTCAATTGGAACTTCACCTTACCAGGGACATATCATATCAGAACAAGCTGGAGTGGTGTTTCAAATTACGCTGGCTCAGATAGCGAAACACTCATAGTTTTTGTTAGATTAAGTCAACCGTTGGTTGAGTTTGAGGAGTCTGACTATGACTTGGGTGCTGAGCCTGACTACGTACCAGCGTGGGCGAGCTTTACTATCAGAAATTTCTTAATGCATGCAGATGTTAAGGAATTTCTTAAGATCAATTTGTTTGGCGAAGGTTTCTTCCTTAGCAGCGAATTAATTGTATTGAGAAGCGAACAAACAATAGCAACGCCTGTGAGCGAACAAACAACAAAAATACGAATCCCGAGAAGCGAACAAACAATAAATGATCAGTTCGGTCTTATCCTGCGACATAATGGCAGAAATAATTACAGTATACACGCAAGAGGGCTGGACGACTATGGCACATCTCAAACAACAAAAGGACTTGATGGAAACGATACAGCGTTCATGAACGCATCCATGAGCACAAGAGAAAACACATGGTATAAGATCGTAGCAAGGATATCTGAGGACAAAATAACAGCCGAATTGTATGCTAATAATGGTACCCTCTTGAGAAGTATAGCAACCCGGGACAACGCTATTAGCATCAGTGAACTAGGAATTCTGATGGCTTGTGACAGAGACACGTTCATAGCTTTCAGAGATTTGAAAGTAGAAACTCTTGATCAACCCATCGAACCGGTCGATGGCAGCCATATTCCAGTGGATAGACTTGAATGGAGAAGAGGCGGATGAACAAAAACAAAGTTTTTCTAGCAACCATGTTCCAGTGAATTAACTTGGGTTGTTGGCTCCCTACATCGTATTGACAATAATAGTAATTCCAGAAGTTAGTGGGTGCGAATTGGTTTTGTAATGTGACAAGTTGAAAATGCACATATGCATATTGCAATCTGAGATGTGGGCGCGGCGCGCGAAAGGGGAAACCACCGTTTTTGTCACCATTTACCAGTCATTTGAATTGGTGCTGACTTCGCGCAACAGGTTTCTGCGAAGTAATTGAAAAAGTGAGGCCAGATCAAATAAATCCTATTTGCGCGCGTGAAGAAGTCTTATAAGCGCGCGCGTTGCGTGTTAAAAACGCATGCATGCGCGTGTGCAAACGGTAAATAGGATTTAT
>Ga0224501_10001795_pt1 | contig 16726 bp, 13 predicted proteins | sample SF_Oct11_sed_USG_4_FD_169105 | JGI IMG/M metagenome (GOLD analysis project Ga0224501, IMG submission 169105) | Sediment microbial communities from San Francisco Bay, California, United States - SF_Oct11_sed_USGS_8_1 | ecosystem: Environmental > Aquatic > Marine > Sediment | place: USA... | reverse complement strand
AAACACAGCGGTGCAGAAACAATGACCCTGAGACATCTTAGAACACAAATACCCTGCCAAACAAGATGGAGGCCTTCATCCAACGGTGGGGTGAACATGCATAACAGCCATGATAAAAGAAAAAAAACAGCAATGTTTTTTATAATTTGACAGATAAAAAATGACTAAAACCCAAACTATAAGTGGCCTACTGATGACCAATAAGACAGGCATCAGAAAGGATAGCTTAAGTAGGATGCTCAGCTCGCTACCGTGAGAACGTGAGTTCAAGTTTAGATCATGACAGGCTCCCATGGTAAGCATGAGCCCCTCACTTTGATCCTAACTTAGAACAAAAACAAGCCTCATTATGAGGTGGAGCATTAATATTGCCCCATGCTAAGCCCTAACAGGCAAACACACAAGTGTCTAATCAGGCAGCTTCATCGTAACAGCGAACACGCCACACCAGAAAGAAACAAATCCCTACCATGATATACAGGATAACACCCAGACTCCATATATCAGATTTAAATGGATCGTATGGTGTTCCTGTAAGCACTTCTGGGGCAGCATAAGAATAGCTCCCACAATATGTTCGGCTCAACACTTTAGTTCCATCTGGCTTGGTAAGGTTAGCTCGAGCGAAACCAAAATCGGTAACCTTCACATTATTGTTTTTATCGAGAAGGATATTTTCGCATTTCAGATCCCGATGCACGACTCCTTTACTGTGACAATACGCCACTCCTTCTACCATCTGGTGGAACCAAACAGCTGCAAAAAAACAGATGTGAGTGAATTTGGGCAATAGAAATGGAAAACCCGATGCCGATGCATAGATTCTCAGTTCTCATAATTTTGATTCAGCGCTCCTAGCTATTGCCATCATAGAGTTTTTCTCCCCTTTAGGTTAACTCTACGATTGCCTATCAAAAGAAAATCTTCAGATTTCGGTGGGACTGCAAGTGTGGGTGGATGCTGGTTATAGATAGTATGACCAAACGCCTCTAATCCAGAAAACAAGACATATGCAGCAGAGATACACACAAGCGGGGATAAATACAATAACTAGCCTATACTATATGCTTTATCCCAGCATAGCAACCAAGATAAAAAGATACAGACCTGCTTGGGCCTCTTTGACATATCTCTGTCTGTTCATTACATCTAGCAGATCTCCGCCTTCTGCCAGCTCCATAACCAGGTATACACGGTTTGTTGTCTCAATTGATTGTAGGAAACACACCAGATTCGGATGTCTCAGCACTTTGATGAGCTCAACTTCTCTCGGTAAGAATTTCTCAATATAGTCTCTCGGAGCTTTATTTTTCTGGATGATTTTTACGGCAACCTTACATTTGTGCTTAGTTGAGTAGGCAGCTTTAACTACTGCATAGGAACCATTTCCTACAGTATGACTTACTTGGTAACCATAACATTCGAGCACAGATTGCTTATCCTTGTCAGCTCCCCCCGGCACCGGAGAAATACCACCAACTGGAGCTATGGTGTTAAGATCTGTGTCAGCGGTCGGTGTCTTTATGTCCTTCTGACAGTCAGTCAGTTCCGGGTTAATCCCGGATTGTTGTTTCACCATTGCCTTCTTTGGTGTCGATATAATTACATTGTCTACTACTAACTAGGGAGACTTGGACTGACTGAGTGATGTCATGAATTATTGTGAAACCATTATTGGAATTCCGACCAAAGCTCCCATAACGAGCATGTTAGCTCGGTTCTGACCCCTTTTTCTGCCGAGATTTGTCATTTAATGCTTTATCTAGTGCCTAAAGGCAGCATACTTTCCATAGAAAAGTTTTTGTGCGTGATTCCCCTACCATTGTATGATGAGGTGTTCCGCCAATGGTAGGCTTCTCATGGGATGGTTCTGCCTTACTCAGGTTATTGGTTGGGGGGTCTACCGAGTGACATAAAGTGACCCTTTATGTCACTGGGTTACCTACACATCACCCCTCTGGAACTCAGCTACATGTACAATCAATAAATAGCAACCCTGAAATAATCCTGACCCTTCTCCAGTCCCATTATTTATACCGTGCTAATCCGAAGCCACTCATGAAAATGAGAGACCAAGAAAAGAACCCCGCCACCAGTGAGAAGCGAATTCACAACCCTTGGGTTATAATTCCAGGCTTTTACTGACTTGAGCTATATACTGGCTTCTCGGTTCCCACATAATGTCCTTTTTGACAATGAATATGGTATGCAGTAAGATTGAATGCAATCACACTCTATAAAATTATAATATACATTGAATCTACACAGGTCAATGTCAATGGGTACTCCATTGGCTCTTAGGTGTACTATCAAACTGTGGTGAAATAAATACAAGAGTTAAAAACCAGTGTTCAAACCATAGACATTTTGATATGTTATGTGGTTATGTGGTTCAAATGACATTATTTTGGTTTTATTGAGAGTGGTAGGTATTGTTCGCATTATTATCGCACCATTTTTTACTAACAGTGTGAAAATATGTATCATAAATTATCTGAATATCACACCATTTAATACTAACAGCGTGTAAATATGTAAAGAAATGCCAAGAAAGGCATCGGGTATTACAAAAATACCTGGCCTTGAAACTATATCGGCCATCAATGATTTATATGCCAATACAAATACAATGTATATATAATATATGCCTATACAAATTATAACTTTTACTGCGGGAAAAGTAGACACAAAATTCAGAACCATATCAAATGGCAGCAGGTAGTTCCTAAGTCAAGGCTGAGTCAAGGCGGGGGAAGGGTTTTTGTAACACCCTGCATGGCGGTGGTGGATATCTTAACTTACACCCCAACTTCAACAAAGTCTCCTAGCTCGGTAACCAGGGAGTAGACTTGAAAAGTATCCCGCACCGGGAAAAGTGGACTACAAATGAAGTTCAGCATGTATAGTAAAAGACAAGTTGTTAGTTTTGCTGTTGTATGTTTAGGTTGTACATACTAGGACCCGGGAACCCGGGGCCTCAAGCACCACTGGCGAGCTTTCTAACCACTCAGCCACAGTGCCTCTCCATTACTAAGAGAAGGTAATTTTATTCTACACAGGGTGTTGTTTACAGATTGTATATGGGGCAATGTGGATTTGCTGGTCCTTCCATGAGATACTGAGGACAGAACTCTGTGCGGGAATTAGAGTAACTGCTTATCAAATAATTATACAATACACCTGGGATGTATTGTATATCCTCCTACCAGTGCAACGGCAATAGCCTAACATGGCGTTCTGTATGGTGGACTTGATTCTGCCCAAGCTAAATGGAATCGCTACCTTATTTATTAGTTATTACTACGGCCTTATTCACTACTTACTGTTTCATACTTGTCAGCCCATGCCCACCACACACCGGGAGGCCAAATCGTTCCGCTTCCTTGTCTTTGTCACCACCTCGGCCAATAAAATTATATATACTGCGGAGTTGTTATCCCGTGTCTCCGCTTCGACAACCGCTTAGTAGTTTACCTGGCCAACTATGTCGGAAGCAAATTCATAATTTTATCTACAAAAATTTCTAGAAAATTAAAAACCGTTGTATTTCACAATATTAAGACGTAATAACAACTTACCTCATTTTCTCAAATTGCAGATTCTATGATCTCTTCTCGGCGTGATTTCACTTTGGCCTTTCCTGTTGCGATCAAAACTAAAAAATTTCTTATGACCCTGAGACAAAGTAGTCTATATGCACTCTGACGCTAGCGTAGCAGTTTTTACATTGGTGCTACGAATTAATGAAACATATAAGTAGTAGAAACGGTTATCTTGAGTTATCCCAGAAATGTCCCGTCATGAAAGTAAGTATTCCATTTCCTTTTCCATGTTGAACTTGAACTTGAAGCTAGCTCGGACTCAGAGTCAGAGTCAGTAGCTGGCCTCGGGCTCGGTCAACTCTCAGTCTCACTTCTCAGTCTCAGTGAGATTCTCGGTCACTCATCGTCAGAACCAGTCACTGACTACCAAAACAAGTCGACTAGTCACTGAGGGACTGCAACAAATTGATAACCAATGCGCAAGTAACGCACCAACTGCCAAGTCGAATATAAAGTTGCAACAATGAAAGTTGAAACAAACAAACAGTGAAAGTGAAACACTCATTCTCAACAATCACCGACTATCGAGTGTCTGGGTCAATCAAAACTTCAAGTTTAAGTCAAGCGGTGACCTATCCTATGTCACTGACTGAGTCGAGTCAATGATTCGTGAGATGAGTCATGAGGGTCCACCACGTAGTCATGATTGATGTACACTGCAGAGTGAAACAACTACAACATGTTAACTAGTAAAGCTAAAGCTCTCTGACTCATACCATGGTCAGTAGATGTCACTTGGGTTGAGTGACAAAAACCTGGCTGAACAATGGTTGGATTATTGTGGTAAATTATTATGTCTTATTGTTTAACATTAACTTTTACTCGTAGTTATACTTATAGGATGGACAATTTCAACTGAATGTGTTGTAATTTGTAAGTTTAGCGATCCGGCATCTAACTGCAGTCTACAGGCGTATGACTATGAATTATGAATAGTCTGCAGGTGCTTAATTGCTGTAGGAACTCAAGGGATTTTCATCGGTTTTGAAAAGCTGTTTCTACAGTAAATAAGCATGGAGCTGCTAATAGTTCCACAATTCCGTGATGCTAAACTGATTGTGTTATAGCTATCAAAACTCCACACTAAATCACACTGTAGGCTCATCTTATTGAGTGTTTGATTCGACTTGTTTCAGGTGTAAGCTGTGATTCATGTATGAAAGCTAATTTTCGAGGCAAGCGGTATAAATGTTTGGTCTGTTACGATTATGATCTATGTTCAACTTGCTATGAGGCCGGGACTACAACGGGCAGTCATACAGCTACCCACCCCATGCAATGTATTCTAACCAGAAGTGACTTTGGTAAGAGCTTTTCTCTGTCAGCTTAGCTGCGTGTTAACTTGAATGGAACCAAAAACCCATGTAGCGCGTAGATGTCCGCTTAGAGGCACCAAGAATGATGACGCCGTGTCTGGCCTGGTGATGCCATCAACCTGTATTGTAATGAATGCTCATGTCCGAGTATCTGTTGGAAAGAAATTCGCTTGGAGAAAAAACTGGCTAACTTGTTCAAATAAATAATTCTCGAACCACTCTAGTATGAATAGTTGTCCTGCAGTTGAGGACACACATATGCAGCGTGGTGTATGTAATTCTATGAAGTCTCTTCGTCCATGGGAGCTGAAATGCACATGGGTTGGTTTTTCATTTGCACAGAGAAATGTCACGATCTGGTCACTCTTGTAGAGGTATTTTATGGTGGAGACAGTATATCGTCTGACCATCCGCAATCATATACTTGTCCAAACTGTGGCAAGATGGGATTCACAGAAAGTTCCTTACAGGAGCATGTCTCCGTACAGCACTGTGACTCCTCTACTGAAGTGGTAAGTCACACATAGGTTGTCTGTATCAACCTGTCGTAAATATATTAGCTCGATATGGCCTGTAGGAAGCTGCTCTATTGCACGCATGAAACAGAGATAGTCAAGTTGTGTTTTGGATACTGAAACAACCATTTGGTGTTCTCTAGTCTGCAGCCGATTTGAGACACATGTCCGACCCCTTCTCCAAACAGCATATCTGGTATTATGTTATAAAACATGGTGATGAGTTACAGTTGAGTTTGGAATATTAGTGACACCAAATTGGTAAAAAAATACTCCAATCATTAAATTTAGGATTATTAAATATAGTGGGGCAGAGTGGAGAACGTCCAAAGGCTTTCGTTGACTTGCAGTGCAATGCAGTGTGCCCAATCGACAAACTAGATTCATGCCCATTAACAAGCTGAATGTACCTTTCCTCCTGCTCAGATCTGCCCTATATGTGCATCTCTCCCTGGCGGTGACCCGAATCATATGGCCGATGATTTTCTGCATCATCTCACCATGGAGCACAGAGGTCGCGACACCTATGAGACAGATCCGACTAGTATATCAGCACTGAGGTTGGTAAAAGTCATTCCCTAACTGGTTCAACAGTTCACCCGAAGCCCAGCCAACCATGTAAAATGCAATTGCACCTTGACAGTGTGAATTTATCCACTACACTATAGATCTTGGAAATAGGGAATACAACTAGATATTTCACAATTCGAGGTGGTTAGTCATGTGAGCTTATCTCCACAATCTTTATCTTTCGAGATCTGTTTTTATTTCTGAACCACTGGTTACTTGAAAGCTTTCTAATAGGTCGGCGCTTTCCCAGCTTTTTTGACCTTTCATAACAAATGAAGATTAAATCAATGGAAGAAACGAACGCCAACCCATCCCTCTCGCCTTTCTTACCTCGCTCATTGGTCCTGGTCACACCTAGTCGTGTCGAGTCGAGTGCTCGGTTCTCTTCGCTTAGTTTGTCGGATCAATGAATATCTGTCATCAGCTTCACAGCCAGGCAGAACTCTCCAATGCGATCTAATTTGGGTTACTCTTGTTTTTTTATTGTTTGGTTTGTAGGTCACAGAGGCGTCATCCTGCTAGACGCGGTGGCAGAGCACGACACTTCACACCCTCCACCGCTCCTTCTACGAATAACTCATTATTGAGGGATTCTATGGACCCAATAGCAGGTATGTATTAATCACACTCAACTGTGGAGAGGGTGCTGTGTAGGAAGCTCGCTGGCCTAGCGGACTCATCTTTCACTGCGCTAGACTACTCGCTAAGTGGCTTTTCCATTTAGAGCTTGATAGTCTTTACCTTACATCCGATTACCATTGTAGAATTATTATCTCATTTATCGGGAGTTCACAATCGACTGAATATGAGAGGCAATCCGCAGCAGTTGATAGAGATCCAACGACAGATAGACGCAGAGCGACAACTCAGGTAGGTCAAGGTCTCTGCGCTTTTACCATAAAGCTGTCCTCACTCCGGTGACCAAGCACTGAATTCTTGAGTTGTGTGCTCTTGTCAAAATCATGGTTGCGTTTGCGAGTGCTACACAATGTGATAAGTTAACCTTTATAACATCACCACCATTATGCCTGGCTCAGATTGACTGAAATGACTGCCTGTTACAGGATCCCGCCTGAGAGCTTATCATCATACAGGGAGCACCTGCAACGCCTGCCGCGGCGCGCTACCGGCGCCACCCCATATGAGCAGATTAATAACCACGCTAGCACAAACTCAGAATCCAGCAAACCTGCCGCAAGCAGTCTAGCGCAAGCTAATGATGCGTCATCTGCCAAAGCTCTGTTGTCCAGGTACCCTATGTAAAGGATTCTTCCCAGCTAAGTCTGTGCCATTTATTAAAGGGTTGGGACATTGGAATTTGGGCCCCCTTCACCCTGGGTATATATTTTGCTCCTCGCATTATTATCCCATGTGTGAGGTTGTGGGGTTTACTTTCTGGTTGAAAAAAGATTTGTATAATTAAGGCCGGATGCCCATCTTGTTACCACCATTGATTTTTTGGCACCCGAACTCTCGACCCTGTATGCGAGTCATGTTGAGCCACCGCGGACCCGCTGCTGCTTCCTGTACGTATATGAATTATGTTGTTGATTTCCAGGTACATGACACCAGCGAAGTTGACGGGTCAGGAGCTGGAAATGAGCGAGAAGGAACAGGCAGAGCACAGTCTTTTTGTTCAGGAGTTACTTTTGGCTACCATAGCGACAGATAAACTAACTTTAGATGATCATACAGATAAAGATAACCCTGTGGGCAGCGTTAAGCCCCCTGGGGGGAATCCGGGTAGCAGCCAAACATAGGCGTGTAGACTAGACTTAGGATTTTGCAATTTCTGTGGGATTGCTGTGTCTCAACTGAAGTTTTTTCTTCCAAGAAAGTGACTTGTAGTCTTGGTTTCTTCTCACAGAGAAGATAATATACTGAGCGAATATTTATTCTTTGGAGGTTTTTAGTTACTTGTTTCTTGGCACGCTTAACTAAGATTAGATGTTATACATCATGCTCAGCCCGGAATACACCAGTATTCTTTTATGTTGATCAGAATGACCAACTTATTCAAGTAGTTGAAGTCTGGAGTAGTGGAATAGATGCGATGCACCCAGCCAGCTAGTTTTTATTGGCAGTGGCTTGCCGCTTATCCTGTCCATCTTCTACCACGCTGGCATAAATCAGTAAGGCAAACTTTCAATGAGGGAACATGGTTGGTGAAAGGAAAAGTAAGAAAATCTGTCCCCGACCTGCTACACTATAAATGTTCACTTCTATAAGAAGATGAAACCGTTCTCAGTAGACATTGCATTACTCGTGTCCCCTTGTAGGCCATATAATGCAGAGTCTACCTCTGTGCCTATACAAATGCGTTTCTCGATGTTCGCAAATCCACCCTCTCCGCACTGGCCAGCAAAAGAAAGGGCTCGCTGCTATAGCCGCTAAATTGCCTGCTGATCTCAGTGTTAAACAGCAGTTTCACCAGCAAGCGTGTTATTGCTTTGTTGACCGTGAACTAGGAATGTCGCTGAGATAAGGATATGCCCAGCACGAAATGTCACCGGCCGGTAACCCAGACAACAGTGACCCGATAATTTATCAAATAGAGCCTCCGTTATAGAGCCCTCGAGTTTCAGTTTTCCTGGTGACTCATTATTGAGTGCGACCGTGAGTGAGTTTGACCCAACTCTTTATTGTTGATTTCTACAAAGAATAAATGTAAGTGTACCGCCATCCCATGCAGTTTCTTGAGTAAAAGATCTTGGGTTATTATTCAACGATTGGCCTGGGCTCTATACTCCGTTGTGAGCAGTCTATCCTACCCCTAATACCAATACACCCCCCCCCACTCACGACTCAGTCCCGGTCCGGCTTGTCCTTCGGCTAGGACTCGTCTAACTCTAGGTAACTAGTAAGTCTAACTTAGAGTTAGACAGAGTTAGTAGTGAGTTAGAAGTTAGTTTGCTATTTTTTACTTTTAATATTACCAGTTAGTTATAGTTATACTATTACTATTAGTATTCATTACTTTAAGTAAATTACTAGTAACTTAGTACTTACTACTTACTTAGTTAGTTTCTAGTTAGTATTACTATTACTAATTATTACTATTAGTATTAGTTATTTAGTAGTAAGTAAGATTGTCTAGTCTTGACTCTTCTTGACCGTGTTTTACTGACTTACTATGTAGACTCTAAGTCTAGTCTAGTCTAATACCAGTAGCACTAACTTAGTAACTAGTAGCAATAGTTAGTAGACTGTAGTGTAGACGTAGTGCGGTCTTAAAGACTTTAGTCTGCACAACACCGTCAGTGACATGGGATGGATCATGAATGACTTTGTAATTTGTGTCTGGTTTACAATGCATTTACACACTCACAGTGAGTAACAAACACTAACAGGTGTACACTTGTCTTACTCCTACTCTTAGCAGTTACCTACAGTTACACAGTGACAGTTGGTAGAGTTACACTCACAGTTGGTTACACTTACTAAGCACTTACTTACTCTACTCACTACTGTCCGCAGTAGCTTGCCCTTATCAGGCATCACTCAGTAATTGACTGGATCATTCAGTGGCACTGGCATAGGAGTCACTCATTGTCAGTCCGTCACTAGTAATACTACTGCACTGCTACTACTAGTACTTGTGTGTCTCCAAGTTTGCTTTTGGGCTTTGTAGACAGCATGCGTTGTTGGCTACAAATAGTAGGGTAACTTGCCTCTTTTTCTACCCATGGTGGTTATGACCCAGCATAGAAGTTTTGGGTTTGAAATGCATTGCCATTGATTGAATAAAAGCTGTGGCATTCTGTTCCAGAGCCAGATCATTTTTACCAGAGGTCTTGTTAAACTGACAGCATGCCAGATTCATTGACAGAGACGCTGTTTGAACTCAAGGTAATGTTGCGAATGCCACTGTTCCAAATACATACTTCAGATAGGTCTGTCGTAGTATTGGAATCGAGCATGGCTTTACAGTTAGAATACGCAAGTCGCGCACAACGTGCATCCGGATTGAATCTCAGAAAAATAAAAAAGTGGTCACACTAGTGTGAGTTTGACCTGGCTCTTTGTTGCTGATCTGTAAAAGAATAGAAGGAAATACTTGGTCATCCCAGGAAGGTATCCGAAGCTCTATAATTTGAAGTTTTGCTGTTAACCGAGGAGGAATCGTCTTGGCAGCACACCAGGAATAACAATAATGAGAAAGAAAGGGATAGTATTGTTGAAGAATATCATTTTTCAGTACCGATTTCTCTATGAGGATCATATAATAATGCGGATGACCAAAAGTTGCTACTGCTTGCTTATTTGAGATGCTTGATAGCTCAATGACTAGAGTCCAACTCCTGACTAACACCGCCCACTATGAGAATGCGCTCCTCACCAAATTACTACCCTGCACTTGATGGGCTTAGAATGTCTGTAAAATAAGATGGCCAACTGCCTGAGTAGACCAATGAATAAAAAAATTGCCAACTTAGTATGGAGATCACCCACAGACTTTCAGTGATCAACAGTGGGTTTTGCTGCTGCAAGTTCCTTATTCCTAAGTAGCTGCTTTGTTTCAGTTCACGGCTAAGCAGCTGGACAGACTTGCTAAGAAGGCTGAGAAAGACCAAGCAAAAGAGCAAGCAAAGATTAAAAAGGCCATGGTAAGGATCAGCTGTCAACCCTTTTTGGATAACATGTCTACTCTATTCTGTCCGCTGGCTCAACCATTTACTCCCAAAGAAACTTGAAATTGTCAGACCTGTTGTCTCGTGACTGTTAGACCGGTTCACAGAATAAGTAGGACGCCATGGTGCAACTTCCATTGAAGCTGCGACCCTTTGACAAATTTGGCAGAGTGGACAGCGATTATACCCAAGGCCAACTCTAGCGTATCCCCTAACTCTGTGTACAAATTGCCCTACAGGACTGAGTGAATCGTCCTGGGAGTTAACCTAGGCCATCTTCTACACATTGCCTGATGAGAACTCGTTTACTTTTTTCATTAAAAAAAGGGAGTGGGGTTTTTTACAACCACTGGGTACGACCTTCTTTTTTATATTGGGGTGATCCGAGGTCTGTTCCATAATCATTGAGTTGTCCTTCCGTAACGCTTTGCTATGCTAAAACATAGCATTTTCTCTCCTAACTCTATGCTAAGTAGAATGAGTATTACAGGTACAAAAGAATATTGAGGGTGCCAAAATATACGCCGAAAATGCTATTCGCAAAAAAAATGAGTCGCTGAACTACCTTCGCATGAGTGCCCGTGTGGATGCAGTATCTAGCAGAATACAGACAGCGATCTCTATGAAAGGGGTAAGCGGATTGACCCATCCCACAGCACTCGGAAGAGAAATTCTACAATGCCGCGTTTCGACAAAACATCAGATTTTGAGAAACCCGCATTAGCTGTTCCAGCTAAGGTGGCCATTTGATATGTCCATTTAGAGCATTGATAAGGCTAATTGATGAGTTAGGAGCCACAAACCCCCCTCCCCCCATCCTGCTGCCAATACTATAGGAATGGTTGTCTATTCCTATGAATATGAGCTGTGATGACCTTCAGCTGCTTCCATTAGGATAAAGGGCCTGCCACACGATGGCGAATTTGCGAAAAATTGCAAATAACGTTACGCCAAAAATCGCCTGGCGAATTAGCGATCGCTGTTTCGTGCGAAACTAACAGTTCTAGCATGCTGAGTAAAATAGCAAATCGCACCGACAAAGCATGCGCTGATCGGCTCAATCACTTCTATAGCCTGTGGGAATCTGCAGGTTATAACGTAAAAAGGCAGAATGACCAACTACGTCTGACTTGAAACCTTATCTGTGCCAGTTTGAGAGCAGTCATCACCGTAGAGCAAGAAAAAATCGCAATACATGAGAACCAGAGCTTCAGAGGCGATTCTAAAATGAAATCTGGCAGAATTTATGGTTACCTGCGAGCAGTGGCTAGTTGACTCTGACTAGAATAGGATAATTTTATTTTACATGGATAACTTAATAAGACCAGGGGGTCTTTTTTACATCAAGGTCCATGGAAAAAAAACAGCAATGAAAAAGGAGAAGGAAAAACAGAGCACAAATCAAGATCGCAAGTCCTTGTAAACAGTCCGGTCGGTTTATGATAAATAATGAAGACTGAAAACTTAAAACGGGTTGTGCGTTGTCACAAATTAGATTTAAAGAATGGCTACGAAGATGGGGGTTAAAAATTCATAAGCTGGCAGCATCAAGTAAAACATCACCAGAATTGCTTAATATCCTAGTCATAGTCACACTGAATGCATAGTCGGCAGTCCTGTTAGCAGTCAGGGGTATGTCAAAGGTCTGTCTGAAGCTGGCTCTAGTCTATAGGCGGTTTCTGAACTGACGCTTGAACAGTAGCCAGAGTAAGTAGGGCGGAACATCTCCTCTCAAGGAACGGAATGCAAGCCTGCACCGGTGTTGTTGGCGGCGAGTTCGAAGGTCTGTCCAATCGAGGGTATCCAGTAAGTTTGAAACGGGATGAGATCTTATTAGTTTGTTGGGAATATTCCTTTATTTTGCGCAGATTGAAGAGTTTTTTTGAGATGACTGGCTGCACGAAAACCAAATAGTATCCCCATAGTCAAGAATTGATTGAACTAAAGCTGTGGAAACGGTCTTGGCTTGTTTAATCTCAGGAAAAGGGCGGAGTTTAGGAAAAGAAACAGTTTGGAACTAGCCTGACTACGAGCACAATCCCCATGCACGACTTCTAACGACAGTTTGATTGGAAAAAGAACCCCTATACGACACCAACTACGCAGTCTCATTGGCCTCGCTCATGTGGCTGCGAGAAAACCTAGTAGTTTGCGAATAGTGATCGCAATCGTGTGGCCTCGAACGTGAATATTTTGCGATTTTTTTTTTCCGCGAGTTGCTATTAGCTTATGGCAAATTCATCCTTGTGTGGCATGCCATCAAGGCTCATGAGCCTTTGTTTCTCAAAAATATTAGGGATACCATTGGTCAATATAAGAAGGTATAAGTCCAATATATATTTTTTTTTTACTATACTATATTATAACTAATAAACAATCTAAAATTGCGACTGTTTGATGTTATCAGGTGATGAAGAATATGGCAGTGGTGAATAAAGGCCTACAGAAAGCCATGGCTTCTATGAATCTGGAAGAGGTGGAAAAAATCATGCAGAAATTTGAGACTCAGTTTGAGGATTTGGACGTTCGAGAGCAGGTTTGTCGAAGACTACTCGCGTCGCGGTGGTTCCATCTCATGTGCAGGATCATGGGGTTAACACAAATATTTTTCGCTGATACTCGAAAGCGAATCAAAGCCATGTCTGTTACTGCCATGGACTTTTCCAAAATTTAAACTAGCGGTAACAACTTGTACAGAGGGTGATCATTCTAACTTTCAAGTCGCTCCCCCAATGCAATGATGGGTGTTTGTGCTGTGAAACTGTTTTAAATATTGTTTTCAAGCATTTAACCCTTTCCAGACTATGGAGCAATCAATGGGTGCAGCTATGACGTTGAGCACACCGCAAAACCAGGTCGAGGACTTGATTAAGCAGGTCGCTGCCGAGAATGACCTTGATGTCACAGAAGCCCTGAAGGATCTGCAGCCCGGACAGGCAACATTGGAATCCTCCGCTCAGAGTGTCAAGGAAGACAACTTATCACGCAGGTATGTATCAATTATTATCCTAGATTTATATTCTTTTTAGGGTTCTACTCTGGCACTTTGGCATCATGCACGCATTAGTTTTTCTACTCGGATACTTGACCATCTTATCTAACAAACCCTCTTAGCCTGAGGATTGTTGGAGCAATAGGAGCTAGGATATATACGAGGGGCTCACATTCAGGAAGGTAGTCCATCGTGACAGGGAGTCAAACCCAGGTTCTCACAGTTGCTATCTCAGCGCTCTCTACTACTGAGTTAACCCGATATTCCTTGAATGTATGCTTTAGTTATTTCACATGAATTTCTTATCTTATCACAGATACCAACTATTCAAACATCAATGTGAATAAATTAAGATCGCATATTGATGCGCCTTTTTATGATTTTCAGATTGGCGGCACTTCGAAACTGAGACTCGGAATGTTCTTTCTACACTGGCCAGCTATCTATGGGAGGAACAATGTCTGCCATAAGAGTAACTCGTTCACACTACTAATGTCTGTATTTGTCTAGGCATTACGATACCCCTAATTAAGTCATATGCAGTTCTTACAACTAATGTCCTGACCTGCATGAAATTGTTGCCTGGGTGTATTTTTGTAGCGCAGAATGAAGCCGTATCTATGAAAAAAACACATTCTATTGCTTATATCCTATGAAACCTTATCCCGTCAAATGTTTTATTTTTTTAAATAAACGTGAAAAATGGCATAACTTAACTATGTTGAAAGAAACGATGAGAAAATATTATAACTGCATTGCTGCAGACTGATCCGTGGCCTCAGCTGTCTCTTCTATGGGGTCTATCGTTACCGGTGCAGCTTGCTTAGGGTCAACATCAACTTCGAAATACAGACAATCATCTTTCACAAAACCTACAAGGATAGAGATCATGATTAGCCCTATCGAAATCAAAAATCCAGTTATTTCAACAGATGGTCGACGAGTATTTCTCATGATTAGGTTTGTGCGCGATCATTTGCTCACTGAATCCCACAAAAGAGAGGGAGACAAGTAAAAACTGTCCGGCTGCATTTGACGTCGACTACTGATAAAAACAAATGTCCAAATATTTTTGTAATTTGTGATTAGGTAGTTCTGTCATTGTACAGCTATTCAACCAAATAACATTGGATGGTTGCACCTTACTCAATACCCGATAAATTATTCGACGCTGTGTCAATTTCCATCCATTGCGGCAATGAATATAAAATAGTCAACTAGAGATTACAGACGGATTATGATTTGGGCGAGCTAATACCCATTGCCCTGCCCAAAAGTCAGAGAGCTTTATGCTGGTTGAACACTCCTATTTCTTTTCAATCGAACCAACAGCTCGTATGTGTTGAGGAAAAGACAACGCAGTGTAAATTGTGCGACGGAGCGAGAAGAATACATGGACTTGATGCATTTTTATTTTGTGACAAACGCGAAGTTTGCCATTCGCATAACATGTATCTGACTTACGCATAGGGCACACAACTTTAAATAAATGCACAGTTTTTTCTAACCCAAAATGCAAAGGATGCGTTCACTTGTCCGAACATGCCTATGTACTTAGTCAACAATTGATCATACGCAAACCCAACATTAGCCATTTGCTTACCTCTATTTGGGTCAAACACATCGCTCTGGAGAGCAAATTCTGGACAACCAGACGCCACATTCATGTTCGACTCTGGTTTTTTAAATGAGCTCGACCTACGATCTGGACTAAATTTCTGTTCGATGTGTCTCAGTGGATCCTGCACGTTGATGAGTCTCATGCGAACCTGAAGTATGAATGTGTAAATAAACACACATTTCTGAAGTCTACATGTATGTACGTATGTTGTACCTTTATTGTGCCGATGTTGACAAAGAGAAGGCATTCTTGTCGGCATGGTATAACTATGGAAATATGAAAATAACAAAACAAGTTAATTTAAACTGGGAAAGGGACAGGCAAAATGGTACATCCTCTCTATGGCATATCGTATCGCAGGTAACTATATCATTGCTTTAGTGTCCGAATGCTCATGGGTCTGAGTGTTTCCGCAGGTTTTTTTTGGAAAGAGGTAGCTCGTTCTCTGTCGAATGGCAGCCGTGCAGAGGTGAAAACAGTTCTGTCTGGCTCGGCGGATATCCTTTGTGCCTTTGATATAATCCTTTGGTGTCTGATGGCACTTGGGTGAGGTAGTTTGGTGCATGATGGCACTTGGGTGAGGTAGTTTGGTGTATGACGGCACTTGGGTGAGGTAGTTTGGTGTATGATGGCACTGGGGTGAGGTAGTTTGGTGTATGATGGCACTGGGGTGAGGTAGTTTGGTGTATGATGGCACTTGGGTGAGGTAGTTTGGTGTATGATGGCACTGGGGTGAGGTAGTTTGGTGTATGATGGCAGATGGGTGAGGTTGTTTGGTGCCGGAAAGTTTTGATGCAGTTGTGTGCACACGGAGGATGTCACGTTGTTCCCTACTGGTCATATGGTGGAAGAGCAGTATGAAAGAGCAGACAACTCTCGATAAATACATGTAGCATTGCGTGATGAAGGCTTTCTGTTGTACCCTCATATCTTTGCTTTGCCACTATGTGAAGCCTCTTGCACATACTCTGAACGATGTTGCTGGTGTTTGTTTCAGTGCTGTACCGAGGTATTTATATTTTGAACACGCTATCCCATTCATCATTAGGACAATTGGAGACAGTTCACGTCTGGCGTTGGAGAATTTCATTGTCTTTGTCTTTCTGGGATGTCTAAGAAGGTTTGGGGGAATTACACCAATCGATATGTGGTCCGCACACTTCTGTAGTTGTATGTCATTCTGGGTGAGTAATTCCGGCACGAGTGTATCGTCAGCGAACTTGATGATTGTGTGACAAGGTTCTCGTACGAACCCGAGCTCTCACTGCTCTGAAGCAAGCTTCCTAAATCTTTGGGGATTCACTAAGGAGGATGGTGAAGTGTCCGCATAGAACCAAAAAGAATTCAGAAACTATGTTCACCTGCGGAACCCACCAAACTATAAGTCACTGCCCTTGTTCTATTTTCTTCATCATATCACATCACATCACATCACATCACATCACATCACATCACATCACATCACATCACATCACATCA
>Ga0224501_10001794_pt1 | contig 16730 bp, 19 predicted proteins | sample SF_Oct11_sed_USG_4_FD_169105 | JGI IMG/M metagenome (GOLD analysis project Ga0224501, IMG submission 169105) | Sediment microbial communities from San Francisco Bay, California, United States - SF_Oct11_sed_USGS_8_1 | ecosystem: Environmental > Aquatic > Marine > Sediment | place: USA... | reverse complement strand
GTTTCTCGGTGTTGTCGACGCACTCCTCTGGAATCCCGAAATTCCCATAGCAGGTGTGCCCAGCGTTGAGGTTCCATTCTACGCCATCAGTATAGTAAGGTTTCCTAGGATTCACTACAGGGCTTAGCTCTTTGGATCCAAGGAAGACTCTTGCATTGACTCTGAATTCTGCAGGAAGGTGAAGGTCATGATTTTCTGTAACAAAGCCAACTCGTGGTAGACGAAATTGTAGTCCCATAGGGCTTTTCTCTCTTGGTGCTACATAGAAGAGGAGAGACGGCACAAGGTGTTTGGTGTATTTCTCATAGATTTGTTCTCTACGTTTCTTGAGTTCTTCGATTCCGTACTTGTTTCCGCGGGGGTGTTCCTTGTTGTATCTCCCTATTTCGGCATGGTGTTGGTAACAGACTTGAATAGCGTTGTCAAAATCATTTCCGCCTATTGGATCAATATGAGCTATTTCGATATCAAGACCGCAGGCCGTGTCACAGACGCAACAGTGACGGTTACTCCAGAGAAGACATCTGAGTCTGTCCTTTCTGCTGAGACCCTTCTTCGTTGTTATGTAGCTGCCCCTCCCAGCTAGCTAGCAACTTCTAGCGGGGGCTACTAGAAGAATGTCTTCGATATCTAGGTCTCTTTTGACAGCAATCTCCGGTAGCCCTCGGAGATCATATCCAAAAGGAATCTTTCCCAAGGAGGGTTAAAAGACTCTAGTGTTTTCTGATAGAATGCAAACAAGACGAAATTTATATTTCTTGCTAGAACTGACACTTTTCTCCCATACCCCTCGAAGAAACCTTGGTCAAATCCTATTTCGCTCAGAGATTTGGTCAAGTTCATATGACTTGCACTACTTGAATGCACAGATCTCGAAAAAACTGCATACTCGTTTTCCAGCAACTCAATTGCTTTGCTCTCTGCAAAAAGTTCCTCTAGTCGTGGGTGTTCCTTAGCATATTTCCACAACTGATTCATTCGTGTATAGGAGCTGGGTTTTTTCTCAAGTTTCTCGAATTCAATTGGATGATCGTAGTAATAGATGTGTCTCAAAAGGTCTTCAATGGCTGATCTCAATAGCAAAGCTACAGGCTTCTTGAACCCAATGAGAGACATATGGATTGATTGCAACACATCTGAACGTAGTTCTTCCAAAAAGACTCTCTGATGAATTGGTGATCGAACGAACTCGTTAGACCATACACATAGTCCATATATTACCTTATGCGCCCTCTTGAAGGTAGCACCGATTTCTGCTATCTGTGAATTGGAGCAAATAGAACGTTCTTTGAAAAAAGCTTCCAGTTCCTCTCGATCCTGTTTAAGAGCTCGATTTATTGTAATGTCAATGCTAAATCTCGGACGCCGCATGCTCAGATCGCATCCTTCTAATAGTTGAGTCCCAATCCACAAAGAAATCTTGCTTCTTGTGTACTGCTCTATTCCTTATGATTAGCTGCAATCTTTCCAATACTCTGTCAAGATTCTTTTTTGGGAGTCTGACAACTTCTGCCAAAATCTCGCCTACAATGCGGGTTCTGGCAGGTCTTATTGTACCCAGCTTGTGTCTCAGATCAATCCCAAGCACCTCAATTGAGAAGTCGTATAGTGTGTTGTGTGTTGGGAATACTTCTTTTGACATCAACATCACAGGGAGCAAACCAACCAAATCCACATTCCTATAATAGCCCTTCTTACCACTGATGTCCATCGATCGATCCATCGAGAATCGATACTGAGATATTTCGTGTTCCAGATTTCTCAGGATTTTACTGATATTTCTAAGCTTATCAAAATCAATTCGGTAGAGAGGTTCTAAAGCATAATCCAAGTCGCTGAGGTAGTCTAGGATTTTCTTCCTTCTTCTTAATGAATCATCCATATCGTTTTCCATCTATGGTCACCCTAATCTGTTCTCTTGATTAGTTCCTCAGTTAGCTTTCTAATATCCGGGCCATGTTCTCTTCTAGTTAAGGAATACAGAAAAATGGGCTCATGAGATCTAACAGCTTTGGCTATGTTTGTTGATCTTCTGAGGTAGTTCCTAAAAACAGGCCTTCCGGATTCCCTAACCTGACGCATAATCTCCCTATCCAAAGTGTAGGTTATGTTCACTGCATTGAAGATTGCACCAAGCAGCTTGACCTTTTTGGCGAAGCGTTGTTCATAGTGTGCAGTCGCACTGTCGATGAGTGACAATCCTACTGATGAAAGATAATCAGGTTTCACTGGTGTTATGAATGCGTCAGATGCGATATAAGCACTTATGGTGAAGAAAGAAGTAGTTGGGGGGCAGTCCAAAATGATGCTATCATAGGCTTTTCCTATAGACTTGAGAAATCCAGCGAGTAGGTTCTCTGTTCCTCTCTCTGAGGATTCAAGTGTCATCAAGTCCAAAGCGGAGGGAATCAAATCTAATTTCCCTCCATGATCATATATCTGAATCGTGGTGTTTTTCAAGGTTGGCGCGGGTCTCACCTCTTTGCGTCCTTGACCTACTGTTGTAGGCATTGTCAATGGGCCCCCTCGGAAGATATCAAACACTGTTAACTTGCTATCATCTTCAATATATTTCAGATAACTCTTCGGATCGACCAAATATTGAGTAGCATTAAACTGAGGGTCCACATCCACAATAAGAACCCTTTTCTCATGGAAATAAGCCATGGCATAAGCTAGATTGACTGCCAAAGTAGTCTTGCCGACTCCTCCTTTCATATTAATGAAGGAAATTACCTTCGTCAGGGTCAAGAACCTCCGTAGTAGTATTGGAGTTAGTATATAGTATAGAATTGTATTCCCTCAATAAAATACCATCGGGAAAGCTAACTGAGTCCAATTGTATGTAATGACTATTCCTTATACCATCCCAAGTAAAAAGAAGTTCTACAATAAAGAGAGTGGTGAAACTGACCTACATTGTCGGCTATGAGTTAATCACTACCGAAAAGAGCTAAAGCACCGCTAGCCTTCTGACTTGCTTAGAATAGCCTTTATTATATACAGGTACAGAGAGGACAATTTCGCCCCCTTTGGAATCATTGATGATTTTTGCCACGACTTACTTCCTAGGGTTTCACCAATTCCTCCAAGAGGCAAATTGGCTTGCACCAAATCATATAGATTCATTGAGTCAGGCGAACCCACAAATCGGCTAGAGCAAAGATCAGAGCTACTAGGGATATGGCTAGTGCGACTAGCGCAACAACTAATGAATATTTCTGATAGATTTCCTCCTTGCTTGCTATTTCAAAAGGAATGATGGCTCTGTCAAACCTGTAGATCATGTTTGTACCATTTTTGTCTACACATTCTACTTGGGCACCGTTAGCTGAGGAGACTTCTTCGATAGCGAGTTTGCCGACGCCAGAGTCTTCAGTAGTCCAATTAGTGGTCAGCACAAGGTCTGAGCCTGGTTCCATTTCTCCAAGATTCAACGTCTCGGTCGCTATGACATGTGGTGGCGGACCGTAGAGGAGCTTCAGTAGGATATTCCCGCCGGGGTATTTGGGGCCAACGTTGTGGAAAGACAGATTGATGTAGAAGGGTTCTCCAGCGATGACTTCGCTTGGCTTGAAGATCTTGTAGATTCTCTTGGCCTTTGATTTGATCTGAGTGTCAACAAGCTGAAGTTTGTATGTTGTCGTCGACATCCCCTTCTCATCCATAGAACTAGACAAGCTCGAATTAAAGACTTCGCGTGTGCTTGTTAGAGGCATGTGTTGATCTTCTCTAGAATTTTGTCAGCTATTCCCAAGGTTCTCTGCTGTAAGGCTGTGATCCATGCTGAGTTGAAGCAGTGGCGCATGACGACGCTTGTGCCTAGCCCGCCACTTGCTAGCTAGTAGGCTCTATGATCTAGAGCATTTCCACACAACTAGACTTCACAAGGAGACTGAGGATAGTGTCTATTTGCAGAGACAGTTGGGTCATAGATCTATCAGGAACTAGCTTGCTTTCTTAGTTTTCTGTGGACAGCCTCGCTCTCAAGTTCCTTGATGGCGTTGGAGGCGATCCAGCGGGCGGCCTTGGAATCAGTTCGCTGGATTTCCCTAGCTGTCTCTATGGCTGCCTTGTTCAGGTTCGGATTTCTCTTCCCGATGTTCCTCAGCGCCCAGTTGACAGCCTTCTTCGCGTAGTTTCGCTCGTCCGTGGCTCCTCGCTTTATCACCGGAAACAACTCGATGAACTTCTCATCTTCGGCTTTTTTGTCATGCCACGCTAAGCAGGCTATCAATGTGAAAGCTGTCCTCTTTACAAACTCCTCCTCCCGCTCAGACCAATCAAGAATCTTCCTCCAGGCAAGTGGGGTCTTCTCGAACAGGTTCATGCAGACTTGGTCGCAGACATCCCAAGAGTTGACGTCCTTCACCCACTCCTCCATCTGCTCCTCTGTCAACTTCTCAGGCTCACCGATCATCGCCGCCACGATCCTTGCTTCAGGTATCCCTGTCCTCCATAGCTCAAGCGCAATCTTGTGATCCTTTCCCAGCTCCTTCGCTATCCTTCGCATTTCAGCGACCGAAACTCCCAACCTTCGCTCAGCAACCATACCGTATCGAGCCATGCCCTCAAGCCGATCAGACCTAGCCTTAGCCTTCAGTCTCTCCAGAACCTCATCCACGGAAACCATGCCCGATCTCCCCTACCCCTTTCATAGGTTCGCAATCCCCTGATACCATTATCAAGGTCCTCAACTCCAGATATCAATTCCGCTCCAAACCCAGCAGACATGTCTGACAAATGGGCTGCAGAGGTACCGCTCTTACCTTTGCGCTTCAGAAAAGCCGTAGCCAGCACACGCACTAGCAAATCGTGAACCAAGGCGAAGCGAGGTTCCCCATCTATTGATCAGAGAGGTCCATCTTTGACCTCGACGCCGCTATTTCCCAAAGACAAAAAAAACGGAGGCATCAATTCTGAAAGTGGAAATCATCCGCAAAACCAGGGTGCACGACCATCGCTTACCGCAGAGAGTTTTTCTGGAACGGAGCTCATTTCTAAGTCTATTCAAAGAGCAGACTGTGTGGCAACAGCTGTACGGGAGTCAATACGCACGATAGACAGACACTAAACACTCCGTGATCATTCTTGCAGCGCTAACACTCACGCAGATAGATACCCTGAACAGCCGAGCAAGTAGAAGAATGTTACCAGAACTAGCTACCAGAAACGTTACCAATGATAGGGTAGGGGGTATAGTTTTGCGAGTGAATTCGGTCCTGAAAACAGCGTTCCATAGAGGGCATAACTACCATCTAGCGCACGCTAAGTGAAATGTAGCCTTCTATTCTTTGGAATCATCTGTTCTAATGCTTAGTACTAAGTGCAGGTGGCCGAAATAGTCGTAGCTGGCTGGGACCGAGATGTCCAAATACCTCTCCTTCCTTCACTTGGAAACTGACTCCGCTAAGCACAGTTTTCCCATTGAATCTCTTTGTCAGATTTCGAACCTAATCATTTATGCTCATCCCAGTTCCTTTCATTCATTCAATCTGTCGAGGAGGCAAGCATAACATGGTGATTGGAGACCGAAAAACATATCGAAAATAGAACCCAAATATCTCGAAAGCCCGCGCTAACAGATTCATACGCATACCCTCAAGCTACTCGATTCGGCGTAGCTTTCTTTTGCCAAATGCAAGAAGCATAAAGCCAAGCAGTAGGAATATTACGGTCACTAACAAATAATCATACAACAAACCCGTGAATCTGTCTACGAATGGAAACATTTTGGAGAATCGCAAACCGAGTTCGCTTAGGCCTATCTCAAGTCCTACTGTGGCAAACATGACTACTTGGAGGTTTATCATTATTCCGAATGCACGAGTCCTAGATTCTTCCGAGAATGTGGGGAAGAGTAAGGCAAGGCCTAGAACAAAAGCGACAATTGCTACGGTTCTTAGTGATGCCCATACAACGTTTGCAATCAAGTGGATTATCGCGAATTGGGGCACAACAACTGTCGAGGAAGCTATCACCAGTGCTGCCACCGGGACCGCTACGAGGCAACTTTGCATCAACCTTGTAGTTATGAACTTGTTCATGCCGGAAGGCGATTTCTTGTATATCAGTATTTGTTCCTTTCCACGACTCACTGTGCCAACAACGAAACCTGAAAGCATTGGAATCGCAAGCAAACTGAGGCCTTTCAGCGGGGCTCCCGGCCAATCTGCTATGCCGCCTCCCCCTATATTGAAGTAGCCGATAAAAGCTACTAGAGCAACCATGTAAACGAGCCATGATAGATTCTCAAGTCTTCTACCGTAGTCCTTGAATGTAGATACTAAGAGAATGCCGAAAGGACCGCCGCCTCCCATGTATCTGATTGTATTGTAGAATCTGCCGTCCGGTCTAGCTAAGGGAGATGTGAAAGTTGTAGGTTCAAGACTGTAGGCATGTTTTGCTGCCTCTGTTCCCAGCCATAGTGTCGCCATGAAGAAAACGAAGAGACCTCCTATTCGTGTAAGCGTCTCGAAGGCGACAGCATTGAGGTTACCTGGGTTATTCGCGAAGCTAATGATGACCTCAGCTCCCCAGGAACTGGGCAAGAAACATAGAACTGTTCTTACCAGGCCACTTGTGTGGGGATCGATGAGTACTTCGAGTAAGCGTCCACCTAATATAGCATACATTAATGCGACAAGCGGTAAAGCAAGGATCACCGAAAGTGCTCTCCCCATATCCTTCATGTGCGGCGCTTTTCCGAGTCTTGTTTTCATGATTCCGGCGACGACGGTGCCGATCCAAGAGGCAGACAGAAAAGTTGTTACAAAGATCATGATGACTATCGCCTGCTGAGCCAAGTCAAAACCTAGCGGATTCAGAGCAGCTGTGAAGAAGCCTGCAATTACAGTAAAGCCAATAGCGTACAAGGGCACCATGCCCAGATACTCTCCCAGCAGAACATCACTGGGTTATATGGGGGCCGCAAGAAAGATCTCACGGCGGCCAGCGTGAATGTCCATCAACATATTGCTGATTGGAAATATCAAGAAGTAAACGAAGATCATGAACAGTATGATCTCTGCAATCGCTACAGCTGCTTGCGATAGGATGACTGCAAGGAAATCGTCAATGAACAGGTTAACTATTGCTGGCGCGACATACACAACATAAACCGCGAGTAGTCCTATTGCCAAATAGGGAAAGTAGGATCTTATTCCTCGAATGCTGCTTGTGTGAATACGATACTCGTTCTTGGCCACAGAAAGCCATTTAGGCGTGAGCAACCCTATGCTCCCTCCAAGCTAGGAGTTCCTTCTCTTCAACGCCTCCTGTCAAAGCGATGAACGCCTCCTCTAGCGTCTTTGTTCCAGTCTGGGCTTTGATCTCATCTACTGTACCGACAGCTATCAGCCGACCTTGGTTGATGATGCCTATCCGGCTGCAAAGCTCCTCCACGATAGGGAGTATGTGGCTGCAGATGAAGATGGTTTTCCCTGCGCCGTTGGCCAATTTCCTTATCAGATCCTTCACCATAAGAGCCGCACGTGGGTCCAGCATAGAGGTGGGTTCGTCAAGGAACAGGATTGGGGGATCATGGATCAGGGCTGATGCGATAAGCACCTTCTGTTTCATTCCTCGGCTGTAGCCTTCAAGAAGGTAGTCACGCCTGTCATAAAGCCCGAACAGCTTCAGCAAGTCATCTATCCTTTCAGCCAGAATATCGTTTGGGACATCGTAGAGAGCTCCCATAAACTCTAGGAACTCGTATGCACTGAGCTTCTCATATAACCCAGGGGACTCGGCGAGCAAACCAGTGATTCTCTTGACCTCTGTTTCCTGTTTGAGAATGTCATAACCGTCTACGGTGGCCGTGCCACTAGTTGGCTTTATGATGCAGTTCAACAGGCGAACTGTCGTAGTCTTACCCGCCCCGTTTGGGCCAAGCAGACCAAAGGTTTCTCCCTCATAGACTTCAAGATCTAGCTCATCCACCGCCTTGATCTCGCTTGCTTTGCCATAGTATTTTGATAACTCATCTGTTCTGATCACAACCTTCATCACGTTTCGCCCTTCACTCTTTTTTCTTCCTTAGCTTGTTTCCTACATTCACGAGGTAAAAAAGAAACAGGACCAAGGAGAGTCCAGTGAACATCCCTCCGATGAAGTCTGAGATTGAGAAGTCTAGGTACTGCAGGTTCAGATATCCCGTGAAGATGGCTGATATGGCTGAACAAAGAAGCCCGAGACAAAAACACGCTCATCTCTAAGTTCTCTCAAGTTCTTCACACTGTTTTCCTCCTGAAAGCATCTTCCGCAGATCTTCCACAGTCAGGTCTATCCTCAGGACTCCGTTGGTTCCCTTGACCTCAAGTACTGCTCCGTCGACCATGGACAGGCCCTCAAGTTCGCCTAGGAATCCCTCAAACAGCACGCGTTCGTGGGACTCGTTTGACACCGATATGCGCCTAACGTGTTTCTTGGACTTCATCTCTATCGAGAATGAGTGTTCCACCTTTCCGATCTCCCACATAGTATTTGGTTAGGAGTCCGTCTCTCTTTCAAACAGCAAGTAATGATTGACAAGAGTTGGCGTCCCTTGAGCTTGATAGGTGTGGAGACGCCATCCCCTCTTTTCGTATTCCTCAATTACTTTGCCAATCTTCTTGTGATGCCCAACTTGCACGCATTCCCATTCTCTCAAATCAACCTCACCTTATGGAGCATACCTCAGTAGGATTTCAGATAAAGTCTCCGCAAGAAGAACTAGGGAAGGTTAATATCGCTTAGGGAGAGTTAGGATTGATAATCAGCAGGTGAACGGATGGAAGACCTCTGCAGCCTAATGTTCGAGCTCTCAAGCGAGGACAGGCTTAGTATCCTCCACAGGATAAAACAGAAAGCGATGAATATCTCCAACCTCTCAAAGGAACTGAGTCTTACAACCCAAGAGTCCAGCCGGCACGCTTCTCGATTGAGTGATGCTGGACTGACTCAAAAGGACAGCAACGGCCTCTATCATCTCACCATGTACGGTGACCTAGTCCTTAAACAAATCGAAGGTCTAAGGTTCACGTCACAGCACAGGGAATACTTCACATCCCATTCTCTGGTTCATATTCCCCAAGAGTTCGTTTACCGGCTAGGAGACTTGGCAAACAGTACATACGTGAATGACATCTCTGTTGCCTTCTACAATGTGGAAAAGCTGATGAAAGAGGCAGAGGACTACATCTGGGCGATAACCGATCACTACCTCTTGAGCCAAATGCCGCTATACACAGAGACTTTTGAGCGAGAAGTCAAGGTAAGAAATATTGAGGCGAAAGACTGGGTTACCCCGTCTGAAATAAAAGAGGCATACAGAAATCTGCAGCCTGAGCACAGACGGGCTGCATTTCAAGCTAGGACGACCGGGATCTTAGAAGAGAGATTGCTGGACCGGCTTGACATATACCTCTACATGTCCGGAAAAGAGGTAGGCATCGTATGCTTCCCATTCTCGGATGGAAGATTCGACTATCTGGGGTTCACCTCCAGAGACGAGCGAGCACACAGATGGTGTAGAGACATATTCCAGTACTACTGGGAGAGATCACGCAGTCGCGGAAGTATGGCGGAGGAACTGTACAAATGGATCAAGAAGAGACCTAGAGCCGTCTATGTTCTGGAAAACATCGCCGCAGGAAGAGAGATTTCACGTGGGGAAGAAACAGTCTCGGAACTGGAAGCCATGTCTCTAGTAAAAGAAGGAAAACTAACCATCTTGGGCGACATAGTACATGCAAAGCTCAGAGACGAAACGAGACTTATCGTCTGACACTATCCTTGTTATGACCGGCATTTCGATCTATGTAGGTACAATTGCCATCGAACTCAGGTCATGTAAGATTCACAGTCGAAACGAGCTGAAGAAGAATGCATAATCTAACGTACTTGGAGCCCTGGGCTAAGTTCAGATCTTGGTTCACATTCTTGGATTCTCGTGCGCTCCAGAAGCCATGCAGCTTACGATCTTTCCAAGGCTACCACCTCTAATATGCTACAGAATGGCGCGCGGTTGAAGCAATATCTAATAAGCATCAATATGCCTTTCTATTTGGTAAGCGCGACCTGAACTTTGATCTGAAAGCGCAAACTGACCGATTGATGCCGCGCAAATGCTTGGAGAGGCCGTAAAGTGAGCTCGTTGGACGATGAGAAGATAGGTAGTGAATTGAAAGGAAATACGCTTAGAGTTTACTGGGCCCTCTTGAGTTCTAAGGATGGCGTGATGGGCGTTAGGCAGCTTCAGAGACAGTTGGGTTTCTCTAGTCCGACATTAGCAGCTTATCACTTGAACAAGCTGGAAAACCTGGAGCTCGTCGTGAAGGAGAGAGGCGATTACAGGCTCGTAAGAGAGGTCAAAGTTGGTGTTCTCAAGCAGTTCATAAAGTTGGGCACATTCTTGCTTCCCAGATATGTTTTCTATGCTACTTTCTTCACAATGCTTCTGATCTTCCTTCTCACACAGTTGAAAGAGATCAGCTTTTGCAGCGTCTTCGCGCTTGTGCTGGGAATTCTCAGCACCGTGATCCTGTGGTATGAGACGATAAGGGTATGGATACAGAAGCCCTAGCATCCAATGTACAAAAATTTGCACACAAGACTAGGTCACTGTACAAGTTTTTCGCAAAGTGTACAAAAGCATTGGATTAAATTCCACGATTTCCAGCTTATATTGCAAAACTGGAGGATGAAAATAGTGAAAAGTAAGAACCTGATAATTGCATGCGTTTGGACATTTGTGATAGTGATGCTCGTCGGCCTCTTCTGGCTTGGAGACATGACTAGCGTATTCAATGTAGGACTCATGTTCTTCTTCATTGCTCTGATGTTTACTGGCGCCATCGCATATTCGATACCAGAGAATCTGAGTCTACCGACCGAGTTAATCGATGAACTCCAAGAAATAAAGTCAAAGCTAAATGAACTCACCAACAAAGTCGGAAAAAACAGGTAGGTCAACCAGCAAACTAGGATGTGAGATGAAAAATGGCTTACGATCGGAGGAAAATAGTTGTTTACGGGGGTGCGGCTGTTATCACAGCCACAATCATGATTGTGGCACTCCTTTCGGCACCCTTCGAAGAAGAAGTAGGGTTTGTACCCATCGTAGAACTAGAGTCGGTAACCCCTGGCACAATAAAAATCACCATAATAACTAATACGCAAGACATCAACGTGACAGAACTTAAACTCACAATCGACAGATTCGAGGTTAGGCCTAAAGATGGGAACTGGACTGAAGTAGAGATCCAAGGAGGAAGACTCTCTTTTGATCTGCTTCGACGCCAAGGCACTTTCATAGACGCTGTCATAAGCCAACTCGAACCCGAGACTGTGATAAGGATGCACACGGTGCAAGGCTTCGAATATGCAAACGCGACCCTAAATAACGGCGTTGTCGTGGGGGTCGAACTGCCAAGCGAAATCGAGGTCAAAACACCGGTCACTATGAGCCTGAGAGTATACGTAATAAAGATGTGAGCAGTGATGAGAAGTCACCAGACACCAAAGCAGAGAGCACCTAGAAGTATAGCCGCCATTTAAGATCCGTTGGGTTTGGGATTGAAATCGCTCGCACACCATAGCTAGCTATAGCATACTGCTAGTTTTGATCTCGATACCCGCAATCCTGCTTTTCCCACTTTGGGTTAGGAACGCACGCTAGTCCGCACCTTCTCGGATACTTGCTAGACTCAGCTGAGAAGACGCCATGGAGAAATCTCCAGAGCTAAACGCTTTAGCGATGCTTGCACCATTGCTACACCGGCTTCTTTCATATAGATCTCTTGGTGAAAATGAACTGGTCGCTTGTTAAGATCGTAGGCGTATCCATAGCCGAAACCAGCTGAAAAACAATACTGAACGTAGGGGATTTGGAGCCCCGGGCGGGATTTGAACCCGCGACCCACGGCTTTCCCCGAACATGCTTACGAGGCCGTTGCTCTAACCGCTGAGCCACCGAGGCTCAATCGAAATATCTACGAGAGCGGACAGATAAATCTATACTTCTGTCTTAGGCTCATGTTCTTCCGCTGGCTTCTTTGGGAACGAGCGAAGCAAGCTACGGATACCTTCTACCCGTTTCTCATCGCTGTTTGCCAGTTCTCCTTTCACGCGAAATTGGCTCCGCTCATCGAAGGTTTAAATCCCGTTTATTGTCATATGTCTTCTCGAAGATTCTACTGAGAACAATCAAGCATTGGGGCCTCGTTTGTGATGGCTTGTGAACTGGGCGAGAGGAAGATAATCGAAATCATCCTAGAGTGTCTGGATGTTATGCCTTCCATGCCAATCCCTTTTGGAGACGACGCCTCAGCCGTTGAGATCGGCAACAGAAGGCTGGCCGTTATCAAGACGGATATGCTGGTTGGCAAGACTGATGTTCCACCGGGCATGACTATGAGGCAGGCAGCACGCAAAGCCGTTGTGATGAATATCAGTGATCTAGCATCTAAGGGAGCCAAACCGGTTGCGGTCCTATCGTCTATCGGACTCCCCAGAGGAATCAGGGAAGATGATATTAGAATGATCGGCCTGGGGCTGAATGAGGGAGCAAGAGAATACGGCGCATATGTTGTCGGTGGAGACACAAATGAGGCTTCAGACGTCGTCATCAGCTGTTCAGCTCTTGGATTCTGCAAGAGCAGCCTCCTCATGAAACGAAGTGGAGCCAGACCAGGCGATGCCGTCGCGGTGACCGGACCTTTTGGGAAGACAGCAGCCGGACTGAAGATTCTCTTGGAGAAACTCTCAGCACCGGCGGCGATCAGAGATCCTCTTGTAGAGGCTGTTCTGATGCCCCAGGCACGGCTCAGGGAAGGATTAGCTCTGGCCAATTCACGGGCAGTAACATCGTCAATCGACTCTAGTGACGGTCTAGCCTGGAGCCTGTATGAACTATCCAAAGCCAGTGGCGTGGGCTTCCTAATAGAAGAGGTGCCCACATCCGCGGAGGTTGAAAGGTTTGCGGAGGATCACAACCTTGATCTCGTCGAGCTGAGCTTATACGGTGGAGAAGAGTACGAACTCGTCGTCACAGTTAAGCCTGAGCTCTGGGGAAAAGCAAAGGAGTCGGTCGAGAAGACTAGTGGCTGCTTGATGAAGATTGGAAAAGTGACCGAGAGGGAGGAGGTCTTAGTTGTGACACCTGAAGGTGCCAGGGCAATAGAGGCAAGAGGGTGGGAGCATTTCAAGACATAGCGAAGCTCTGTCGAAAAACCTTTTAACAAGTCTCGGCATTATCGCTATGTTGAGAAGTTATGTCTAGTCGAGGAGATATAGGAACTTACAATAAGGACCTAGAGAGGAGGAGAGACTCGCTCTTAGACGATCTGAAGGCCTTGGAAGGGCGACTAAAGAAGGGAGAGATGACCGAGGACCAATATAAAGAGCAGAGGCACAAGATCGAGAGAGCCCTGGTTGAAGTTATGGACCGCTTAGCACAGATGCGTTTCCTCAGGGGACAGACCTAATTCCTCAAACATGGAAGTAGAGTGCTTGCTGTCTCGAAGTCCCACCCCGAAGGACAACAAGCGAGACAAAAAGGGAACTAATCACAGACCCATTGTGAGAGGGAGAATTCTTGGTTGACGTCTGGCTTCCATACGGAAACACAGAGGTCTGCCTGAGGATCCCAACACGAAACTATCTCGGAACCATAGGGCCCAGAGACAAGAAGGGAGCAGAAGACCCCGAATCGGAGATTGAGAGATCGCTTGAAGAACCGATCGGAACTGACCGGCTATCCGACATCGCAAAGCCCGGCGAGAAAGTATCTATCGTTGTAAGCTGCGTTGAAGATTCTGAACATGCTGAATTCATCTTGAAGACGATTCTAAAGGAATTGAACAAGGCCAACGTGGAGAACAAGGATGTGAGTATCATCAAAGGCTACGATCCTCTCCGCGGGTATCCTGCTATAGATGACCCCCAACTTCAGAACGACGAAACCTTCAGAGGGGTTGAGCTGATAACCCACAATCCTGAAACAGAAAACATGGTCGAAGTTGGGAAGACCTCGTTCGGAACAGAGATTGGTCTGAGCAGAATGTTCATGGAATCCGATCTGAAGATCCTAGCTGGGATATTGGACCCCCATCCATACGCAGGTTACAGTGGCGGGAGGTACTGTGTTTTACCAGGCGTCTCGAGTCCAGAGACGATCCAGCAGACTCTCTCGCTGGTGACCGATCCCATGGCTCGTTCTGGCATGACAAAGGGAAATCCCGTGCATGAGAACATGGTTGAGGCTACCGGTCTGGCAAGAGTTGACTTCACCTTGAATGTTGTCAAAAACTCTAAGCGAGAGGTCGTTAGGGCGTTTGCCGGACACCCGGATGACGCCTTCATAAGCGGCGTGGAGTTTGCAGATGAGATATATAAAGTTCCAGTAGAGAAAAGAGCTGACGCGGTCTTTGTTAGTCCAGGAGGGTTTCCATACGATGTTGACTTATATGAGTCTTGCATGGGGGTCAACAATGCCCTAGATGTTGTGAAGAAGAACGGGACAATCATCCTGGTAGCGGAGTGTTCGAAAGGCTACGGGAATGCTGACTTCCGCACATGGATAGTAGAAGCTAGAGATCTAAATAGGATTGAGCGTCAGCTGAGGCGACGGTTCTCGGTTGCCGCATATGTCGCTCGCTCCTTCATTACATTGCTTCAGAGAAGCGAGGTCGTCATCGTGTCGTCCCTTCCTGACTTCTTTGGGGTCGGGGTCCTGAATGTCAAAACTGCGAGGACCGTCAACGAGGCGATACGGTATTTCTCAGATGCGTCTGGAAGAAACGCTAGTGTACTAGCCATCTCGCATGGTAGCATTACAATACCTGTACTCGTCCGGTGACCAGCCCAGAAAGTGGCATCACTGATTTTCTCAGAATGTGATAAAAGATATATCTCGGCACAAGGAACACAAATCTTGCTGGGACAGATTTGGGATCGCCGTTCATCCTAAGGCAGTTCAGCCCTAGTGACATAGACAGAGTGATCTATATAAACCGGGTCTGCCTTCCCGAGAACTATTCGACTCACTTCTTCATGGACCTTTTCAAAAAGTTCCCAGAAACCTTCATCATCGCAGAGGAAGACGGCGAAGCAGTCGGCTACATAATGTGCAGGATAGAGTCAGGATTGCCGAGCCTCAGAAGCTTCGAGCTCCCAAAGAAGGGGCACATAATCTCGGTTGCTGTTCTGCCACAATACAGAGGAAGAGGAATTGGATACTCACTGGTACAGAGAGCATTGGAGATGATGCCGCATTACAAAGCGAAGGAGTGCTACCTAGAGGTCAGAGTGAGCAATACAGCTGCTGTGAACCTTTACAGGAAGTTGGACTTCGAAATCACCAGAACAGTCAGAGGCTACTATGCGGATGGGGAGAACGCTTACATAATGTCAAGAGAACTTCCCCTCGAGGAGTAATGATGACTTCATTCCTACCCTGACTGGAATTGCTTGATCCGTGCACTATTCCGAATTCGTCACATGAAAGAAGATTCAGGACAAGACAGATACTTGCCTTCTGCGATTTGTTAGTGATGATGTGTTCTTCATTTGGCCGCGTTGTTGCTTTTGGACATCATGCCGACATATATCCCAAATGCAACTGCAAAGCAAAGTAGGGCGAAAGTTTCATGATGCAGATCTTTCGGTTGGAACCATACCCCCCAATTCAAGAACTGATGTAGCAGTATGATGAAACCTGAGAAGAGGAATAATACGATTAATGCTAGTTGACTTCTCAATCTTCTCACTAGAGAGTTCTGCGTGTAAGATCTGATCTGCTGGTATAAAAAGATGGCATGCTCTTCTGTTTTCATTAATCCTTAAATAGGTCAGATTCATCATGCCTTGCCATAGGAATCTTACAGAAATGCTGGAGCAGTGCTCTTGGCCAAAGATGAGAGCTCATCTGAACTCGTTAGGAAACCGATAAGGGTAGATCCGCGCTTCAAATATGAGGTTATGAAGTTTGAGGGCGGAGACACCTTGAGAAGTTGTTTCCAGTGCGGCACGTGTACCTCAAGCTGCCCAGTGGCTAGGTTCAGTGGATCTTACAGACCGCGGAAGATCATAAGGATGGCTCAGTTGGGGTTGAGGGAGCGGATATTCCCCAGTGACGCACTGTGGTTGTGTGCGGCATGCTTCACGTGCGTTGACCGTTGTCCCCAGGATGTAGACGTAGCATCAGTCCTAAGGGTGCTTAGAAATATGGCTGTAAAGGAGGGCTACGTTCCGGAGGCTTACAGGGAGCTTGCCACAAGCGTGGTGAAGAATGGCTATGCTTATAAGATACCGGCTATGAGAATCAAGAAAAGGGAGAGTCTTGGGCTGCCTCCGTTGCCTGAAGCCGCAGTCGGGCATATGGAGAAGATGGCAAGGGTTACGAATTTCCTGGGCTCTGCCGGAATGGAGAAATAGTTCTTGAGCTCGGACACTATCCTGGTCTCAGAAGATTCTTGAGTGATTGATTCAACCTACCTTTAGTCCTACGGCCGCCCCCAAAGCGAAACTCCCGGCAAATGGTAGATATGCAAGGATTGGGTTTAGCCAGCTGACTGACTCTCCAAGACCACCCGTGTAGCTCTCAACAAGTTCTAATAGTTTGTCATAGTTCACGTTGATTATCCCTTGGTATTCTAGGAATAGGAGACCCAGCGTCAAGAGGCCAGCGATAACAACCAAGATTTTCACAACTTTCTTGACAGCGTACCCTACGACAAATCCTAGGACTC
>Ga0224501_10001793_pt1 | contig 16737 bp, 9 predicted proteins | sample SF_Oct11_sed_USG_4_FD_169105 | JGI IMG/M metagenome (GOLD analysis project Ga0224501, IMG submission 169105) | Sediment microbial communities from San Francisco Bay, California, United States - SF_Oct11_sed_USGS_8_1 | ecosystem: Environmental > Aquatic > Marine > Sediment | place: USA... | reverse complement strand
TTCGGTGCTATTTTGAGGCTGCAAGTGGTCAATAGTTAAAAGACACCACACAAACGAAACAATACTGGCTAATAGACGCCTACCAATATCGTTATGGTGGAGGTTGCAGTCATTGGGGGGGGGGGGAGGGGAATTGGCAGGGCTAGGGAAAACCGCAATCCACTGCTATCCAGTGCTATCTCAGAATAGTGGTTACCAGTCATGTAGACTATAATTGTCCAGGCTGCCTCTGTACCCATCCTATTGCGCAACAAGTGAAAACTAAATGAAGACAGTCAGTCGAACAAACTTGTTTTCTAACATTAGTAATTTAATTTTATACCTCCTAAGCTGCTACCTTTGGTTTACACCAACTTGGTAACTCATGTTTACAGTCATATTATACCGAACTCCGAGTCTAACACTAATGCAGATTATTGTACCAATAAACCAGTCTAATTACAACTCATTGGCCATGAGGTTATTCACTTGGGAAACACGCTCTTTGCAAATGCAACAACCAATAAAGATACATGATTGGTCCATAGCTAAGTAAAATAAAATAAGCCGACAATAGCTGATTGGTTCAGTAAATACGGTCACGCTTATTGCCACATTTTAGATGAACCAGCACGTGGACTGTGTGGGGGCCCAGTTGCTGCATGCTCAATAACCAGACTGCAGGTGGTAAATTTCTACTTCCGCAGAAACCAAGCAAAGACTAACCCATTATTCCTATGTTGAGACTAGTACGTCAATCATCTTAACCATAAAGACTTGGGTGATGGCGTTATGACTAAGAGCAATCATGGTGCAGTACAACAAACTATAAGAAAGTTATCAAGCATTTTGTATGCAGAAGTCATACCACTTTGATGATAATGTAGCTAAATGGGCTTTTGTAACCCCAGTGACCTAAATTGGAACAGTCTTGCAGTGTATGCCTTGGTAAAAACTGAATTTCGAAAAAAGTCGCACCGTCCAACTCAGTTTTTGATGCAATGCATCTAACAGTCAACTTGGCCCTAGACTGTCGATTTTTTCATGATGATCACAAACTCATCAGATGTCTTTTGTAAAATAATGTATCTGTAAATTGATGGCTTATGTTAGACAACGCAGAACGAACTAATACAATGCAAATTTACACAACTGTAACTCACTAGTCTAGTGGAATGGGTGTCTGGGACAGACATATTACACTGACTTACATTTTACAGTTGATTAAAATTGAACCACTGCCACCATGAATGTTATAACTGTTACTGTTAGTCACTTAGTTACCTTACTACTACTATCATCTATACGCTATTGTATTTCACTAAAGTAGCACAACCAGCGAATCACTCTAGTCTATTTAGCACCAACAGAAGTATTTTTACTCTCACTGCAGAGGTAACTTAGTAACTTATGCCTTACAGCACTCAGCAGTCAGAGTGCAGGTGAATATGAAGCCGTGTTGTATCGGAACTTCATCTGATTCAGATGGTGATACTGATAGTCATAGTGATATTCTTTTGCAGTCACTCAAGTCATTGTCACTGATTGATGCCAATCAGTCAATCTCAATGACTCATCAGTCAGTTTTATTTTGTGTTTCTGTAGTGTAAGTGTAGCTGTAGGCCAGTCAATGACTGAGTCATTCACCTACTTGGCTACTACCTAGTCACTTACTCACAGTCAAAGACAGTCGGTCACTCGCACATTGACTCATGACTGATTGAGGGTGTGACCCAGCCAGTGAGCCACTGACTCGGTGAGTGAGGACTGAGGAGTGATCATTTGCTCATCATGATTATTTATGCCATTATTATCATGATCATAATCATAATCACCAACGCCAACCGTCCAACGGTAACTGACCAAGGGTATATGATATCATATGCGTACGTAACCACGGACTTCGGGGTGCATTGTCTACTACCGGGGTTATACCGTTGCTACAACCTATATGGATTCTCTGTGCTATATTAGAGGGTGAAACAGCGGTACACGACGAGACAGTCAGTTAAAATGTTTGAGCAACTTACTGGGTGGTGGATTTCTGCATGAGCCATATCACAGGTTGAATCAGCGCGATGAGTTGACGAAGACGAAGATTACTTTACAACAATATTCCTAATGATAAACACACTGATATTAATTTAAACTACATTTTAAGTTTGATAAATCTTGTTAAATAAAATAAGGGTTTTAGTCAAACCAGGTATACCGGCATAGGTTATAACGTTGTAATCATCTGTTTCTGATTCAACCGGAAATGTAATATGGCGGGTAAGTTGCGAGATGAAAAAGTTGTTCCCCGCGATATTTACGACAGATTTCCGACACTGCTAATTCTTATGCGATTCATTTGGGTTTAGATATGGTTCTTTCGTGTAACACCGGTAACAAAACGTATTTCGTAAATAATAGACAATAGAGATACGTAGCTTTAATGGCCTGCCTTGCTTAGTCTAACTCTAAGTCTAACTCAGTAACTTGTATTTGTAACTCTAACTCTAAGTCTAACTGTAAGTGTAAGGTAACTGAGTAACTCGTCTAAGTCTAACTAGTCTCTAAGTCTAATTCTAACTTCTAAGTCTAACTTAGACTTAGAGTTAGACTTTAGAGTCTAGTTAGAGTTACTCAGTCTAACTCTCAGTCTAACTCTAACTTCTATCTAAGTCTAACTGAAGTCTTACTCTTAGTCTTAGACTTAGAGTTACTCAGTTAGATAAGAATTAACTATTACATTAGTATTAACTATTAAGATGGTCTTACTTACTCTTACTCTTAGCTTGGGCTTACCGTACTAACTTACTACTTAGTATTACTTAAGTTAGTTAGTAGTAACTGTGCTTAGAGTTAGACTAGAGTAGACTCTAGAGTTAGACTAGCTAGTAGTAGCTTTACTTAGTAAGTTAGTAACTATAGAGTATAGTACCTAGAGACTATAGTAAGTAACTTACTACTTAGAAGTTAGTCAATAATTAGTCTAATGTAATTAATTCTAATCTAAGTTGTAAATGTAACTGTAAGTGTAACTCCAAACTTCTAAATCTTCTAGGTCTAAGTCTAACTCTAACCAACTTACTAAGTTACTACTTAGACTAGATAACGTCTAAGAGTAAGACGATGGACTTACAAGTTACCTAGAGTTAGAGTTACTTAGACTCACTTACTGGCTTAGAGTTAGACTACTTAAGTTAGTTAGCCTAGGCTAGTCTGATAGTGTGCTATCATCATCATGATAATGGTATGTTATGTGACAATTTGGGGGTCTACTCTAACTCTAGTCTAGACTCTGGTATCGTATCGGTGTGACTGTCACCGGCTCCGTCAGACACACTCAGTGACACTCATTATAGCGCGGGGTGATTGACATTGACTCGATCTTGATGTGAATGTGAGTGACTTTGCTGAGTAGCAATAACAGTTAACTTGAACACAGCAGACTTAGGTTGGTTACTTACTCACTGACTGGATCATTTCAGTACTTTTTACTGATAATGGACTGAATGAATCAGCTTTCAGCTTTGGATTCGAGTCCCTCTCTCAAATTTAACTGCCATAAAAGTGCCGATGTTACATGTTAATGTTATGACTAGTTGCTAGCTGACATGATAAATCTCGTCATAACCATACATAGTTTCCGAGTCTGACACTTAGTTAAAGTAGTTTCCGATACATTTTAGTCACATCACTGGCGAAACCGTCTCTTCAAGAGTACAAGGCAGATGCCAATGAAGTTGTTAGGTTCATGCTAGGTAAGTTGTGAGCAGTGCCAGCCTTCAAAAGGTTGAACTTGGAGCTTTTAAGGTAAATGAAACTTCGGTATGATTATGAGTATTGTGTGCGTGCGTGCATCTGTTAAACTGGGAAACGGTCTCTCATATGCATAGTCCTGTAATCCGAAGCATTTCCTACCACTTTCCTGTGTTGTTGTAGTGAGCTCGGCAGATGATCTCCAAGATGATAATAAATCTTTCTCTCCTGTGATGAGTCACCAAATTTTTGGAGAGAGGTAAACATGCCTCGTGCGAATTGCTGGAATGGTTGTTCTGCAACCGTTTTTCCACGTATCTCACTTTTGTGCCCAACCTGTTTTGAGATGTTTTCTTTGTATTGGGGGGGGGAGTCTTTTTGTCCCCCTCCTGCTCTCCCGGGGGTGATACTGGTGCTGGGTTAGTCAACTATTGAAATCTCACTGTCCTTGTAATAGTTAAGTTGGTGCTTCATATATATAAACATACCTTTGAGGATTTTACGAACTTATCATGATATATATGCTTCTGTTGTAGTGAATTGGTCTTCGGGTACAAAGGACTCCAGATAGATATGTTCTATACGGCGTCTCGATTAATTACATATGTAAATGTGAAATATGATGAAGTCATCAATCCTGATGAATATGATGGACTCAAGGTGAGGCAGTGCTGCTCTCTCACAATATTTTATTGCACCAATACAGATTGATCGAGATAGCGGGTAGAAGACGGGCAAAAGGGTATTCTGAGGGCTAGAGTGGTGGTTGCCGACTAAAAAATTCTCGCGCTACCGTCTTCGTTAATTGCAGTTTTGGTATGGCTAGATCCTGGATTGATTCAATTTTCTAGCTCGGTTGACATTGCGCAGGTCACGATCAACTAGAAATAGAACAACTGGCCTGGAGTAGAAGCAAATGACTTTCATGACACATTGTTGGTTATGTAGGCATCCAAAAGGGATTGGCTGGTTTATATGCTGAAAATGAAGCCATATGAGTCTCAAGTTGGTATTTTTTTTATAGCCAGATGATATTCTTCGTAATATAGCCAAGCAGATCCCTCCTGGATTCCACACAAATCTTGATGAGTTCGTTGCCTGCTTTGACAAGGAGAAGACATTCAGACCATTTGGCCAACTGATTCACAGTTACACTGTGAACAAAGGTACAATAATGAACTGGCAAAAATTGTGTACCTGATTTTACTTACTATCTTTGTTTTGAAACAAAAGGATTCATGAATAAAAATGAAAATCGGCTGTCCCGACAATTTTCGTACTTGCTGGTAGAGTTCCTACATTTCAATAAAGTCTGCCTCAATCAAAATATTCTACCGAACTGGTTTACTTGGCTAGAATCAACGGCCACTGTTGTCCTCACGACCCTATTTTAAATCTGTCTGTGATCTTGGCCACAATAGACCTTTTACCAAAGTCCCGAGGTAATCAATCTGCATTTTATGTTCTGAATTCATTCATGGTCTCACAGTTTGTGGAGTTGTCATTTCTTCAGATTACTGAGACGAGAAGATAACTCTTATTGTTCGGTTGATTTCTTGTTTTTTAGGCCTTCCTAAGCACTTTGAAATTTATAAAAACACGATAGAAGCTACTGGCTTCCGGAGCTTTCATGAACGTCTGCAGACATTTTTGCTGTGGTATGTGGACGCGGCATCATATATAGACGTAGATGATGACAGATGGTCATTCTATCTCATGTAAGTAATTACGCATTTTTTTGACATGCGAATGCCTGGTTTGAAGTTTGCTGCTCACTCAGATTCATCGGAGAGACGAAAACCTGGCACCCATTATGTTCCTGCTGTAGAAATCAGATCCTGGGAAAATTCATTGACTGAGGTTACCAAGGACAAGGGGAAACGATGGCGTAGTGGGTAGTGCATGCATTCGGCTTTGAACCCTTTAACTCGGGTTAGATTATAAATTTAAAAAGGTTTATAAAACAAGATTATCTTCTCTTGTCTTGGGCTAGAGCAACTCCGAGCCTATTTACAGCAAAACTCAAGCTAATACTGACTTTACCACCCCAACCCTTTCCTGTTCACCCCCATCTTCATGAGATGGTGTCGTTCTGAACCCACCGGTGCTTTTAGTTATGAGAAGAAAATGAACAGTACAGGAGATACTTTGTATAATGTAGTTGGATATCAAACAGTATACGCATATTATGCCTACCCACAATTGATACGCCCTCGCATCAGGTAAGTCATAGTTTTCTTAGTGCATTGATTCATTTTTTATTTTTTTGCGGCGTGTTGGTACTTTGCCAGCTTGTTTAGTTACCCAACTCAGCTCCACGCTTCATCCAGTAATAGGCGTGCTCTCTTCTTTTATGAGATGTTTTTATTGCAAGACTGAGTGAAATTTTGAGCTCCTTTCCGCCTAAAAAAGATTTTAGCTGTGCGGTAATTCTATGTTGTGATACCTCAAAAACCCAGATAGATGCTTAGGCCTATTGCTTAAAATACAGCAAAGCCTCAAATAAACAACATTTATATGATCATCAAATTTAGAAACTTTCTGTTAACAAATCTGTGAGAAACGCCGCCATTTCATTCAAATGATACTCAGTTTAAACCCTGGTTGCCCTGCCCACCTTCCCTCTGAGTATGAGGTGCTCACATTATTCCCAGCCCCTGCAGCTCTTAAGAAATCCCATTTTTATAAGAACTGTTTCTAAGCTGTCCTAAATATAACGCAGAATAATAGAAGAAAGAGTTTTGAGTCTCAGATTTCCTTCATATCGTGTGGTCATGGTATAACACAGTGGTTATTCAGGGTATTTCTTATGTTGCAGCCAGGTGTTGATTTTGCCCCCGTACCAGCGACAGGGCCACGGAGTGGAGTTGTTACAGGCGTTTTATAGAGAAGCCTGGACGAATGAGGATATTCTTGACATCACAGGTTAGAATAATGGTTTAAGTAAGAAGGGTTCAATAATGCCGCCACGATATCTTAACAGCGGTCTGCTCTTTCTATATTTTAGGGATGATTTTTTTGGGTGAAGTGGCGGCTCAGTGGATAGTGCACTGGGCTTAGAATCAGGGGCTCCTAGTATAATCGTCAGTCCGCACACGCCGTCGGATTCGGATCATGGCGTATAAGGAAGACCCTTCCATCAAGTATAATCTTTTCTATGGGGCCCACCGGTGGAAACAGAAATTGTCCCAACGACGTTTCATGCAAAACGCTGAGTGAAGGACTCAGTAGGCCAATTTCTGTATTGCCCTGACACTGGCTAGTATACGACAGAAGAAGGTAGTATTTGTATTCCTGATCCTTCATTTAGTCTTGGGTCAAGATTGAGGTGTTTCGAGTCAGTTTTCAATGTTGACCTAGATAACCTGTGCATACTAATGCTGGTACCATTCCTATATCATCAAGTAAAGTACCAATGCCTGAATAAAATTGTCTCGTTCAATAAAAATAATAAGAATAATAATACCCAGTTGGCCTGGTAAAATCCTATATTAGAAAAAAGATTTTTACCAAAAATTGTCCTTAAAATCAAAGCCGGTCTTTTTTCCTTGTGACCAACTCAGCTAGTCAATGGTTTTGTGTACATGCGTTTCAATGTTACTATTGGATCGGTGAGGATTCAATTTGATTTTGGTATGGTGATTTCAATTTACCTGCTTATCTTGTCACAACCACTGACAATTGAAAAACTCTTATTGCGCATTGTAGGTGCATTTCGCACACCATTATTTGAAACCATCTTGAGACATGGATCAGACAAAGCTCTTATATTTATATTCTCATTACAGTGGAAGACCCATCCGAAGACTATCAAAGGATGCGTGACTTTGTCGATGTGAGAAACTGTTGCAACTTGGATGCATTTTCAAAGGAAAATTTAAACAAAGGATTCAACAAGGATTTGATTAAAGAAGTGCGACAGAGGCTCAAGTTAAACAGGGTAAGTAAAACAACTGGTGAAATGTATTTGCTAAACTGAAATGCCAGGCCAATGCGCAAGTTTGCCAAAAATTATCTTTCTTGCAGAAGCAGTGTAGGAGGATCTATGAGATTCTGAAGCTCAAATATTGCATGCCAGAAAACACACAGGCGTATCGACTGGAGGTGAAAACCAGGCTCTATCAACCCTTCCAGGTAATCATCCTATCCAGCTCTATCCTGGCTGGCCTGTTTCTTTTGAATACTCTGCTTTTCAACAAGTTTAGGAACAAGAATTTTGGTATGACTAACGTTCAAACGCGAGACAAGTATTAAAATCGCAGACCGAAGTTACAGTGGCTCAACATTTGTTATTTCAACACATACTTTTAGCATAAGAACTATAGAACTGTCCCTTCGTGTGAATGCCCCCTGTATAACTTGGAGGCGTTTCTTAGATGGGATTTTATGTTAAAAAGACCAAATTTTCTGGGCTCGAGATTGTTTGATGTAAAATAGAATACATAACTTTTTTGCACTCTTTCTGAATGGCAGGTCATTTCTGTGCTACAAAAGCCATGCTGGTAGCTACTTATGGCCCTTTCTTTCTTTGTTAACAGCAGAGTCAAAAGGAATTTAGCCGAATGCAGCAGGTGTTGGACCCAGAGGAATTCGCAGCTTCTAAAGCTCTAACCAAAGAACAGAAGCATCAATATCTAGAGACAGCCTACCAGGAACACATCACCCAATACAGACACATACTTGAGAAGATTTCATCCAGTCACTAAACCAGAGACACTGTCCCTTTGATTGTATATTAATACATTAATAAATCTATAATGCAATCATAGAATACATATGTATTGATCAAGACAGAGTTGTGACATACACGCATTTTTATTCCGTACAGGAACTTGGCAGTATCTTCTATTATTATAGAATTATCACTACCGCAGAAGATTTAAGCTATATACAATGATGATGGTGAAGGTACATGCAGCTCCAAACAAGCCTCATTTAATGTACAGAACCGAACAAAATTATTTACAAGTGTCCAGCTCGCAAGACGTTGCGGCCACAATCATGATTACAGAATGATAATAACAAGGTGTATTCGCGTACTATTTTAACAATAAAACACTTGGAGTGTACATGTTGTTAGATTTTTACATTTTTTAAACTTGAATTTGGCAATTGAGGCGGTGCGAATTTGTCTTATGCGCTCTCATGCCGTTTAGTGAGTTTAAGGACTACCCTTTCTGAGTCTTCAGCAGTGACGACCTTCCATTCGGGTGAGTGCTCGGCTTTGGGCGGCGGTATCGGCGGCACCCAGTCTGGGTCCAATGCCGATAAATCATCTCCAACAAGTGGGAATGTTCTAGTAATCCATGGTTGTACCGGAGCAATCTCCGGCACATCCAAAGATATTTCTTTTCTCAGTTTACTCGCTACAATACAAACTGAGGTTTCAAGCCTTAGCTGGGCCGAAACTATGCTGATCTAGACACCCATTGTGTATATGCAAATCCACCAGGTTGACCAGTAGTCAATGAACACCTCCAAACTAACAACAAAGGCCGTCAACAAAAAGAACTCACTCGGTACAAATGCACCCAACTTCAATACAAGGGTTACAAGCTCACCGCCCACAGGGTTTGAGGGATTGTGATGTGGGAGGGTTCAACAGCTCTACTAACCAGAGAAGCTGGAGCTGCGCTTCCGCGCCGCTGCCATCTCTTCTTTTAGACTATGCGTTCCTTCGTCGAGTGACGCACTCAGCGATGTAGAACCGACACCGGGTGAGGCGCACTGGCTCTGAGGGGAAAGCGGGGATGCTAGTCCATTAGACTTGGGCACCCCATGCACAATGGTACTATGAGCACGGGGTCGCCGTGTCGGCGCAGTTACAAAGTTCATATATCGTGACTGCTCTTTCTTTTCGCTGGCAGCATGCCGTAAAAGATAGGTTTCATCAGAGATATCCTCCCAGTGCTACAAGCATAATAGACCAAAGGGTAAAATATGGAAGAGTAGAGGAGCGAGTGTGTATAGTCAGTACTCATTCTAAAGTAAACCAGGGGCAAAATGATACAACCATCTTGCATGTGAAACAATCAATTTTATGTGACAATAAGCTATGGTGGTCATGAACACCGGTACTATCTGCTGGACTGGGGGAAGCGACCAGTTTAAGCAGTACACTAGAGGTTGGATATTATGTTCGGGATCCATCTTTTATACTCACCTCTAATGAGGCCAATGAGCTGGCAGACGACTTGGTGGAGAGTGTGCTGGGCAGAGCCGGGACATCACCCATTACCATCTGACTGGGTGACGGTGCGTCTCCAGAGGCGGTGACGCAGGGTGCTGCTTCTGTGTCAGCATCGGGCTCTGCGGGGACTGTGCTTTCAAAAGGAATGGGAGACTCTCCTTTCAGGCCGACGATCGGAGTGCTGGGAGCAGTGTTGGACCAAGAAGTCGAGAGTCGGCGTTCGTGTACTGAGGTTGAGTCACCCGTGCATTCTCTCCACCTGAGAAAGATCCCAGTAAAAATTTGACCCTATTATGGCAGGCTAACAATATCAAACTAACGAAGCAATACTGGTGGTAAAGCGGATTTTTGGATTTGACCGACGGTAAGGCAAGTCACTTTTTTTTACATTTTAGGTTCGATTTATTTAGTAATAAAAAGCCAGCTTGCCAACGCTATAATCTGAAAGTGATTTCTGCCTAACAAGCTGAAATAGCACATAGCTGTCTGCTTCCAGTAAGTGGTGATTTCACATCAGAGTTGTATGTATACCTGGGCGTATCAATTTCCTTATATTGTAGCTTTTCCACTCGAGTGGCTGCGGCGATATGGTATGGTATGACAATATTATCAATGTCATATGTGTTCTCTCGGCGTAGCTTTTGCAGAGTGGCTATCTTGTTCTCTTTGTCACCGGCGACGGGAGCAACGGCCGAAGCGATGGTGTCGGCCTCATAACTGTCATCGGAATAAACTGTAACGCTCGTGTGCGCTCGCTTTCCTACGAAAGAACAAAGCACATTAAGACGAGGGTCGTAATGGGCAATACGCAACATATATACTGATACCAAGCAATACCGCTCTGTGCAAACACTTACCAGGCTTTTTTTTCCGCAGTTTTCCTTTAAGCTGAGTTTTCCGCTTTTTCACCGGTTTACCACTCCATTCTTCATCCTGATCGTCATAACCGGGAACAAACTCCTCCTGAAACGGCCGCTTTTCTGCAAGAGTCAAACGAGTGAATAAAGACATTCACGCCCACCAGTAATTAAATGAGCTGGCAGTAGTAGAATGATGATGAGCCTACGCTCCAGTCACCATTCACACATGAAATGTGGGAATCAATCTATTCGCATTCTACTCACTTTTATACAACTTTTTCCGCTTCGTTCTAGCTGCCAGCTCTGCGGTCAATCGCTTCTTTTCCTTTTCTAGTTTTTTCACTTCCCTACATCGAGATAAGAGACATTTTGACCCTGAAGAATCTCAAAAATTATACAAAAAAATAAGGAAAAACAAGCACAGCTCTTATACAACAGTGCACAAACTTACCCCATACCGGCTTAAAACCCTACTGAGACTGAGCCCGTATATTACACTTACTTCTCCCTTAGCTTTGCTGCTTTCTTTTGTTTGTTCTTTTTGTAAGAGAAGTTTGTGTGCTTTTTATCTGTGCAGTTTAGAGCAGTTCCAAGCTCCATACCAGGGTCCACATCTTGAAGAAAAAAGCGCACCGATTTTTTGGTGGTTAGTTAGTGCAAGCGAGAATTTTGAGAAAGCACACCATTATGATGATAAGGAGCTGGAAGTGCCAAGGTTCTTCTGTAACCGCTTTTTCTGAACATGCCTTTGCAATACATCAGTACAATTACTGTACTTTATAACTTCAATACAATGTAGCGTGTACATTTAACCCAAGTTAATAGACTCAACACTTTAAGGCAATGAAAGAACAGTATGGACAGCAGTCTTACCTCGATCAAATGATAACACTGGGTGAAAGCTAGGGTCCACCAGTGCAATGCGCTCTTGGCGGCAGTTGGCATACATATCTGCAGGTTGAGCATAGTTATGATGCCCCGCACAAATTGCACACCTCCGGACACTCTCGATACATTGACACCGTACTGTCACAGCTCTCCTCGCTTTTGAGCCCAAAGATGGCGCACTGTTCATTGTCAACAGTTTATGTTTCTTCCTGGTAGAGATGGGAAGTGGTTGACAGCGAGCAGCTCTCATGCTAGCCTCCTCGGAAGATGCAGCGGCTTCTGGCGGTGGTAACAGCGTGGCCTTGGTAGAGCGAAGCTGACGATGAAGTTCACCGTGTTGACGAATGCGATATTCCAGGTCAGATACCTGAGCATTTAGCCATGTCCATTTTGCAGTGATAGCAGCTCTATCTCGAACCCAACGCCAACATGGTTCGCTTCGTCTGGAAGAAAAGCACTTGTATAAGCCTACGTTTTTATAACCTCAATCCCATGGTCATCCTTGCATCATTAAACTTGAGACTGCTTGCATCAGCATTCATCATAGTTCATAAGAACTCTTTGCTATAGCACTGCTGTACACAAACCAGTCTGTTGGACTCAATAGGCAACTGAAAGCAATTGGAGGATGCAGACATTTGTTTCCTAGCAAACCAGATCTGGCAGATTTTTGGACAGATCAGAAGGGAAAAGAACCCCATTCTGAGTAGGCTTTCATCAAGAGAAAATCAAACTTGATTCAACCTCAGATAGAGAAAAGCACAGGCAGAATTTTTCAGCTACTTTATCCCACTGAATTGCTCCAAAATACTGTACACAGAAAGTTGCCCGCGCTTACGTGAACATGGGCTCAAATGAATTCCCCTATATATCATCACATTATGAATACCTACATGGAATTTACGCTGGTTGTTTGTATCATAGACGGCGTGAGCACAGTGTCTTCATCATCAGTTTCTCCTCCAGAGCTGCTCTCGGTAGCATCACTATCCAGATCTTGGTGCAACCTTTCCAGCACCCGAGCTGAAACGTTTGTGACCTCATCTATTTCCTTTTTGTTTTCAGTGGAAAGAGCGAGGGCAATGGTTGACTTCTCTGAAGCTTTCGCTAGCTGTGGCACTTGCATTTTCTGGACGAGACTAATCAACGCAGAGGTTGACATGCTGCTAATGTCTTCCGCGCGAGAAAGCAGCTCTGTAGCGACCACCTCAGCGGCAGATGCGATGCGCGCATCCTTTCCGTTCGTTTTTCCAGGGTGACCCAGCTTTTTATAACTATGCTCCACAAGCTGAGATATCTGTAGCTTGGCATGTTTAGTCGCTTGTAAAGCCTGCACGAAACGCAGACGCGTCATCAGCAGTGAGCTGCGTTGCTCTATTTTCTGCTGCCGATTGCCGAGTTCATCCAATGAAGGCGGAATCACAGGTAATTCACCAGACTTAACATTGTGTTTCACAACAGGTTCTTCTGGGCAAATTTGACTGAGGAGGCTCGGAGTGATAAGTTCGCCCGACTGAAGAACGGGTACCGGTGACTTTTGTTCACCATTTATGCACGTGGGCAATTCACAAATGGCCATTGGGTCCCGCTTGTAATGAAGCGTGTCAAACTGTTGTTCTTTGGGTAAACCATTTGGCAGAAGTTGGCGTGGAGCATTATCTGTAGACGCGATCACAAATGTCTCTTCTGACACAGTCATCACATCTTTGTTAGTATTTGCGGCTAATGCATCGGCCAGCAAATTAGTCCTTATTCCATCGTAATTCTTTGAATTGTCTTCTTCAGACGAGGCACCAACTTGTACTACGAGGTTCTTGGGCAGACTTAGTCCTGTTGATTTCACTATTTGTGGATCTGCATCACGGTTGTTACCATTTTGTTTTACATCCTGACGGTCTTGCCTGGTTGAGACTGGAGACATATCAGAGCAAGCATCTCCACAGTTTCCAGGTTGACTCATAAACTGAAAACCACTATGTCAATTTCAACGGTTCCTGTAAATAAAAAATCATCCAATATAATAATATTCCCTGGCGCTACTAGTACCAGGACTATACTCTATACGAGTATATCATATATCTACTGAGCTTCACGAGCGGGCACACCTTTCTAGTTTTTTATCTTTGGTAACCCACTGACTGACTGAGTGACTGAATGATGTCTACGCGATTATTATTTGATTATACTTACGTTCAATCAGTACACCACGACCTATAAGTATAATACTAATAAAGTAATAGCACTAGCAGGTCGTACTCGTAGTGTACTGATTGAACGTCGATCGTTACTCGTGAGACATTCGGGACACGGGACAGCCACAACTAGAGTAGACAAACCACCAACAGTCAAAACTCTAGTCCGTCAGTTAGTGAGTTACTAATTACAAGTTAAAACTAAAAGTTACTACTTAGCGTTAACCGTTAGCGAGTTACTCACTAGTCACTTACTGTTAGTGTTACTGTTACATTGTTACTGTTAGCGTTAACTGTTACTCACTGGCTGACTGAGTGAAGTGTAACTCAGGTCAGGAAAATGCCAAATAACGACCGACGGACACAGAGGAATTCATGGATGAGGTCGGCACCGTTATATCGGTATCACAACAATGGCATCCTATTTGGGTGAGCATTTGGGTTGTCGCTGCTATTCAGTCGGTGTCAGTTTTATAGGGGTGAACAAACCATCTGCGCCAGTTTCAGTTGCTCGTTACGCGGTAGAGGGAGCCAACACCACGTGACTCCAATGATGACATCAGCATTCACTCCCATAAAGATTGCAACGCGAAATATGGAAGACAAAGACCGCTTTTACATAAGAAACAGCCAGGTGGAGTGTTGCTTTTCGAAGATCCTTACCTGTCCAACATAACGCAGAGTCCCATTAAGTGTTATTTCTTTATCTTCGGGTCAAAGTAAATGGCGCCAATAGCAAAAATTTGAGTAAAACGGGAGCACCTACACGACGCCAATCCACGTTTAGGGAATTACGTAGTTCGTATGCTGTCGTCGTATCGCGATTCAATGTTGATGAATAGGGATGAGATGAATTGCAGATTTGGTTGAGACCCTCTCGATAGCATTTGTTTATTGGACAATTTGTGCTAGGCCAATGTATTCAACTCCCTAAACTTATTTAGGTCATCTTAGATTATCACCAAATAATCAGTTGTGGGTCTTATGATCTCATTATTTCTATAAAGGATTATATTTATTGAAGATCTTTGTAGCGGATAGTGGCTTTGTATTTGACTTAATGTGCGTAGTATAGGAAATGTTTCCGTATGGTGGAAAACCAATGGGTTTCAAAAGTGTGTCAAACATGGCAGCCCCCATGATATACGGAGTCCCAAACCAAAAGGGAACCCAACTGCTTCCAAGTTCTCAAGTATATGTGGTTTTTTGTGTGAATATGCATAACTGAGGCTGGTCGAGTTAAGTGTCTGTGTAAGGGTAAGACCTGCCGATACAATGCTTAACCAGAATGTGCCTTTTCTAGCTGTTGTCAGGCGAGCTGTTTAGTACTAGTACTAGTAGTAATGGTATTGGTACTGCCTACTCCTACTCTACTACTACTACTAGTACTACTAGTACTACTCACTCACTCCGTCACTGGCTACTCACTCAGCTACTCCGCTGAGTTAGTCACCCAGTAGCCTACCACTAGTACCACTACAACTAGTAGCAGCACTAGTAGAAAGTAATCTAGACTGTAGAGTGTGGTACTGGTAGTACTACTCCTAGGAGTAGGAATAGCAGTAAATCGTAATCAAGCGCAACTGAGTGACTGATAGTGATACTGATAGTGAATGTGATACTTAATAGTTAGTAACTTACTTGACAGCTGACTGCACCACTGCTAACTACTACTGCTACTGCTAGTGCTATTACTTAGTACTAATCTAATAGTACTACCATTAGTGTGAAGTGTAGGTCTGGGTGATAGTACTACTTAATTAATAAAATAATTTACTTTACTAGTATTTACTAATTTAATAAATCAGTCTAGCACTATGACTATGAGTATGAGTATCAGTATGACTATTGAATTGGGTTAATTATACTAGTACTAGCCTCTAGTACTATACTATACTATACTATATTATATAATACTAAACCAATTTACTGAATTATTACTACTACTAGCTGTACAACTAAATTGCATTAAATTGCACAACTTGACTACAAGTACAAGTCAGGTGAGGCGTGATAAATCCTAAGGTGACAAGTATAGTCACTAGTCTAGTCAGTAGTGGTAGTAATAATTAGAACGTCTACTTATGCACGTCCTGTCTGACCCAGGTCGGGATTGAATCTGTGTTCAATTTCAAACTACATCGGGAGGTAGCTACTCGGGTAGCATTGAAGTCATTCACCAGCATTGGCATGCATTGATACAGAGGAGCCTAAACAAATCTGGTTTGTAGGTGAGGCTGTGAAACCTTCTTCCAGAAATTAGCTATTGATTGGTACCAATACTAGGCAATATGTCTGGAAATGGAAGGTAAGGGAATGTAACATCCAATCGGAGTTGTTCACAAAGCTTAATTTTGCATTGAACCTGCTCATATGTGCAAGGAGCTTTTCAGATGTCGGGTAGGCCTCTGTTGCCTAATTCAAGCAAGTTTTTATTTAGAATGTCTCATATGATGTAGTATATTACGCCCATTAACCTGCATAGTTTTCCACAGGTTGTTACAGTACTGAAAAAGGCATCAATATGCCGGCCAGAATTTAACTGTACTAGATAATATTGAGGCTTATAGATAAATTCTTGGACTATGCTCAGTTTGCGCAGCGATTTGCTGCGTTCTTCTTGAAAACATAAATAATAGCTGATAAGATAAACATACCCACTACACTGACACCCTTCAGACTGTCTAGGCTACATGTACACGAATTGATTATCCACAAGAGAATGATACAATACACACTAATAAATATTCTGCTGTTTTGCAGTGGTCCTCCGATTACTATAAAAAATGATGGTTCCTTTCTCGAACAGTTCAAACGACTACAACAGATGCAACAGGCTAGCTCCACATCTCCAAAGCCAGAAGCTACAAGTGCAGCATCA
>Ga0224501_10001791_pt1 | contig 16741 bp, 13 predicted proteins | sample SF_Oct11_sed_USG_4_FD_169105 | JGI IMG/M metagenome (GOLD analysis project Ga0224501, IMG submission 169105) | Sediment microbial communities from San Francisco Bay, California, United States - SF_Oct11_sed_USGS_8_1 | ecosystem: Environmental > Aquatic > Marine > Sediment | place: USA... | reverse complement strand
TCACTGTCACTAGTTTATTTCTGTCCATCTAGGTGCCGAACCACTAAACGGCAAAGATTTCCGGGTACCAAAGTAGGCATTTTAGATGAAGTTTTCTATAACATTTCAATTTTACCAATTTCACCACCTAATACTGAAATAATGATGAAACATGTTATCGCATAACTTCTAGCTATGAAGTACTTACCTGGTGAGAAAGGCATATACTCGTACCAAATGTACATGTCATCATAAGCTACAGCAGGGTCATATTTGGGACCCGCTGGTACATTACGGTTATAAAGACCGATCAGAAACCGCGTATCTCCAGGCACTGATCCATCCTAAAATCAAACCAGCGGAGATAAGTGTATACCTTCACAATGTCATGGGTCAACCTTGATTTACCCACAATTAGTTAGTACGCATTCACATGGTATGATGTTTCCAGGATATCCGTAGGTTAGACATGAGAAGTATAGAACATCCCTTCAAGCGTGGGTATCTCTTAGGTTATAGATTGTTACACGTAGATGAGTGTACATCAGCAGAAAACGATTTCAGCAAATTCGTGACAATCGAGACAATCAAAATGATGAATCAGTGGGTGATTGATCTATACTATTGATTGTCAACTACTGCGTGGGTTTTGTTGAAAATTGAAAGCGTGAGCGGGTTGGGCCCAAATGGTGAGCAGTCCCAAGACCACTAGGTCATCGCTTTACCTGAGACGTATCCACCTGCTAAAGAAAATGCAACAACACAATGATAGAAGATATGGTTGCGGTTATTAGGTGAAGAGGGAAACGGAGGGTAGCACTATTACATACCACATCTCTAGGTCTGCCATTCATATCCCGGGCCACCAGATAATTTTTAGCATCTTGGCCAAGTAGAAGGCCTCTAATGGGAGACCAGGCTACTATGATGGTGTTCCATAAGTTTTCGCTGAGGAAATTCTGAGGACTGGAAACACTCCACATTTTATCACCAGCTCGAGCCTCTGCGTGCAGAGCACCATTCTCGTAGAAAACATTGATCCCATCCGTACCTGTAATAATCAGTGTGTTATTGACTTGCATTGTAATTTGGGTTACTGATACAGAGTAGGATGAATTATAGAAGCAGAGATACCTGGTTAGCTCAATGACTTGAGGACAGGACAGAAAGATTCTGGGTTTAAGTCCAAGAATAAGCCCCTTGATCTATCCAACTGCTCCAACAAGCCTCAGGCTTGGAAGGTCCATTAAATAGGCCGGCCATATTCCCGGGTAGAGAAAAATAAATTATATTATAGTACACTGAAAGAAATAACAAAGCATACCAGTAGATAGGAAGTATGTTCGTCCATCGCTTCGCAGTTCTTTCGGGAAGAGATAGAACTTAGTGGTGAATCCATTCGGGCAAAGTGTTAGGTTTCCTAGGCACGTCTGCGATACGGGTTCTGACTGTACCTCGGTCACCGCAGCATATTGCCCCTTTCTGAGATCCATCGCCTTTTTAAACAATCCGTTCTCCAGGGTACCATCCATAGGAATCGTAAGAAGTTCATGCTTTAGATATCTCTGGCCTCTGATTGGACGATCTTCTTCATCAAAATCTAAGAGTAGCCAATGACAAAGATGACCGCGAGAGCCAATGACAAGGAACCAGTATCAGATGCACATGGCGTTCACACAGCATGTGGTCAATAAATTAAACTCAAAGTAAACGTAGGAAAACTTACCTATGATGAAGTGCTGATCTGTGCAGGGAGTAATGAAGCACAAACTCTCAATATAGTCTCTATCTCCATACCAGATCTCCAAGTCATCGACTTGCATTGGTACTGACACATGATTGCCATCATTCATATCTCCCAGAACAAACTTACTGCCCATCATAGGAGTGGCTTCCTTATCTGAGTATGATGTGGTTGGGGAATGCACTCTCTTCTGCAATCAGGTATCACATAATTGGACAGGAACACACAGATAATGAAGAAGCAGTAGTAGTGTACAGGTGCCCAATTTACGTGGTGAATACCACAACAAGAAGTAGAGAACAACAGGAGGAGTGCAATAGGACAAATGAAGAAGAAAAAGTTTGTGTCGGTGCAACCATATCACCACTACATCAAGTGTGCTGGAAGCACTACTTCATAGCCTGTCAGGTTCCCATGTGATCTTACCACAACGCGTTTGTCTCTATGTAGCGGAACAGCCGACTTAACCTGAACGCGAGCAGTGGGAATGACAACTGGTTGCAGGTGGTAGGTAGTTGGTGTCAAGTGTAGACGACACTCGTGACTTGAAAGTCCCCCAAAAAGTTGGGTACGTGAATGTGCTCCGTGATTTTGGTGGGCCTGAATCCATTGGAGTGAGAGAGGTACAAGCTGTCTCATATTTTATGTTTATGGTTTATGTGATGACACAGCATTGGAGCAAAGCATCGACAATTCATCGATTTCTGCTTTCTGCTTGCACCCGCGTGCCCCATAGAGAAGGTAACTCCATGGGAGTAATTGAGCCATTTTCTGCCTCGCTGGCTCAGGACGGGTTGGCAGAGTGTGATCAGCCAGGGAAAAATCCCTTGAAATACTCCGCCGTGGCTGGGAATCGAACCCGGGCCACAGGGAGGACAGACAGTGAGCTATTCCACTGAGCTATCATGACTGACTATGAGAAATAGCTCACCTCATCTACATAAAGGGAAAGGCCTGACTTGGGGTGATATGACACCTCCAGGAATTGCCAGTCCCTCTCATTAATTTCAGCAGTTGTCTCCCATCGTCGATATTGTGTATCAGCAACTGCTCGGAGTTGTCCCCCATTGTATTCCAGATCGATACCGTTCACACCAGTGGACATAAAACCGGCATTATTCTTCAGCTGCTCAATGTTGAACCAGCCTCGAATCAACAATCCGTGAACGCATTTCTCTGTAAGTAATGAACAGATCTTCACAATGACCGTACAAGAAGAAATTAGGGGGGCAATATAAGCACTCCTGGTAAGTGTGTGTATGTGTGTGAGGGTAAAAGCACAGCCTATGATATATAACTCCTTAACTCATTAGCTAGCTCTTGCGTAACACTTTTAGCTCCTTACAGCTTGCTATCTTTAGCACATCATACGCGGTTTGTGCCATATGACTCAAGCTTTCGTAATAAAACATACCATTTTACAGCATCGCTGCCATACATGGACCCGAGAGAGCCAACAACTAAAGAATAGCGATCTCAGATAACTCACCCAGGTTAGAGTAGCACTCCTCATTGCGACGTCCATTTGTGATTTGGAAACTCGAACTAGACGATGGAAGAGAAATGGCATTGATATCCTTGCCAGGCAGGAACTCATACTCCCCGAAGAGCTTGCCTCTATAAAATCGAAAATAAGTTATTTCACAACGAGAACCCTATGAGCTTAGGTGAGGAAGGTTTGGTATAGTTCCAAACTGAATCAAGTTGGAAGACAAAATTATGTTACTATACATACTTAGGATCATGTTGAATGCTTTGACTGAAATAATCGACAAATCGTTCCCCCGTCCTCTGATCAGTGACCATGTTATCCATCATGTAGAGAGCATGAGGAGGCACGGGACCTAAAACACACATATTCCATCCATAAAATAGGCAGAACTCAGAAGCCTGTAATAAAAGACAGGAAATGGTTGTTATCTACTAAATGTTGCCTATTAACCTATCCGTGTTTAGCTCTCTATGACAAAGGAGAGAAGCAGAGAGGTGATTTGGCCTCTGCGGGTGCTGCCTGAATCATACCTGTTTACCATCAGCATCAGCGCAAGGTAATCGTCACGCAAACAATCCAACTCAAAGGAAGGAGATAATTAGTAAATGTGTACCACTTGGCATTTAGTCTAGAAAATATCCAAATACCAGATAACTAACTATGCCCGTCTGTCGGTTCTAACTAGCCTGTCAGCCAGCGAGCGAGGGATCATGCTGAAACCCCGAGGGTTTCGTCACATTTTGTGGGGGTCCAAAAACATCTGATACTGAACCAACCACACAACCAGCATTGCTGACAAACAGACATATATAGCCGGACATTATATAGCCAGACTGGATACACATCAAGCCATTTTTTCTCAGGACAACTATTCGCTTACCTCTCTGAATATGGCCGATATCAAGAAGCATTTCTCTGCTGCCGTAGAGCATCTCAAATTGGTCCATAGTAAAGCTGCCACCACGAGCTGCCATACCGTTCTTCCTGCCGATGAGTAGGTTTGACCCAGAGCCACCATGCCTAGCATCCGTCCTATAAAGATGGCAAAACTTTACACCCATGCTATGTATGAGAAACCATGCGTCATTCATTACAAACTGTGAATCCTTGTTCTAGCAACCTTTTTAAATTGTAGCACTATTTATCGGTTTGAGTTCTCTCTTGTATAAAAAGTGGCACCTTGTCGTGAAGAGAACTGGATAAACTGCCAACAACCATGCCGACGATGGTGACTCAATTCAGCTTGGTAAAGGAGAAATTGCAACTGCCTTAAGGCGCTTTTTCACTCCGTCGGGCGTGCGGTCCGTCTCGGACCGGACACTCGAGACGGACGTCTTACCCCCGAAAATGGAGTGAAAAAGCATCGCCGGGTCCGCCTCGGACGCTCTCTCGGACGTCCAACCGTTTGTCTCCCAGAGACAAAATGAGTATAACATCCAACTCATCAACCAATCAAATGGTCTTCCACGGAGTACCTAGCAATGTTCACCCATTTCCGGTCTCATACTAGAATCATTGGAAAGGGAAATTTGTTCGACTTCGTGAAATATTCACTCAACTAACAGCACGAAGCTACACTGGGCAGAGAGGCAACTTGTAGTGAAAGAATTGAATAGCGAAGTGACTTTCTTTGGAAGTTATGAGTAAAGAATGGTTGTCGTTTCTGGAAACACCGGTTCGGCCCCATTGATTGGCTCCAAAGTTATCCAGGATCGCGTGTCCGACGAATCTGTTTGGATTAAAGAGGGCCCTCGGATACGTCCTACGCCAGAGCCAAACCAGTCCTGCGTCCGGTCCGAGGCGGACCAGACGCTCGAATGGAGTGAAACAGCACCTTAAGTGACGATGCATGCCTTATAGCAGGGTTTAATATCACTGACGCAGGTTGATGGCATTGAAAGAGGCTTGTGGCAATTCGTTAGACTATGTCACAAATTTGAGTGAACAACTATGAATTGAGAAGCAGTCCACACAAGAAATCACCACAATTCCATACAGTTAGAATGAGAATGAAGAAAAGAACTGGCTTGTCATTCAGTGTCAGTGCTCAAACAAGACAACACCCGAGAAACTTGCAGTTAATTCCCGTGTTGTTGTGATGTTGTTGTGATGTTGTAGTCTTCAGAGCATGTCTTGGGGTCGCAGGTGAAGCAGTAGGAATTAGTACCAAATCTTTTCAACACAAAAAGTAGACAGTCGTAACAAGTACATAACATATAGAAGCCATGCGGGGCTTCCAGTACCTACCTGGGAGTATATCTAGATAACACAGCCACCAAGGTTATTCATATTTGATGTATAATATCATGACCCAGATCAATTGTGATAGGTGTCTTGTTTTATGAGTAGAACGATCTCTAACAGGCGAGCTTCCGGTGAAAAGTCAGACATCTACTGGTATAAACCGATACTCACCCTCTGTTTCGTCTGAACGATCGGTCTACTAGTGAGTGGTTTATCCACATTTCCGGCATGCTATCCTGGTTGATGTTAGCTGGTACACTCACTTCCACAAAGTACCATTTGCCCAATTGCGGTCCTAGCCAGGAGAGCTCTCTTGGCTACGAAAGACAAACCCATCTGGTTACTGGGATCAAGAATTGAGTTCACAATGTGGTTGTCTTTTTTTGTTGGTTCGTTTTCATTGATGCCTCACAGATACCAAATTATTTGTGGTTTTTGAAACGAATGTTTTGATAATTGGCTTGCTTTTAAACTGTACTAGTGTAAAAAAAAACTGGAGTCTGTTACCACTGTTGAGACTCCCTTTCAATGGAGGCCACCTTCATAGATGTGACACTGTATATCCAGTAAAGGTTTGATTACAAACCCAGTCAAGACTCCATTCAATTTCAAACTGGAACCTGTCAGCACTTGGCATTACCAGTCATGCCGGCATCACCTATCGCGCAAGCAATTAGAGATTCAACATAAGATGGCTGTACAATGAAATAAACTTGTTGGCAGGGGAGCACCCCTCAAGCATTGCGACCCAAAGAGCACATACTTACCCCTTTATACCTAGACCCGTACATTTTATTGTACGAGTTCATGTAGTTCTACAAGGCATCACTCAGATAGAAACGGAAAACAGCCATCGGGACTCAAACCCACTAAATACCAGAATAAGCTAACTGACCAACTAACTCATGGAGGCTCAGTGTTTATCGGCAGATGAGTGTGCCAACCACGGTCTCAGAAAAAATACCTGCCGGCAACTTTGGCGACCACCGGTAAATTGAAGCACCCGCTTGAGCACTGACTGCATACAACTATGCGGCCCGGTCAGTTTGAAAGTGCACTCTCATTTAAAAGTAAAATGATACAAAGAGCAGAAGGAATGCCAGGAGAGCAAAATATCCATTCTGATGGTTGCAGAAGTTCAAACGGGTGGTCTCTCGTGAGCGGAGCCTATAAGTACTGTTACTAGAGTCAATCGCTGCTCAAGTCAGTCACACCAGTCGTTGCCATCACTCTAGTAGAACCATAGACACCTTGCACATTTAACGCAAAGAACTATCAAGCAACTTACGTATGTTACCAAATACCCAAGGCCTCAACTTCGTATGACAGACAGGACAACTCCAGATCTTGGGGGAATGGTTGAAATGCAGGATTCAGACAGAGTTATCCACGCGCGAAATCCGGACGGTTGCGGATTAAATTCGCATCATACTCAGAATGCAGACTTAAAATCTGATTTCGTCTTGATGTGGAGTTAATGACCTGCATTAGTTTACTTCCACCAGTAACAAACTTAAAATTCTTTCCACATGATCTACTGCTAATGTTGCAATAGAACCTGGTTGCTGCATAAATTGTGTGATGCATGCGTCTGTCTGGTGCATTATCTCAAAGTAATAAGCCAACGTTTACAATTGCAGAAATCTTTAAGCCCGTGTATGATTGTGCGCTGACTCACAACCTGATTCACATTTATAGTCAGCGGTTGTTTCTCTTTTAGATCTGTTCAAATCAAATTCCTACAATTCAATCGGAGTCTTATGCCTGATTACCAACTATATGATCTAACTTTGAAATGACTCTCTCTAGCGCATACAGCTTTCTCTCTCTACTGAAGGCACAATTCTAAAGATTCCTTGACTGTGCGGGTTACATATTTACATTACAGAACAAACTAATGGTAGCATGTATCTATCTTTGGTGAGAGCTGATATTTACCCTGGAGGTACTATAGATGTAGGCCACAAGTTTTTGGTTCTTGACCATGATTGTGATTCCATTCGGACCAGTGTCCAGCAGTATAGTGCCATCAACAAGCTGGTCAAGTCTCATATAGAAACTTGTGTATAGTCCATGCTGGCACAAGTTAATCTACAATAGACCAGTCTGACATTAGTTAGGAAGAAAGGGGTTAACACTGGCACTGACTGTTCTCCAATTACTCTGCCACTACAGTACTGAAGGAACTAAACAATTGAAGCAGATTAATAATCATTTGATAATTAATGGGAAATAATAGGCACATTACGGACAGAAAGGAAACTAGTTTTAACATTACCTGACCGAAGCACGAGCTGCTGACATTACCAGCATCCACATAACTTTCCCCTCCCCGAAAATCAGCTGTAGACTGAAGCTGACCAAGTCTCAGGGCATTATCGGCTCGGCCATCCACAGCCTGTCAGAAGAACTATAGGGATTACTATCCCAATCCGAGGTCACTGCACCTAAGAGTCTGTGTTAAAGACTACCCCAGCGGTATGAGTATAGTAATAATGATTATAGAAAGGGTAACACAGCTTCTATACCAGGCTCCCACCCCTCATCGAATAGGACCCGCAAGGAGTTCAAAGATTTCTATCGCATGAGAATCTGAGTGTGGCGATATATGTCCAACGGGTAATGGGTTTGCTCAATGGCTAGAGCGCCGGGTTTAGGATTGAATGTTCTGGAGTACAAGTTCTAGCAGAGACATATGTCACTGGTCCTAGTTATGCTGACTACCCACTGTGAGCTCCTCACATAACTCCTAGCTCCTACTGCTCCACCAAGCCTCAGGCTTAGGAGATCCCAGCTCCTACTGCTCCACCAAGCCTCAGGCTTAGGAGATCCCAGCTCCTACTGCTCCACCAAGCCTCAGGCTTAGGAGGATCTTCTTCTACTCAAGTGCTTAGCGTTGGAGTAGAAAAAGATCATTGTATCTAGGGCACGGGTTTGCAAGATATGGCAAGTGGCTTCTCATTCTATCCTATGATGCCATACATGAGGACGCTATGATTATACCTGAGCTGAGATGGTCCCTTTCACCACTGCATCTACCGAGTTTGGATACATGGGCAATCTACTGCCAATAACCTCGTTCATACTCATATAGTAATGCATCACTGGCCCTGAAATGACAACAGAGTATCAATTTATTGGGCTATTCAAAGCTTCAACGTGAGGTTCATTCCTAGACTGGGTACCCAATGGGTCATGAAAAGGTCACCATTTACACAGTGTAACGTATTGTTTGTAATATGAAGAGAAAGTCAATGGATAGGCATTTATATTTTTTCAAAAGACGCAATGTCAATGGCCTATTGAACATGGTTTTTTTTACAAATCTTGGACCCATCTGTAGCTTTTTTGAATGAGACGAATGCATTTTCAGAGTTCGATCTTACTGCTCCAGGCAGAAAAATGAGACGATTATTGTGACATGTGGCCTTACCATTCTCTGACATCTGCGCTTGGGTCTGATGGAAGGCGGAGAATCGAATGTTTGATATTCCCATCCGGTTTGACGCGCGAGAATCCAGCAGTAGAAAGCGGCTTCGGTCATTGTCCGCTCTCGCTACAAAACATAAAAAGGAGGCAAGTTAGTTCCATAGGCATGTGTAGTATGGCTACGTGTAGTACTAAACACTGACATTATTGTCTGTTATATATTTACCAGACAGGCTACATTTATTAACAGCCAACATGTCTGTCAGTCAATGTGATTCAGTTGAAATCTTGCAGATTTTTCCAACATACCTTCAGTCTCTTGCGTATTTATGCCGACTGGCACTCCATTCAGATAGACAGCGAGTCCCTGAGACTGAGATGGAGACCAAGTGGCAGCATAGTGATACCAATAGTCCACGTATTCTCCATTATGGTGAACCTGGGCTGGCCATAAGCCATCAGCTCGGTTCTATAACAGACAGTGTATGTGACTTACAGGGTCCGGGTTTACAACTCTGAGGTTCTCCGTAGGTGCAGCTGTGATTTCGCGATACTTTTGGTAGACGTTTGATTTAGGGCTCGTATCATTTACTCGTTTTATGATGAGCAGAATTAGCTACCCTCGCCATAGGCTCCCATTGAATTTGCCTACCAGTTCGCAGACTGGAGCGTCCATTGTTATGGCAGATTAGGTCTATTACGTGGAGAGTTACTACTGATTTAATAGCCTTATTCATCCTGGTCAATATTATGCACATTGCTCGAGATATTGTCCCGGACAGAGTGAAAGGTTGTGAGACATTTTCACAAAGCCAATCACAAATTTGAAATTGATTTGTTCAATTAGCTCCCTTAACTTGATAAAGCGCAACACAGCCAACCAACTGAAAAACCCAGATTGACTGACGCTGGGTGTTAAGTTGGGGGACTGTTGACTATGAGTGATAGATATGTAAATAAAGCTCCGCAATGATTTGAATGAAATCACTCAGAGGTATCAATGGTCACTGACACTGCTTCAAAGAGCTGCAAGCGGCAGATGAATTGGTTTCACGACAAGAGGACAAGAGATTACGAGAGCCTCGGGCAGGCAGCTGTCATATGGAGAGTACTCGGAGTAATGAAGCTGTCACACTTTAGGAGGCAAAGATCTCAGTCACCACTGTTTATATGAGAACCCCGATACCCCAGTCAGCCACACAAGTCACATCTCTGTCAACTGTAGAATTTTGCCGCTATTCCTTCGCTGTGAATGGAAATACGACCAACCGCTTGAACCAGCGCTGGGCTGGTTTTCGATTTATTTTTTACTGGTGAGGCTGTTTGGGCTACAAGCGTTACAGCTCTAACAGTTACTTACCATCCATGTCTGTCCATTTGGTCGCTTGAATTTGGTGACAAGTTTTCCGTCTTCCCAGTAGACAGCAATGCCATGAGACTGGAAGCCACCATTTGAGATCAAAACACCATTCCTGACTGTCAGGTCAGCATTTTTTATCACAAGCCAAAATGAGATGGTGTATCCTGTCATAAAAACAAACTTCTAGAGAATAGGATGCTTGGGATAGCACGGGCAAGTCTGCATGTTTTTTCTTCCAAAAGCCATCAGCTACGTTCAATCAGGGCACAAAGCAACTCTCTAACTCCCACAATAATTTTGTCAGTTAATTGTCTTGCATGATAAAAGTTAATTCTGTAGTACAGTTAACTGCCTACCATTAAATTCATCAGACCAAGCTGGTTTTTGGCCACACGCCGGTCACCATAAGTTCATGCAGATTATCAACCCAAGCCTGTATTGAACGATACATCACCTAATCGAGCCAATTCTCGATGATAAGGTGGCGTTAGCCTGTTATCACAAAAATATCTTAGACAGCATGACTGTCACGCATTGCGTCACTACATTTGTGTACAATATTTGACTTATTTGAAGTAAGGTGACATACCAAAAGGACATTTGTCCAGGTTTCCAAGACATTCATCTCTCTGGCTGGGTCCAGCTAGCTGAGCATAGGTGTTAGAGTACCCGAGTAATAGATGTGGTATAGGAAACCTCTGGATGATTGGGATGCCTTCCACTCTAGCATCCAGTCCATCATTGTTGATGAGGAATTTGTCCTGTTGGTGCTGAAAGTCTAGCTCATATTCCACAGGATTCACTACAACAGAAAAAAGGTTTTAAGTAGTAGGCTACCAAACTAAACACTTAGTGCTAACTATGCACTTGGTGATCTGCATATAAACAAGAGTTTGCCAATGAAAACAGAGAAAGTTGCATGGATGGTAGTACAAGATACTGCTAGTAGTGGATTTTGGGGTTCTGTAGCCAGCCAGAATCTTATTGGTATTATTGGTGGTTCATATTCACCCAATGTGTGATTTCAACTCATTTGTAACCAAAAAAGCTACTAGATTTTCCATATAATGTGTATGCAGTGACTATATGTGTATATCCTTAATGCCACTGGTGCATGGAACTCATACGGTGCTCAAGTTACAATGTAGATACATGCGCGTGGCAGAATTACATGTCTGATCATATGGTATGAAACTATCACAGGAGGCTAGGCAGCAACAGGACTCAGCATCCAATGTCTGCTGATGACCCTCTCAACCTGGCGACCTCCCTTGAGTATTGTTTTCTGTGAATCAGCCACCCACACATATAAGAGATGAAATATTTGGGTCATAAGTGCCTTTGAGGTTACTTATAGCTACACAGAAGGTTATGATGAAGCTTCACTTATAGCGGTGCCTACCGGCTTCCAGCCCAAGCGATACACCATGGATACCAGCTGATGAGGTTACAATTTTGCGATTCATCAATCTCCATAGAAACGGCAGGAAGCTTCAAACTATTTCATTCAGCATCATGCCGGGTGACAACCCAAAGATAATGTTGATGGATCTTATAGGTGTAAGAAATATAAAGAGAAAAATCGATTGCCTCACAACGGAAGCTGGAGAAAGGGATATGATTCCACTATTGTTCCATTATTCCGTGGTTACTGGCTTTGAATCCTCAGCATACCTGCCCCCTTTTGGCACAACACTGGATTGGGTACTGCAGGGGTTACAGGCATAGCATGAAGTTACATTTACATATCAGCTGTGTAGAGCATGAGATGCAAGGAGTACCTTGATGAATGTAGCAACAGGCGAGTGAACAGAACCCTTATTAGAGTGATATAATCATTTCATCAGGATGTAATTTGAGTGGTGGTTTACATTTCCTATAGACTAACGGCTTGGGTCCCTCTGATAACATCCTAATTATAAGAAGACAGCGATAGCTTCGCTTACATTCCATCTGATAACATTTCGGAGCTGTCTTTGAGTTCCCAAAAAACAGCGGAATATATGTCGTTGAATGACTCAGTCAACTTAGTGATTTCTTACAGATATTGTAGGTTATAATTATCACAGGTGTTGGTGTAACAGGTTAACGGAGTAATAGTGAGTGGGTGAGTAAGTCCAATCAGATCAGGTGACAACTAGGCGCCTAGCCGAAACCCAATGATACAATAAAATGACATTCCACTGTTATGTGTCTGGATCTCTGTGTCAACAAATCGGTGAGGAGTGGCAGGTCAGCACAGGTGCCCTCATATTCACACAGGCAGGTGCCCTTATCTTCACAATACAGTTATAGTAGAAAGACACTATCATGCACACAGATGGCGTGTGGATAATTACACTGTTCAGCTTAGTTCAGCTTGCAGTGCAGTGACTGTCTCTTGTGCAAGCATTTATATAAAATGGGTCTGATCACAACTACCATAATATAATGGAAGGCCAGGCATGTAATAACCCACAGTTTACCTTGTATTGCCTTTCCTTGATCCAATAGTGGAGGAGATGGACCAGCCCAGGTTTTAAGACAGTATTTGCATTTGGGATAACAGTGCTGACTATGATTCTTGCAGGTAGCCGAAAATAACTTGTTATTGAAGGGTACTACTCTACAGATAGTCTGTTTGCTTAGGCAAGCTGGGGGCTATGCTTATTAGAATGAGATGTGCAACAAGTTAGATTCACTCAATTAGTTCAAATGCTTAATCCATCCGAAACCACTACCCATATACATCACTAATACCAGTGATGGACAGTTTGTGCATCCAGATTGGTGCAACTATGGCGCATCACAACTAACAGTCCATGATCCTGGCTGGATGGCTAATGATATCTGTATTGCATCGGAAGGTAATTACTGCTAATGTAAAGGGTATGTTGGAACCTCTCTGATGTGAATGGGTTTTGATTGAGAAAGCTTGCTTGTACTTCTCACCCAACCCTTCAAACTCAAGGTATAATCTAACCAGATTGGACTTTTTATCGCGAGGGGGTGGTACCTTAGTCATGATAGGCAGAGGCCAATATCACGCATGATAGGAGAAAATCACCCCATCAAAGGTTTTCTAACTCTTTTGTAAGCGCTATGAAATGAAAAACCGGCGAGTGTAGTATGGGAACAGTGTTATCAAGTCACGGCCCAGCATTCCAATCTGATCAGTATAGGGTTTCCCTGATCATGTGACTAGACAGAGAGACGGTCAAGAAAACGAAATACAAGCTCAGCAATGCTGCCGAATAGCTGATAGAGTACGTCATGACGTGATAGTTGATTCGCTTATAATGTTTACTAGGAAGTGAGTCAAGACTATCAACAATCATTCTATGAACTATTTCAGTTAGACTGGAGGAAGGAAAATTGTTTTCCGATGATACAGCACTGACTTCTAGGTGACAAGAGCGGAATTGCTTCACAGAGATTAGAGCGGTGTCAGATAATGGAATAAAACTAACATTGAGTTATGCAATATGCTGGAGCTATTCTTGGGTTATCCAATGTTTTTGCATCTCATTATGGTTTACGGTCTTTGAGTAGATAGGAATTTGGGATTAGCGGCCCTTTATAAAGTGTGTTACCGATGCTTGCAATCAGATCTAATACAAATCAGAAATACAAACAGCAGCCAATGCTAACGCCACTCAAGCTCTCTCCTATAACCAGCTCTCCACCTAGGCCAACGGATTCAACGGTGCCCCCCCCAACCAATCTACCACAGCAAATCCCAGCACCCAGCAAACCACATGTGTGGCCCAATGCCAACTTTGCATAATAAGCGACCACACACCACTCTCACACAGTGCAAGACTGGTCATCAAAGATGCTCATTAATTTAATAAAAACTATAAGTGCCTAATGCGGACCTGCCTAATGATAACAAGGGATTGTTTTTGTGTATTTATAACAATTCAAACACCTGCGCAAATTGGTGTGTAATTATGTAGCACACTGCACTGTCCCAAAGACCAGCGTCAGGTCTTTGTGGAGTCATTATCCCACAGACATGGAGTATTTTCACCGTGTCAGACGCCGATGGAATGCTGATAAGAGTTGAACTGAAAGGCTGCAGAGAGGCCACCCTCGTAAAACAATTTGCATTTCACTTCAATGGCAATAGATACTGATTATTCACAAATGTATATTGACATTAGGTTGAGTCATCACCCAGTCTGCCTGATACTAATGATGTCAGACAACAGTTTCACAGCAATTCTATTGAGACAATGTGCAAGGGTAAAGATTGACACTCTGGGTGGCAGCCAGTATGCAACACCGGCCTCTATTCACCAGCCTGCAACCTTGCTTGCATCAATGCCTGTACCACCGCCTGCAATTGTCTCTCTGCGGCCTAGCATGTTTTCTGGGATTAACGAGATGGCAGGCTTTCTGTTTTGTAAAGGTTTTTGCATTCAGCAATGACTAGTCATCACAGGAAAAGGTCTGAGATAACATCACAACTAGGAGAGCTTCAGCCTCCCACGAGACGGAGGAACAAAAGGCATCGAGATAAAATCGCCGAGTGTCATGGCAGTTTTATTGCGGACCTGCGTCTAACCTAATAGGAGAAAGACTGAAAACCGAATGGGAAGACACTTACCAGTCGGACAGTTGACATCCGTACACTCATAGATACAATCGCATCCTAGTTCACTACTCCTACACACACATCCAGCGGCTGAGGAAGGGTCTGCGGTTTTGTTGAAGCAGTTATCCGTAAGTTTAGCTGAGGTTGTCAGCGCTGGTCCGAGTTGTTCCACAAAGGGATTCGTGAAGTAACAATCGCAGTTCTTATACTCAATGTCGTAGATGTCCCCAATGAAATTCCCAGGTGCCGTGGCCAGTGTGCTATATCCTGCAGGCACACCACCAAAGAACAGCATGTTACTACTAGTTCTTGCAGCTCCATCTCGCGGACACTCACCGAAGCATAAGTCTGAACCGGAGTTTGCTGGTTGTTGCGCTGTACTACCAACGTTTGCCCCGATGGCCAAACGCAGTCTCATTCTCTCGCGACTGATGGAGATACCCTGAGCTTCACCATTAGCGACAATTCGGTCGGGATGATGAAAGGAAGTTGTCTCCGTATCAGAGCTGAATCGGTATTCGATAAAAAGCTTGCCACCCTCTAGTTTAACCAGAATGAAGTCAGTGTTTCCTGGGTCAACCATGTACATGACAAGACCGTCCATTTGAGTTGTTTTCAGTCGAAACTTGAGTTCAGCTCTATGCTGATCAGGGCACAGATTCCATTGAGTATATCTGGCCCATGAGTCACGCGTACCATTATAAGATATAGAATGTACTTGTAAAATGCAAAGCAGTAGCACCAGGAATACTGAGCGATTCATGGTGGACCAATGGGTTCCCAACCCAAGTTCAAAAGCTACAACATAATAAAATATTCAGTCAGCTCAATCAATGAAACTTCGGGCATTGTGCACTCACTTGTGGTGACGGCGAGACAGCATTGTTGGCATTTTTTGCAGTTCTATTGATTTGCCACACTCAACCAAGTCTCAATAGTTTAGACCTGAGGCCACTGTTTAATGGAATAGACTCCGCTTTCTTTCTAAACAATGTGTGTGTCAGCTATGCGCTAACCATGATATTTTAGTTATGAAAGGCCAATCTGTTAATAATAAGTTCCAACACTAGGGCAGGCACCTTATTGCTTACATTAGTCGCTGCGTGGTCCACCGTACTGTACAGTATTTGAGTATACACTACAGCGGGAGTACGGTATAACTACGGAACTAGGATTGTATCATTTTCTACCATCAGAGCAGCGGTGCCAAATAAGATATACCGAGACACAAGGGACGTGTCAGCAAAATGAAAGCTGATTTGGTGAAAGATACCAGAGTCTGAAAAAGCAAGACACACGGCCACTGTGGCAATGCACAGTTAGATTGACTCGGGAAAAGGGAGCTTTCTGGACAACGCCCTGAGCTGTAGACTAGCCAAAGATAGGAGGTTAACAGTTCAGTAATACTAAGACTAAGAGACTCTTCAATCACAGTCTACACTACGGTCTACAGACTACACAACAGTTGGACTTGTCGTTCTTAGTTCACACTCTCGCTCAGTTTTAACACACCCAAACTAGGAGCAGAGTATTTAGCCCGTGAAGATCTCCAAACTCCTACCTGTCTGTATCCACAGCTATATCCGTATCGGGTACAGCCAGAGTAGTCAATGAGTGGGTTTTTGGAGAGAATTCAGCGTAACTCCACTCACGACTGGCGAATAACCCAATGTGTGTACCATGCGACGCTGTGATTGTTGGTCGGTGCGAGGTAGCTGATTGGCTATTCATTAGCGAAATTGTCCAATAGCCAATCACCGCGCTCCCCGACGCAACTCATTCATAACCTTTTTACATTGCATTCCATCTCACACGGGTATGACGACCCTATCTCAATAAAAAGTACTAGTAGATCAGAAATAGAGAATAGGGCGCACCCATCCAGGTTATCAAAACAGTTGATGTTCAATGTAG
>Ga0224501_10001790_pt1 | contig 16745 bp, 12 predicted proteins | sample SF_Oct11_sed_USG_4_FD_169105 | JGI IMG/M metagenome (GOLD analysis project Ga0224501, IMG submission 169105) | Sediment microbial communities from San Francisco Bay, California, United States - SF_Oct11_sed_USGS_8_1 | ecosystem: Environmental > Aquatic > Marine > Sediment | place: USA... | reverse complement strand
TCAACGCATCAATGGTAATTATGATTCCGACAACATATTGAGAACGGAGATTACTTCTGATTTGATTGCAGCCTATAATAAAAACCTTACCCCTGATCTTGAATTTTCGATTTTATCCGGATTTCAGTACAATGACAGACAGTATCAGCGTCAGGAAATTCAGGGTACATCTCTGTTAATTCCGGAACTGTTTAGCCCTGCGAATGCGGAGCAGACCGTTGCCATCCGTGACTTTTCACAGCGTCGTTTGATGGGACTTTATGGTCAGGCAGAATTTATTTATAAGGGTTGGGCAACGTTGTCACTGACAGCCCGTAATGACTGGTCTTCTACGTTACCGTTAGACAACAACTCCTATTTTTATCCATCAGCCAGTCTGGCATTTGTATTCACAGACGCCTTGAATATCTCCAATAGCATCTTGTCCTATGGAAAATTAAGGGCTAGTTATGCACAGGTAGGAAATGATACCGATCCGTATCAGTTGAATTTTAACTTCTTTCCTGTTACCACTGCTTCCGGACAGTACAGTTTGAATGTAAACTTCCCCTTCGACGGAAGACTGGCTTTTGCAGCCGGCACCCAGATACCTCCATCCAATTTGGTTCCCGAACAACAAACCAGCTACGAGTTTGGTGCTGATATCCAGTTGTTTGATGGAAAGATTGGCCTGGATGTAGCGTACTTTAAAAGCAGAAATGAAAACCAGATATTGGGATTGCCCATACCACAATCAACTGGATTTTCCAGGCGACTGACCAACGTTGGACGTGTAGATCAGGAAGGAGTGGAGGTAACCATTGAAGCAACACCTGTTCAGGCTGGAAATTTCAAATGGAATACCATTGTTAACTTCTCACACGTGGAATCAACAGTGGTTGAGCTTTCAGACGATGTGGATCGGGTAGTTATCGCTTCCGCATTCAATAGTGTGCAGGTGGTAGCAGTACCTGGTCACGAATTTCAATTGTCAGCCATTGGGTTCCTGCGGGATTCGGTAAGCGGAAGGCCGGTTATCGATCCAAATACAGGTCGAAGGATCCCGGGAGAGGTTCAGAACTTCGGAACCGTATTGCCTGACTTTGTATTGGGCTGGGTGAATAACTTTAGCTTTAAAGGAGTCATTTTATCTACGACAATTGACTGGAAACATGGTGGGGTAATGAAATCCTCAACTGTGGAAAGCCTTCAGAATGGCGGACTTGTAAAAGAGACCCTGTTGAATAGGGAAGGTACGTTTATCGATACGGAAGGTGTGATACTCGAAGCGGATGGTACACCACGTGATAATGATGTTCCGGTACAGAACGCAAGGGATTACTGGACGGCTTTGAATGATGGAAGTGTAGCCGAACCTTTCATTTATGACGCATCGTATATCAAACTTCGTGAATTAGGGCTGTCCTATGCATTGCCTCAGAAGTTTCTTGCCAACTCGTTTATTGGTGGGGTACAAGTAGGTGTTGAAGGTCGTAACCTGGCGTTATTGTATTCAAAAGTGCCTCATATTGATCCGGAAGCTAACTTGTTTGGTTCTGGTGCTGATGGCTTTGGTGTGGAAAGGGCATCCGTTCCATCTACAAGAAGCTTTGGATTTAACGTAAGATTAACATTCTAATTTTCAAATGAATTTAGACATGAAAAATATTAAAATATTCTTCGTAGCGGTGGTCGTTTTGTTTACCTCTTTTTCCTGTGACAAGGTATTGGACATAAATACTGACCCACTGGCTGCTACAGCTGCAGACCCGAATGCGGTTTTGCCTTATGTAATCGTTCAATATTCCAATCGAAAGATTACGGAATTGGGAACAAGGATGAGCGATGTACCACAGTACATTTCGGCCTGTTTTAACAGTCCACGACGTGGGCCAACTACCAGTTTCCTTACCGGAAATACCTGGAATATGATGTATGTGCAGGTTCTTGGCAACCTTTCACTGGTTGAAAAGGATGCGCTTGCAGCCGGGCCAACCAGTAATAATGTAGCGGCAATTGCCAAAATCCTTAGTTCGCTGATCTATTATGAGCTGACCAGTATTTGGGGTGACGTACCTTATACCGAGGCAATTAACGGACAGGAATTTCAAAGCCCGAAATTTGACACACAGGAAACTGTACTCAGAGGTGTGGTATCAGATTTGGATGAGGCCATGACGCTAATCGATACCAGGGAAGTCGTGGGTGAATTTAAGGTTTCTCAGGGTGATTTGATTTATGGTGGAGATATGGATATGTGGAGGCGGTATGCCAACTCGTTGAAGCTACGGGTATTGATGATGCTGCGAAACAAAGACACATCGGTTGATACCCAAATCGCTACCTGTTTGTCCCAGCCGTTGATTGATGATAATTCACAGGTTGCGATTTTGCCCTATTCCAATTCCCCCGGGGGTATGAATGCGTGGCAAAACATATTGGAAGCATTTTTTGGGAATGACAATGAAAGCGTGCTTGTGCATGGACCTGGCATACCTTTCCATGATTTGCTTGTAGCCAAAAATGACCCTCGCTACGGACTGTTTATCTATGATCCGAATAATGGTGGTTCGCCCGGTAATGGTATTTTCCCTACACCTACCACAGCAGCCATTCGAAATAATGTGATCCGCAGGGATTTGTCAGATTTGTGGTTCCTTGCAGCTGAAGTAAGCTTTTACAAAGCCGAGCTGGCACTTAAAGGTGTGGCTGCAGCTGGTGATGCAAACACCAATTACCAGACAGGGGTTCGTCAGATACTCGAATTCTGGGGACAGGATATACCCGGTGCCCAGATTACACTTGACAATCCAACCATTGATGCCTACATCGCGGGATTAACAGCGCCTACGTTGAATGAAGTATATGAGCAGGAGTATTTGGCCGCATTTATGTGTCCGGTATTGGCCTGGAATCATGTGCGACGTAACAAAATACCCGCTTTATCACCGCCTTCCAATACGTCTATAACGACTATTTTGAAGAGGTTTACGTATCCTCCGGCAGAAATATCTGCCAATCCGAATACGCCGACAAACCTTGCGACCGATGTACCTATGTGGTTTGAAAATTAATGAAGACAATTATGAAAAAAATAGCATTATACATAGCGATAGTAGGCTTTTTCACAGCATGTAATGAGCTGGATTTGGCCGAACAGGGGATTGTTTTGAAGGAATTGCCCGGGTATGTGGCATTTGATGCGCCCGGAACATCCGTATCCCTGGATACCGTGTCACGTAACGAAGATGGAACAAACATTGTATTTACCATTGAGTGCCCTACCGGTACACTGACTGACATTACGGTGAGTTATACCTTTTCAGGTACAGCTGTTTTTGGTACCGACTTTAATGTAGCGGGTGCCACCAGTGCAGGCGGAACCATCGTCCTTACACATATTCAAAGTACCGTACCTGGCGAATACCAGGACTTTGATAATGTGGACTTAATCGTTGAGCCATTGACTGATGGCGTAATTGACGGGACAAAAACACTTTCGATAACACTGGCTTCCGCTACAAATGGTGATGGGGAAAGTGTAGCCGTTGGAAGAGGAGGGATGGATATCCTGAAAGTGGCAAATGCAAAATTTAATGACATAGATTAAGAATGTTGATATCCTGAATACCGGATAAATTCATTCCCAATTAGAAAACCGCCCTGATTTCCAGGGCGGTTTTTTTCATTATGAACCGTATAAAACTGACATTTAAAAAATATTTGTACATTTGATATAACCAAAATCAACATAAAAACTCATGAAAACAATCACCCTTATTGCCATGTGTCTGCTAGCCATAAGCACACAGGCGCAATCCATCATCGGGAAATGGAAGACAATTGACGATGAAACAGGAAAAGAAAAATCCATCGTGGAGATTTACCAGAAAGGCGATGCCTATTATGGTAAAATCATCAAATTGTTTCGGGAACCAGGTGAAGACCCGGATCCCATATGCGATGATTGCGACGAGGATGATCCACGCTATAATCAAAAAATACTGGGGATGGAGATTGTAAAGGATATGAAGTTTGATGCGGGCGACAAAGTGTATAATGACGGCACCATCCTCGATCCCAAAAATGGCAGTGTTTATGATTGCCGTCTTTGGGTGGAGGAAGGTAAACTAAAAGTGCGTGGATACATTATGTTTTTGTACCGAACGCAGACATGGCATCCGTATGCTGAGTGATATCAGGGATACATTCTGCTGAAAGAGACATAAACGAAATAGTCGGATAGCAGTCGTTTATGTCTTTTTTTATTGGTTAGTACCGGAATAGTACCGATGGATCATTTCGGCTATCAGGCCGGTCCACCCGGTCTGATGGGAGGCACCCAGCCCTGCGCCCGTATCACCGTTGAAGTATTCATAAAAAAGGACATGATCCTTAAAGAAGGGGTCTTTTTGGTATTTTTCGTTTTCGCCGTATACCGGCCGGTTGCCCATGTCGTCAGTCCGGAAGATGGATATCATCCGGTCGCATAACTGGCGTGTAATTTCCATAAGGTTTTCCATTTTGCCACTCCCTACCGGAAATTCAACTTTAAATTCCGAACCATAATAGCTGTGAAATTTCAGGAGTGATTCCATAATCAGGTAGTTGACCGGAAACCAGATGGGGCCCCGCCAATTTGAGTTACCCCCAAAAAAAGAAGAGTCGGACTCACCGGGAAGGTAGCTTACCGATAATTTTTGATTGTCTATTTCGAAGAGAAATGGGTTTTCCTTGTGGTATTTGGAAAGTGCCCGAACCCCAAATGGAGACAGGAATTCCTCTTCACTGAGCATTTTTTCCAATACTTTTTTCAACCGAAATCCCCGCATAATACTCAGCAGCCTGCGGTGTTCCTCGCCCTGCTCTTCCCACCGGGAGACCAGTGATGACAATTGTGGCTGTTCTTTGAGGAAAAATTCCAGTCGCTCACGAAACTCCGGAAGGGATTTATAGGATTCGGACTGCAATATCTCCACGGCAAACAGTGGGATAAGCCCTACCATTGAGCGGACTTTCAACTGACGGTTGTGTTTATCCGGAGTGTGTACTACGTCATAGTAAAAATTATCTTCATTGTCCCACAGGTCTACGTTGTTGTCGCCAATGCTGTTCATTGCCCCCCCGATATAGAGGAAATGCTCAAAAAACTTGATGGCCATGTCCTGATATACCGGAAACTTAACTGACAAGTCGAGGGACATACGGAGCATGTTGAGGGCAAACATGGCCATCCAGCTTGTGCTGTCAGCCTGTTCCAGCCGGGCATTTTCCACGATTGGGTGATTTCGGTCAAATACACCAATATTATCCAGTCCCAAAAAGCCCCCTTCAAAAACATTATTCCCGTTTTCGTCCTTTCGATTGACCCACCAGGTAAAATTGATCAGGAGTTTGTGAAAGGCGCGAACCAAAAAATCATAGTCACCCTTTCCGTTATTTGTTTTTTTATCAATTTCGAATACCTGAAGCACTGCCCAGGCATGAACGGGAGGGTTTACGTCGCTGAAATTCCACTCGTAGGCCGGGATTTGGCCGTTCGGGTGCTGGTAGCGTTCGCTGAGGAGGAGGAGAAGCTGGCCCTTGGCAAATTCCGGATCGATTCGTGCCAAAGGGATGGTGTGAAACGCCAGATCCCAGGCTGCATACCACGGGTATTCCCATTTGTCGGGCATACTGATCACGTGATGGTTAAACATGTGCTGCCAGTCCGAATTTCGTCCTCTTTTGCGTTGTTCAGGTGGTGAAGGACGGCCCAGGTCGCCGTGGAGCCAGTTTTTGACATTGTAATAGTAGAATTGTTTGCTCCACATCATGCCGGCAAAGGCCTGTCGCTGGATATTGCGCAATTCTTTATCCGGAACCTGTCGCTGAATGGACCGGTAAAAGGAATCGGATTCGGCCTCCCGTAAGGACATTATGGAATAGAAGTCTTCAAAAGGTTCCAGCAGGCATGTTTTGGAAAGCCGTAACCTGATTTTATAGTGGCCATGAGCAGGGATGGATAGTCGAAAAACACCGGAAGCCTTCGTTCCTTTTTTGGACGGATCCACGGTGTTTTGACCATTCACGATGTAGTCATTGATCCCATCTTTGGGATAGGGCGATACACTTTTCGTTTTGTAGAGTCTTTCCCGGTTGGTTTCGTTGTTGCAAAATACCACTTCATTGACCTGATCGAGGTATAAAAAAAATTCACCCAAGAGGTGGTGGTCGATTTTAATCCGCTGAGGGGTATCCAGTGAAAGTTGTGGTTTGACCCTGTCCCGACCCGACGACCAGGTATTTCGAAACCAAAGCGTGGGCAAAACGGTAATTTCGGCTTCCTTGTCGGAGCGGTTGTGGATGGTCGCCGTTAGTAAAAAGTCTTCCGGGTCATTTTTGGCATATTCCAGAAAAACATCAAAATAGTCATCCTGATCAAAAACCCCCGTGTCTATCAGCTCAAATTCCGGTTCGGATTTGCTACGTGTTTTATTGACATCCACCAGCTTTTCGTAGGGGAACCGCTGGATTGGGTACTTGTACAGCATTTTCATGTAAGAATGGGTCGGCGTACTGTCGAGGTAATAATACTGTTCCTTTACGTCCTCTCCGTGATTGCCTTCATGACTGGTCAATCCAAACAAGCGTTCTTTTAAAATAGGGTCTTTTCCGTTCCAGAAAGCCCATGAGAAGCAAATGCGTTGGTCTTCATTGCAAAATCCGCCAATACCTTCCTCACCCCAGCGGTACGATTTGCTGCGGGCACTGTCATGGACCACACTCTCCCAAACGTTGCCATCCTTGGTGTAATCTTCACGTACAGTTGCCCATTGCCTTTCGGAAAGGTAGGGCCCCCATTTTTTCCACTCGGCTCCTGTGTCCGTTAATCGTTGATGTTCTTTGGTGTTCATGCTGTTTTTGAAGGGCGGCTAAAGAAATGAAAATTTAGCTAAAATCAAATTCTGTATCGTCACCTTGGCATATTCTGCTAATTTTGCGACATGTCAGAAAAGATTCTCATTCTGGATTTTGGAAGCCAATATACCCAGTTAATCGCTCGTAGGGTCAGGGAGTTGAATGTTTATTGTGAAATCCATCCTTTTAGCCATTTTCCTGCCATCGATGGTTCGGTAAAGGGCATCATCTTGTCAGGTAGTCCGTGTTCGGTACTTGATGACAATGCCCCTTCTGTTGATATCAGTCAATTTGAACATTTACCCGTGCTGGGAATATGCTACGGTGCCCAGCTGCTGGTACAGCAACACGGAGGCACGGTTTCCAAATCTGAACATCGTGAATACGGAAGGGCACGACTTGCCCATGTAGACACACACTATGACTTGCTCAAGGAAATTGAAGTCAATAGTCAGGTTTGGATGTCACATGGGGATACTATCACCCGGTTACCGGAGGATTTTGAAGCCATTTCGTCTACGGAAAGTATTCCAGTGGCTGCCTATAAAATCAAAAACAAAGCGGTTTACGGCATCCAGTTTCACCCTGAGGTGACGCATTCTACCCAGGGCAAGGAAGTGCTTCGCAATTTTGTGGTTCACATTTGTGGTACGCATCAGGACTGGACCCCCGATATATTCGTTGAGCAGACCGTTCAGGGGCTCAGGCAAACACTCGGCAACGACAAAGTCGTGATGGGACTTTCCGGAGGGGTGGATAGCTCGGTAGCCGCCATGTTGGTCCATCGGGCCATCGGCAAAAACCTCTATTGTATTTTCGTCGATAATGGTCTTCTTCGAAAAAATGAATTTGAGGACGTGCTGGCTTCCTATCAGGGTATGGGGCTCAATGTGACGGGTGTGGATGCCAAACAAAAATTTTATGATGCATTAAATGGATTGGTAGACCCGGAGCTGAAACGAAAAGCCATTGGACGTGTTTTTATTGAAGTATTTGACGAGGAAGCCCATAAAATTACGGATGTCAAGTGGCTGGGACAGGGTACGATCTATCCGGATGTGATCGAGTCGGTATCTGTCAATGGCCCCTCTGTCACGATCAAATCACATCACAATGTAGGCGGCCTTCCGGAAAAGATGAAGATGAAAGTGGTCGAACCACTCAATACCCTTTTCAAAGACGAAGTACGGAATGTAGGCCGTACACTTGATATTTCAGATGCCATATTAGGCCGGCATCCCTTCCCCGGACCGGGATTGGGGATTCGGATATTAGGTGATATCACCGCTGAGAAAGTCAGGGTACTACAGGAAGTGGACCATATTTTTATCCAGGGCCTCAAAGAACATGGCCTGTACGATGACGTATGGCAGGCAGGCGCCATGTTGCTTCCGGTGCAGTCAGTGGGCGTGATGGGTGATGAGCGAACGTATGAAAATGTGGTCGCATTGCGGGCAGTAAGCAGTTTGGATGGGATGACGGCAGATTGGTGCAAATTGCCTTTTGAGTTTTTAGGTGAAATATCCAACAAAATCATCAACCGGGTGAAAGGTGTCAACCGGGTGGTGTATGACATATCTTCCAAACCTCCAGCTACAATCGAATGGGAATAAATAAAAAATCTTACATATTACTCTGGTTTTTTTTCGCGGCATTCTATCTCCAGGCTCAAGTGCCGCAAGCGGACTATATCGAAGCAAAACGCCTGTATCAGACCGGTGATTACCGCGCTGCAAAGGGGGCTTTTGAAATGCTGTCAACTGATTCGGAGCTGGGGGCTTTTGCCTCCTTTTATTATGCACTGTCGGCGTATCAGTTGGGCGAATTGTTTGAGGCCAATCTGATGTGGAGGCAGGTACTTGTTTATTACCCGAATTGGAAGCAGTTGCGTGAAGTCCTGTATTGGTTGGTGAAAGTGAATTTTGAACTGAAAAAATTCGATGAAGCCCTGCAATACCTCAGTGCCTATACACAACAAACGACATCCAACGATGTGGAAAAAGAGTTTGTGACGCTTTACCTGGGAGAGCAGCCACTCGACATCATCCAGCCCCTTTATACAAAATACCCCGCCATCAAAAGCCTTGCCGTGTTGCTGGCCATTCGCCTGCGCGAACAGCCTTACGCCACGCGTGACCAGGAATTGCTGGATGAACTGATTCGTGCCAATAGTTTGTCCTCACTTGCACTTCTTGGCGATGAGGTGGTCAATGAAATGAAAGAGGCCTATGACGTGGCGGTTTTGTTGCCGTTTTTGTTTGAGTCACTGGACAATCCTCTTCCTGTTGTCCGCAATACACTGGTTATGGATTTGTACCAGGGTATGTTGCTGGCCCAAAAGCACCTTGGCGATCAGGGGGTGAAAATCAATCTGTACCCCTACGATACCCGAAAGTCAGGAGCGGAAACAATGAAAATATTTGACGACATTACCGGTGCTGACCTGATAATCGGCCCGTTGTATTCTGGTCCGGTTCAGGAAGTCTTGCGTTTTTCAAGGGATCAAAAGATAAATGTAATCAATCCCCTTTCGGGAAATTCCGGCTATCTGGACGAAAACCCATTTTCGTATTTGGCTCGTCCAACATACGAGACCATGGCTATCAAAATGGCCGAATACGTAGCCGAACAGCACTACAAGCGGACAGCCTTCGTCTATTTTGGGAAGTCAGAGCGCGACTCACTGTTTGCCTATTCCTATAAGGCTACCCTTGAAAATAATAACGTAAAGGTCCTGGATTTCAAATCACTGACGGATGCAAGTGCCAAAGAGTTGATGGACAAATTGGTCAATCAATCCGAAAAACCATACCCCAAGGCCGTGGCGGATTCCATTGCCAAAATTCAGGGCCGCTTTATCAAAACAAGACGACACCGTGAAGGGGAAAGCGAAAAAATTCCGTTCTATTATGAACAAACTAACAACGGACAACCGGTGGATGTTCGTCGGGCCATCAAATGGGTTGACTATGAAATGGTCTTTGATGTAAAGAAAGATACCGTGGGCCATATCATGGTTGCGTCACAGTCAAACGGTGTGGTTAATAACCTGATCAGTGCAGTGGCCGCACGTGGCGATAGCACGGGACTATATGGCTATGGCAACTGGTTTGACCTGAAGGTCATCAATTATTCGTTGCTTGATCAGCTTGATGTGAAGCTTGCCATGCCTGAATACGTAAACAAGTCGGGTAGTGCTTTTTCTGCTTTTGAACGGGAAATACGGAATACCTATCATAGCTACCCCAGCGAATACCATGTGGCTGGCTATGAACTCCTCATGTATGCGGGACGAATGATGAAAAGGTACGGCAAGTATTTTCAGAGCGGTTTGTCCAAAGAAGGAGTCTGGCCGGGAGTACTCCAGTTGGGTGTAGACTACCGTGGCGGCAATGATAACCAGGTCGTGCCCATCGTCGAAATCAAGAATCATGTCATTTTACCTGTCACCAACGAAACCAATGCAGACCAATAACAGCAAAGAACTTTTTGAAAAGGCACGTCAGGTAATACCCGGCGGCGTTAATTCACCGGTGAGGGCCTTTAAGGCAGTAGGAGGAAATCCCGTTTTTTTTACCTCTGCCAAAGGGGCTTACATGTATGATGAGGATGGCAACCGCTACATCGACCTCATCAATTCCTGGGGCCCTATGATTCTCGGACATGCTTTCGAGCCTGTTGAAAAAGCTGTCGTGGATGCCGTCAAAGCTTCCCCGTCATTTGGCGCACCCGGTCGACGCGAAGTGGAAATGGCCGAATTGATCGTGAGCATGGTGCCATCTATTGAAAAGGTACGTATGGTCAATAGCGGGACGGAAGCTACCATGTCGGCCATTCGGGTGGCACGTGGCTATACCGGTCGCGACAAATTTATTAAAATGGAAGGCTGTTATCACGGCCATGGTGATTCGTTCCTCATTGCCGCAGGTAGCGGGGCTGTTACCATGGGTTCACCCGATAGTCCGGGCGTGACCGTAGGAACTGCCAAAGATACGTTGTTGGCTCCCTACAATGATCTGGCATTTATCGACCGGTTGCTGGCCGAAAACCCAAACGAAATTGCCGCTATCATCGTGGAGCCAGTAGTAGGAAATATGGGGTGTGTGCTGCCGGCAGAAGGGTATTTACAGGGATTACGCGATCGTTGTGACCGTCATGGCATCGTGCTAATATTTGACGAAGTGATGACCGGATTTCGCCTGGCGGCAGGAGGGGCGCAGGAATTGTTTGGCGTCATGCCCGATATGACCACACTGGGCAAAATCATAGGCGGAGGCCTGCCCGTAGGGGCTTATGGGGGCAAAAAGGAAATCATGGATTTCGTTTCCCCGCAGGGGCCCGTTTATCAGGCCGGTACGCTTTCTGGTAATCCCGTGGCCATGGCAGCCGGCCTGGCTATGCTCGGGGAACTCAAAAACAGGCCGGAAATCTACCGACAACTGGACGAAACAACCCAAAAGATTACGACAGGGATCAGGCAAAATCTGGATAAACTGGCACTTCCCTATACCATTAATCAGGTTGGAAGTATGTATAGCCTGTTTTTTACCGGAAAAAAGGTCGTGGATTTCGAAACAGCCAAAACATCGGATACAAGCCGGTTTGGTGCCTATTTTAATGCCATGCTCCACCTTGGTATCTATTTGGCCCCCAGTCAATACGAGTCTTTATTTGTATCGGCGGCCATTGGCGATGAGGAGGTAAACCGCATCGTGGACGCTTCGGCTCAGGCCATGGCTGCCATTCATGCCTAGCATGGTCTGCCATCTCCATTCCGGCAAGGTACACGTGAGGTTATCCAGGAAATGCGTAAATTTCGATGGGCAAGGCGTTGGTGGCCCTGCTGGCCTGTGTTCAATATAATGGCTGAACGATGATTACCGTTGAGTTTACCTCGGTATTGAAAAACTTTTTCCCAACCCTCCGGACCGAGTACCTGGAGGCGGGGGATCTTCAGTCTCTGGTGGAAGCCATGGATAGGAAATACCCCGGTTTTTCCAATTACATCACAGAAGACACAGGCAATCTTCGCGAGCATGTGCACATCTATATTGGCGATATTCCCATACGAAGGGGCAGTGATTTGCGTGAAAAGCTAGCCCCTTCCGACAAAGTGTTTATCTTTCAGGCCATTTCCGGGGGCTAATTTATGCGTTTACTGGCTGGTACAGACAAAGGACTTATCATCTATCAATGGGATGGCCACACCTGGTCGGTACAGGCTATCCATTTTTTGGGTATGCCGATCGGTGCCGTATATTCCGACCCGATTACCGGCCATTGTTGGGTGGCCATCAATCATAAACATTGGGGAGCAAAACTCCATCGATCATCCGATGGCGGTCGTCATTGGGACGAAGTGGCGGCACCGGTGTTTCCACCCCATGAAGGCCAGACGGTCAAATCTATCTGGACAATACGCACAGGGCCCGGCAACCGGATGTACCTGGGTGTGGAACCGGCTGCACTGTTTGTGAGCGAAGACCAGGGCCAGTCCTTTCGGCTTCTTCCTGCATTGTCCGGCCACGCCAGCCGCGACAAGTGGATGGGAGGGGGCAAAGGCTCCAAAGATCCGTTTCTTCACACGATACTCATCGATCCCGACAATACCGCCCACCTGACAGTCGGCATTAGTTGCGCCGGGGTATTTCAGTCATGGGACGAAGGTGAGACCTGGCAACCCACCAACCACGGACTTGTTGCCAATTACCTGCCCAATCCCCGGGCCGACGTAGGCCATGACCCGCACGTGCTGCGAATTTCATGTCAAAACCCTTCGGTCATCTGGCAGCAAAACCATTGTGGCATATTCCGCTCATTCGACAAAGGCCTTACCTGGATCGATGTGACCGACTCAAACAAAAATGCCGTCTATGGCTTTGCCATGGTCATCGACGAATCCGATGACCAGCGTGCCTGGGTGGTACCCGCCCAGTCCGACTTCCTTCGCATACCGCATCACAATGCGCTTACGGTCTACACCACTACCAACGGGGGCAAAGACTGGCACCCGCTCACGTCCGGTTTGCCACAACTCGACTCGTTTGACCTGGTGCTGCGGGATGCTATGGACAAACAGGGCCCACACCTTGTTTTTGGCACCAATAACGGCAACCTGTACCATTCGGTTGATGAGGGCAATCACTGGCAGACTGTTACCCAAAATCTATCCACTATTCGGGTGGTTTCGTTGCAGGCCTGATCGGCTGCCAACTATTTCCGACCTGGATCTGTTTTGTATAATGGGAGCGGCCGGTACTGGCCCTCCGGCACCCTGGCTACCCGTCATCCGCTGTATCTTTCCTTTCCGGCCCCATGGCCCATGCCAACGGAAAGGATGCCGCTGCTGCCGGGGCTGGCAAGGGAGGGTTCGCACTGTATAGCCCCATCCTATTCCCATGCCCGTCACTTCAGGGGTGCATTTCACTCCGAAATATAGGGAGGGAGCCTTCTTTAATTATATCGTTTTCCAGCGGGTTATGGAAATTGCTATTTTCTGAAAGATATAGGTAAATTAAGGAGCTAAACTAATCAGTGAACATCTCATATGAGCATATTCTCATATCATCTAGTCAAAGTTCCATTCAAAGTGGCAATAAGGGGATTGTTCTCATCCCCAATTAAAAAGAATACTCCAGGTCTGATTCATTCTGAATATATGACCACCATGTCATTGGGAATTCCCATTCTATCCCCTTCTCGATTTCATATAAAGGAAATTGCAATTTTTGCTCAATGGGAAAATGAAGAAGCCCTTGAAAGCTACCTTAGAAATGAAAAATTTGGTAAAATACTGGCTGTTGGATGGCACCTAAGATTGGCCTTTTTGAGAGATTGGGGGAAAATACGTGGTTTTAAAATACCAGAACATAACGTTTCATCGGGAAATTCAACATTTCAGGTTGTAGCTGTTACCCTTGCACGAATGAAGCCTTTGGCAGTTCCACGATTTATATACTGGGGAATACCAGTAGAAAAATTAGTTCGGGATCACAAAGGAACTTTACTTTCGTTAGCCTCATTTCGATTCCCTAATACAGTTTCTACTTTTTCCATTTGGCAATCGGAGGCAGAAATGACAGACATGGTTTATGGCCATAGCGTGATGCCCAGTCCAAAAAGACATTTAAATGCAATGAAAGAACGGGAACGAAAGAATTTTCATTTTGAATTCACAACCTTACGATTTAAACCACTTGCTGAATATGGAACCTGGCATGGAAAAGAAAAGTATATTCAAAAATATTCGTGAATAACTAAATGGCAACTCCGTCTTTTAGGCAAAACGTTCAGGACTGGATAACCCAACAATGGGTTATCCTGTTTGGCGAAAAAATAAATTCAACTCAAAACGAATGGTTACTGGGTCCTTTTGGAGAAACTGATGGAATAGGGGAGAAATTTATAAAACAATTAGCTGATAAAGAACATTTAGAAATTGACAAGAGTGAGAAGCGCAAAGGGTTGCTTCAGTCTGTACATCAGCTTAATTTAGCTGAAAATGATTACAATAGATTATCAAAAAATGTAATTGATTTTTACGAAAATACTAGTCAGTACCATTTTGCTTTGAAAGCAGATTGGAATCCCGCTTTCAGATTATTTGGTGTCATAGTAAATCGAATGTTTAGCAAACGAATTGAACAATTAAATATTCCATTGGATGATGGTAAGACAGCCAGAAAACTAACAAGTGAAGTAATACAATTGATCGATAAAAAAACCAAAAAGGTAAAGCGAACGATTTGGTTGAGAATGTATCTAGATACAAAACAAGTAGTTTACTCAGGTGTTTATGAAATTTGTACAATTCCAAATGGACAGTGTTGTATAAAGACTGTTTTTCCATTACCAAACGGTAACGCAACCGTTATTTTGTATCCTGAAGTAGGTGAAAATGGCGAACTTATTTTAAGATCTTCAGGAAGAAAAATTGGAGATTGTGGGTTTTACTTTTTACTTATCGATTCTAACGGTATTTTATGGACAAAATTTATTAAATCATTCAAAGAGAAACTTATTGTGCGTTCAAAAAATAATCAAATCGCCGCTGAACAGATTTTGACTTTATGGAATATGCGGGTTTTAACTTTTGAGTATACCATAGATAAAGCTACAAACAATCACGCTCAGCAGAAAGGGCAGGATGTACATTAATTCGGTGATTGGGTGTTAACTGGTGTTGTCGTTCTAGCCTGTATGGATTGAATAGGTTTGGAATGTGCCAATGGTAGGGGTAGCCAGTTTTAGTATGAAGTGGAGAGGATTTTACTAACATTGGTGATGTGCTTATTCTTTCCATTTTCGTTATTTCCAGGCACTGCCGTTGGTCAATCGGATACCCGGGCATGCCAAAGCATTGAACCTTTTATGATGCATGAATCTGCCCCCTGAAAAACCATTGGATTTGCCTACACGTTTCCCCCTGGCGGTGTGCTTTCGAACCATTCGTTTCCGGCCTTGCAGAATGGCCGTTCATCGGATTCTTCTTTTGTCAATTGTGTCAACACTGTACCTTGCAGTATTAATATGGGCTTTGGCCCGCTTAACGCATATCGACCATGAACAGAGGATTTGTTTTTATGTTGGGCATCTTTTGGCTGTGCCTGGGTGCCTTTTCGCAGTATGTGCCCCCAAGGGGAAATGACTGGCAATCGCGCCCACCCGGCGAATTGGGTTTTAACGAAAAAAAACTGGCAAATGCCATACAATTTGCCGAAAAAAACGAATACAGTGGTGACCGTGATTTACGGATTGCGATCCTTAAAGGCTTTGCTCATGAGCCATATCACGACGTATTGGGACCCACAAAAAAACGCGGGGGACCTGCCGGGATGATCCTGAGAAACGGCTATGTAGTGGCACAGTGGGGGGATATTGACCGGGTGGATATGACCTTTAGTGTGACCAAAAGCTACTTATCGACAGTGGCAGGATTGGCAGTGGACGCAGGACTGATCGCTGATGTGCGTGACCGGGCTGCGGCGTATGTGTGGGACGGGACATTTGAGGGCGAGCATAATGGACGGATATCGTGGCATCACCTGCTGAACCAATCTTCAGACTGGTCGGGGACATTGTTTGGAGGAAAAGACTGGGCCGACCGCCCGCCACGTGAAGGGGGCATCGACGAGTGGAAATACCGTGAGTTGCGGGAGCCGGGTACGTTTTTTGAATACAACGATGTGCGTGTAAACGTACTGGCCTATGCCCTGCTACAGGTATGGCGGCAACCCTTGCCGATGGTACTGAAAGAAAAAATCATGGATCCCATCGGGGCCTCCACTACCTGGCGGTGGTATGGCTATGACCATGCATGGACTACAATTGACGGGCTCAAGGTACAGTCGGTGACGGGCGGTGGACATAGTGGTGGCGGATTGTTTATCAGTGCCCGGGACCAGGCCCGTTTTGGGTTGTTGTTTTTGCGCGATGGCAGGTGGGGCGACCAACAGCTGGTTTCCGGTGATTGGATCAAGGCAGCCCGGCAACCCAGTGAAGCCAATGAAAGCTATGGCTACATGTGGTGGCTGAACCGTGGCGAAAGGAAGTGGGATGGTGTGGATGATGATTCGATCTATTATGCAGCAGGATTTGGCGGCAACTTTATCGTGGTGGATGAGGCCAATGACCTGGTGATCGTGGCACGCTGGCTGGAGCCGTCACAGATTGGACAGTTTGTACGGCAGGTGAGGGAATCACTTTCCAGGTAGTATGGGATGAACCGGGGCCCAAAATCAGTCTTATTTTGGGCCCCGGTTCACTTTTTTTCAGCGATAAAAGGCCGCAATTTCATCGATTTCCTTCCTCCTCAGGTCAGGAACATAAACCGGCATTTCCGGATAGCCTACGGGCAATAGCAGGAA
>Ga0224501_10001789_pt1 | contig 16747 bp, 15 predicted proteins | sample SF_Oct11_sed_USG_4_FD_169105 | JGI IMG/M metagenome (GOLD analysis project Ga0224501, IMG submission 169105) | Sediment microbial communities from San Francisco Bay, California, United States - SF_Oct11_sed_USGS_8_1 | ecosystem: Environmental > Aquatic > Marine > Sediment | place: USA... | reverse complement strand
CGAGCTGGAAAGTTCCCTGAGCCCTTTGCGCAAGGAGGGCGTAGAAGTGGAGAATGGAGGACACCGGTTGGAGACCTTCCTCAGCTCTGAGCTTATTATATTGAGCCCCGGAGTCCCCCTGAAAATTGAGCCACTGCAGGAGGCAATGAGAAGGGGCATTCCGGTTATCAGCGAGGTAGAGCTGGCTTACCACTTCCTCAAGGGGAAGGTAATCGGAGTCACCGGCTCCAACGGCAAGAGCACCACCGCCACCCTCATCGGAGATGTCATCAACCGCGGTGGATTCAGAGCCGTAGTGGCAGGGAATATAGGTAATCCCCTCTGTGGGGTAGTAACTGATGAAGAAGTAGATTACTATGTGGTTGAGCTGAGCAGCTTTCAGCTGGAGACTATCGTCGCCTTTCGACCTCATATCAGCCTTCTGCTGAATATCACTCCCGACCACCTGGACCGCTACCCCAGCTTTGAAGACTACATCAGGGCAAAGGAGAGGATTTTTGAAAATCAGACCGACGATGACTACGCCATTCTGAACGCTGACGATCTTCTATCACAAATCCTGATAAAAAAGCTTTCTTTGAATACTTTTCTCTTCAGCCGACAGAAAAGACTGGAGAGCAGAGCTATCTTCCTCAAGGGAGACCTCATGATATACCAGAATGGCGAGCACGGAGAAATCATCAAAACAGATGAGATAGGAATCCGGGGAAGCCACAATCTGGAAAACGCCATGGCAGCCGCCGCTGTGGGGATACTCTGCGGAGTTGAGCCCCGTTTCATCGGGGATGCTCTGAGAAGCTTCCGAGGGCTGGAGCACCGGCTGGAGTATGTGACCACCATCAAAGGGATAGCATTTTATAACGATTCCAAAGCCACCAACATTGGAGCAGTTTATAAATCGCTGGAGAGCTTCCCGGGCAACATTATCCTCCTTCTGGGTGGAAGGGATAAAGGGGGAGATTTCACCCGGCTCAGGGAGCTGGTCAGAGAAAGGGTGAAGCTCATTCTGGTCATAGGAGAAGCCAAGGAGAAGATTATAGCCTCCCTCCGGGGGGCTGCTCACCTGCTTCCCTGCGGGGATATGAGAGAGGCACTGGAGACCGGTTTCTCCCGTGGGGAGGCGGGCGATGTCTTTCTGCTGGCGCCCGGCTGCACAAGCTTTGATATGTTCGCCAATTTTGAGGAGCGGGGAAGGATTTTTAAACAAGAGGTAAACAGATTGCATCAAAGGGAGGGAAATGCCTAAGAAGCTTTCTCCCGACAAGGTTCTTTTCTGTGCGGTCATTATACTGGTGCTGTTCGGCATAGGGATGGTCTACAGTGCCTCCGCTGCCGTTGCCCTGGAGCACTTCCAAAGCACCTCTTACTTTCTCATCAAGCAAATTGTAAGTATGGCCATCGGACTTGTGCTGATGATGCTGCTTCTGAATACCAATTACCGCATTTTAGCAAAGCCTACCATCGTCTATTCTTTGCTGGTTCTATCCCTGGGAATGCTGGCTTACCTGGCGGTATCAAGCCCGGCGCAGGACTTCAGTCGATGGTTCCGATGGAAGAGCTTATCCTTTCAGCCTTCCGAGTTGGCTAAGCTCTGCCTGGTGATATTTCTGGCCTTCTATCTTGACCGAAACAGAGAGAGGCTTAACAATGCCTATCAGACCATATTTCCCCTGATGGCAGTGGTGGGAGTCGTGGTGATATTGATTTTGAGACAGCCAGACCTGGGAACCGCCATCTTCGTAGTGCTTATCGCTGTGGTGATGATGTTCATCGCCGGAGTGAACTGGAGATACCTGGGAGGAATCTTTCTCTCTGCTTCCCTTCTGTTTTACTGGCTTATTGTCAGAGTCCCCTACCGCTGGGAGAGACTTCTGGCTTTCGTCAATCCGTGGAAGGACCCACTGGGTTACGGCTTCCAGCCCATTCAATCCCTGATTGCCATCGCCTCCGGAGGAGGCACCGGCCTGGGAGTTGGTCAGAGCACGCAAAAGCTCTTCTATCTCCCTGCTCCTCACACCGATTTCATCTACTCTGTCATTGGAGAAGAGCTGGGGCTAATTGGAGCCTCTCTGGCAGTCGTCGCCTTCGGCATTTTAATGGCAAGGGGGATAAAAGCGGCGGTGAATGCACCCGACCATTTTGGCACCCTCCTGGCATCGGGATTGACCCTTATGATAACCTTGCAGGCTTTGATAAACATCAGCGTTGCCCTGACCCTGCTCCCTACCAAGGGGCTTCCTCTACCTTTCATCAGCTATGGAGGGTCGGCACTTATTGTAAGTCTTATGGCAGTAGGAATATTACTTAACATATCGCAATATTCATCTTGAAAAAAGATAGTGAAAGTGAAAAAGAGAAAAACCCAACAGAGGAGGGTCATCATAGCCGGAGGAGGCACCGGAGGGCATATTTATCCCGGCATAGCGGTGGCTAAAAAATTGCTGGAAAAGGACCCCAAGCTCCGCATAGTCTTCGTGGGCTCGCGGGCGAGCCTGGACCGGAGGATACTCGCCCGAGAGGGTATTCCCATCGCTCCCTTTATGTGAGCGGTTTAGCCAGAAAATCGACCACCGATAGGCTGAAAGGGCTCCTCTTCCTCCCGCTGGCGATGATTCAGTCCCTGTGGCTTCTTATGACTTTCCGACCCCATCTTTCTATTGGAGTGGGTGGATATGCCTCGGGTCCGCTAATTCTCCTGGCCGCGCTGATGGGTTTCCCCACCATGATTCAAGAACAGAATGTCTACCCCGGAGCAACCAATCGGATTCTGTCACGATTTGCCAGAATAAGCGCGGTCTCCTTTGAGGAGACCAGGAGATATCTCAAAGGCAAGACCGTGGTAACCGGCAATCCGGTGCGTCCGGGCTTCTATCGAATAAAAAGAGGGATAAAAGAAAAGGGACGATTCCACCTCCTCATTTTTGGCGGCTCTCAGGGGGCCCGCATTATAAATAAAAATATGGTGGAGGCTTTAGCCTATCTCAAAGACTATCGCTCTCTGATGCAGATTATTCACCAGACAGGAGAAAGAGAGCACCAAAATGTAGCTGAAGCCTATCAAAGGATGGGATTCAAAGCCAGAATAGAACCTTATATCTATGATATTATCCCCCACTATGATCAGGCAGACCTGGTCGTCTGTCGCTCGGGGGCCACCACCATTGCTGAGCTCACCGCGGCTGGCAAAGCCTCTGTTCTCATACCGATTGCCGTTTCAGCAGGGGAGCATCAGCTTCGCAATGCCCGAAGCCTGGCAAGCTCGGGAGCTGCCATTGTTATTGAGGAGAAAGAGCTCAGTGGCAGGCTGCTGGCGGAGCAGATAATCTCCCTGATGAAGAGCCCCACCCGCCTGCAGCAAATGGAGCACAACAGCCATCAGTTAGGACAAAAGGAAGCGGCAGAGGTAATTGCCAGGCTGGCTTTGGAACTCATGGGAAACGAGTCTATTCCCAACTCCTCAGGGAAGGAGATATAGTGATAAGGAAGTTTAATCATATCCATTTTGTGGGCATCGGCGGCATCGGCATGAGCGGTATAGCCGAGGTGCTCCTCAATATGAACTATCAGATTTCTGGCTCCGACCTGGTAGAATCGAAGCTCACCCGCCGACTGCAAAAGTCGGGAGTAAAGATATACAAGAGTCATGACCCCAACCACATCTCAGGGGCTGATGTAGTCGTCTACTCCTCAGCGGTGCGAAACGATAATGTTGAGCTGCAAGAGGCGAAACGGCGCAAGATACCGGTGATCCCCCGGGCGGAGATGCTGGCAGAGCTAATGCGGATGAAGTTCAGCATCGCCATAGCCGGCGCCCATGGGAAGACCTCCACTACGGCAATGGTGGCCATGGTATTGGACGAAGCGGGTCTGGACCCTACCTTTGTTGTTGGGGGCAGGCTGATGGTTCCCGGCAGACATGCCCGTCTGGGACAGGGAGAGATACTGGTAGCCGAGGTGGACGAGAGCGACCGCACCTTCCTCAAAATCTCGCCCACAATAGCAGTGGTCACCTCCATCGACCGGGAGCATCTCGACCACTACCGAGATCTTGAGGATATCAAGGACGCTTTTGTAGATTTTGTCAACAAGGTTCCCTTTTATGGAACGGTCATTCTCTGCCTCGACCAGCCCAATATCCAGAGCATCATTCCCAAAATAGAGCGGCGTATTATCACCTACGGCTTTTGCAGTCAGGCTGACCTGGTAGCCACCGAGCTTAAAATGGAGGGTTTCCACTCCGATTTTGAGGTCCTATTCAAGGGAGACAGGCTGGGGCAAATCAGGCTCAACTTGCCGGGAGAACACAATGTGCTGAACTCTCTGGCAGTGATAGGGGTTGCCCTTGACCTGGAGGTAGATTTCCCCATCATCAGCAAAGCGCTGAAAGAGTTCCAGGGAACCGAACGAAGGTTACAGCTGAAGGGAACCCTCAACGACATAATGGTGATGGATGATTATGGGCATCACCCTACTGAAATCCAGGTCACCCTTAACACTCTGAAGACCTGCTGGAACCGAAGGATGGTGGTCATTTTTCAGCCGCACCGGTATAGCCGGACAAAGCACCTCCTTCAGGAATTCGCCCGCTCATTTTACCAGGCTGACCTGCTGGTGGTAACCGAAATCTACCCCGCGGGAGAAGACCCGATAGAGGGGGTCAGTGGAGAGTTCGTCGCTCAGGCGATTAAGAACTTCGGTCATAAAAGGGTGGTTTTTATAAAGGAACTGAGGGATATACCGAATTACCTAAAAGAGCTCGTCCAACCGGGAGACATCCTCCTCACCCTGGGGGCGGGAGATGTATATAAGGTTGGCGAAGCATTCTTGGAGCTTATGAAAACGAGTCAGGAGAGCTGAGGTCGGAGAATTTGGTGATGAAGAGAAGCCCCTTTAAGCAAGAAACTGTGATGCATATGGCAAGAGACTTCCAGTGCGAAGTCCTTTGCCAACCTTTGCTGGCGGATTACACCTCTATTGGCATCGGGGGAGCGGCACCCTTTATGCTCCTCCTCAAGGAGATGAAAAGTATGGAAGGGCTTCTTAACGAGCTTGCCGGAGAGAACCTCCCCTGGCGCATTCTGGGAAGAGGAACCAAACTTATTGTTCGCGATGAGGGGGTGAAGGAAATCGTCATCAGCCTGACCAAGCTCCCAACGGCTCCGAGCTTTTCCGGCAACAGAGTATCGGTTGCCTCGGGTTATCCCCTCAGCAAACTCGTCCGCGAAGCGGCGGCTAAGGGTCTCAGCGGAATAGAGTTCGCCATCGGTATACCGGGGAGTGTAGGGGGTGCGGTTAGGCTCAACGCCAGCTCCTTTGGGAGTTCCATGGAGGAGGTTGTCTGCGAGGTAACTCTCTTCTCTCCTGGTAAAGGGGTTATCAAGCGAAAAAAATCGGAGATAGGCTTCGCTTACAGGAGCACCTCGCTGGGAAAAGATGAAGTTATATTGAGTGCAACAATAATCCTCAAGCCCTCCTCGTCCTGGAAGATACAGAAAGAGATATCCTATCTCCAGAAGCTGCGGAGGGAAAGACAGCCTATAGGGGAGAAAACAGCGGGCTGCATCTTCAAGAATCCACCGGGAATTTCTGCCGGTCACCTGATCGACGCACTGGGACTGAAAGGTCTCGCTTTTGGGGGCGCGGTGGTCTCTAAAAAGCATGGCAATTTTATTATCAATCGGCACAGTTCCACCGCTAAGGAAGTACTGGCTTTAATAGAGCTTATTAAGGAAAGAGTCTATAAGGCTCTGAGGGTAGAGCTGGAAGAAGAGGTTATTATATGGTGAGAGGAAGGGAAGAGGAGTATCAACACAGCGAAGGCTACTATCTGCGGCGTCCAGGAAAGAGACCCCTGCGGAAGTCTCGTAAGAAGAGGATTCGCCGGGCTATGAAGGTTCTCCTCTGCCTGCTGATTCTTGGAGGGATGCTCTACCTTGGCAGGGCTGGCTATCAATATGCAACCCACGCTCCAAGGTTCAACGTCTCTTCCATTGTGATTACGGGAAATCACTTCGCTTCGGAAAAATCCATAAGGGACACCATCGATAACCTCAGGGGCAAGAACATATTTTCTGTAAAACTCTCCGATATCCAGAGAGTAGTAGAGAGCCATCCCTGGTTGAGCCACAGCACTATAAAGAGGCTACTCCCTTCCACCATTTCAGTGGTGGTTTATGAGGAGAAGCCGGTGGCTATGATCGACTATCGAGGGCAAACCTATCTGATAAGTGAGGGGGCGAAATTCATCGACCGATATGGTCCTCCTTATCAGCATCTCTCTCTTCCCTTAATCTCCGGACGCCGGAACCTATCACTCAATCAGTGGAAAAGAGGGATTATGGACTCCGTCCGTTTCATTAACTTGCTGGCAAGAAAGGAGCCTGATCTGCTGTCTGAAGTAACCTTAATAGAGCTCTCGGAATCCCCCTCTTTGCAAGTTAGGTTCAAAGGGTGTCCGGTTCCTATTAAATTATTGGCGGATGACTTCCTGGATAATTGGAAGAAGCTTGGCTTTGTAATGGCGGACCTAACAGGTAGATATGAAAACATAGAATACATAGATTTGAAATTCGCTGACCAGATTGTAATTAAAACTAAACAGGAAAGGAGGTGAACAGTAGAGAATGAAAAAAGGAAGATATCTGACTGGCATAGATATCGGCACCACCAAGACCTGTGTGCTTATAGGTGAAATAAACGAATCCGATGAGCTTGAGCTGGTGGGGATGGGGCAAAGCGAGTCGAAAGGTCTGAAAAAGGGTGTGATCATCGACCTGGAGGAGGCGGTCAAATCGGTCAAAAGAGCTATTGAGGAAGCGGAGCTAATGTCAGGGATTAACATCGAATCTGCTTATGTGGGAGTTGCTGGTGCACACATCAAGGGTATTAACAGCAGAGGAGCAATTGCGGTCGGCAGCAAAACTCGTGAGGTCAGAAAAGAAGATATTTATCGAGTGATAGATGCTGCTCGCGCCATATCCATTCCAGCAGACAGAACCATTATTCATCTCCTTCCTCAAGAGTTCATCATTGACGGGCAGGATGGTATTATTGACCCCACCGGAATCTACGGCGCTCGCATAGAAGTATGTATCCACCTTATCACCGGGTTGATTTCCTCCATTCAGAACATAGTAGCCTGCGTCAACAAAGCGGGAGTTGAGGTTATAGACACCATCTTGCAGCACTTAGCCTGCAGCGAGGCGGTTTTGCCACCCGACGAGAGAGAGCTCGGGGTGGCTCTGATTGATATAGGAGGAGGAACAGCCAATCTATCAGTTTTCAAGAAAGGGAATGTTTGGCATACGGGGGTACTTGCTTTAGGAGGAGACCATTTCACCAACGACATTGCAGTCGGTCTCAGAACGCCAATACCAGAGGCAGAAAATATTAAGAGGAAATACGGATGTGTCTCACCGGCAATGGTAGAGGAGGATGAGACTATTGAAGTTCCCGGTATGGGCGGATTGAAGCCCCGCATCCTTCCCAGAAGCTTGCTGTGCGAGATTATTCAGCCGCGAGCAAAAGAGATACTCAACCTCGCTTATGAGGAGATCAGAAAGGAAGGCTACGGGAAAAACCTCAACTCGGGTATTGTCTTGACAGGTGGCGGCTCCAATCTGGCTGGGATAGCAGAGGCTGCCGAGGAGCTCTTCAACCTGCCGGTGAGAATTGGCTCACCTATGGGAATAGGAGGATTAAAAGAAGTGGTCAACGACCCCATGTATTCCACCGCTGTGGGACTGCTTTTGTATCCCTATCGAAATAAAGTGGCCAGAGAGAGCTGGCAGGTTGCCTCTCTCGGGCTGTGGGACAGAACCACCACCAAACTCCGGCGTTGGTTGGCCGGTATCATTTAAGAAAGGGCTACTCAAGCTTATTAGATAAGGAGACATAAATGGCAGATGCTCAGAACAATAAAGCAAGGAAAATAAACTTCTCCCTCGACGAAAAGCTCCCCTGTGGAGCCAAGATCAAGGTAATCGGAGTGGGAGGAGGAGGGGTCAACGGGATTAATCGTATGATCTCCTCCAAACTCACCGGAGTTGAATTCATGGCGGTCAATACCGATGCTCAGGCTCTGAAATTATCCCAGGCGCCCATCAGGTTTCAGATAGGGAGCAAGCTGACCAAAGGGAGAGGAGCGGGCTCTAACCCGGAGATCGGAAAACAGGCTGCCCTGGAAGACACCGAAAAGATAATAGAATTGCTGGAAGGAGCCGATATGGTCTTCATCACTGCCGGGTTAGGAGGGGGCACCGGTACCGGGGCTTCCCCCGTTATTGCCAGCCTGGCGGTGGAGCTGGGAGCTTTAACCGTAGCCATTGTTACCATGCCCTTCTTCTTTGAGGGGAGGCGCAGATACCTTCAGGCGGAGCTGGGATTGAGGGAGTTGAGGGAGTGCGTAGACACGGTCATCGCCATACCCAACGATAAGCTCTTGTCAACCGCAGGAAGAGATACCTCCTTCATCGATGCCTTCCACATCGCCGACGACATCCTGCGTCAGGGGGTTCAGGGAATCTCAGACCTGGTTAATGTCCCGGGGCTGATCAACCTCGACTTCGCTGATGTGGAAGCTGTAATGGCAGGCATGGGGATGGCAATTATGGGAACCGGCATTGCCCAGGGAGAAAACAAATCCATAGAGGCGGCTCGCCACGCCATCTCTAGCCCGCTGTTGGAAGATATATCCATTGATGGTGCTAAAGGGGTATTGATTAACATCACCGGTGGGACAGACTTAACCCTTCACGAGGTTAAAGAATCTTCCACCCTTATCTACGAGACAGCTCATGAGGATGCGAACATCATCCTTGGAGCGGTCATAGATGAGGATATGAAGGATGAGATAAAATTAACCGTCATCGCTACCGGATTCGAAAGGGAAAATAGGGAGATGGAAAGCGACCTGGAGAAGAAGATGATCAAGTTCGACCGATTCCATTCCCCACAGACCATTCCCCTTTCCGACAGCTTCTACCGAAGAGGAAAATCGCTCAATAAGACGCTGGACAATCAACAAAAGGAAGCTATATCCAACAAGCCACTGGAAGACAAGTTTGATGTCCCCACCTTCATCAGGGAAAAGAGATAGAAGCCCTCAGGGTGGGAGATAGCAAGTTGCCTCTCGGAGTAGAAGAGGAAAATAAGCCCTCTTCCCTCCACCCACCATTTTGCCGATAATCCCTACTAAATATTAAACCTCAAAAACTCCGGCACCTTACCCTTCGCAGTAGGTATAAAACTCCGGAGGGAGCCTACAGATAGATGAATAATCTCTCCTCTTTATGTTAAAGCTAAGCCAAGCTCCAACCCATAGCCAGAGTATTACCAGGACTAACTCAAAGAGATTCCACATAGTCACTTCAGAAAATAAGATATACCCTCCCGACTAAGTATCACCCTCCCTCTGGGAAGAGCCTTTTGATATTAAAACTTGATTTTATCTATAATAAAGTATATAATTTAGTAAGAAATATCATAAGAAAAAGTGCAGAAAAAGTTCTATTGTGTAAGATAAAACACAGTTTTGGGGAAAGGGGAATTAATAACATCTAAATAGGATTTGATATTGTAACTCAAAATTGTACAGTGAGTTTATAATGAAAAGCATATCTTTTTCCAAGTTTTTCCTCCCCCTACTGTTATTGGCAGCTTTAAGTGGCTGTGTTACCAATTCCCCAAAGATCATTTATACCGAAGACGAACTGGTTGCCATCTTGCAGAAGAGGATGATAGATGAAAATGTCTCCAAAACGATGGTCCCTTTTTACATAACCGATGAGATAAAGGGATACGCCCGAGAAGCAGCCGGACCCTATTATTACGAGAAGGGCAAGGTAAACGCATTGGTGCGGGCTATCATTGACAGAAAAAAGCTGGATGTGAAATATAACGAATACAAAGCCCTTAACGCCATAGAAGTGTTTGTAGAAGGAGAGGCAAACTGTATCGCCTACACCAACCTCTTCATCGGCATGGCGCGAGCAGTGGGACTTCCTGTTTATTATGTGGATGTAACCGAGGTCAGCAAACTAAAGCGGGAAGGGGAGCTGGTTGTGAATAGCGGTCATATCTGTGCCGGAATAGAGATCAACGGCAAGATAACCCTGATAGATTTTGCCGAGCACCCTCGTATCGGTTATAAATTCTATAAGGTGATTGACGACCTGGAAGCTCTGGCTAATTTCATCAACTCCCAGGGAGTTCTTTACAGCAACCAGGTTGATCTCTCCGTCGAAGACTTAGACTCTCAAATCGATATTAAAATGTATAGAACTGCCATCAGAATTAAGCCGACCTTTGCCAAGGCGTATAACAATCTGGGGATCGCCTACCAAAGACGGAGACTTTACGACCTCGCCATCGCACAGTATAAGAGGGCCATTCTCTTAGACTCCAAACTCTCCGCCCCATACAGCAATCTGGGCAATGTTTACTACCTTAAAAGTGAATATAGTAAGGCAATAGAAAACCTGAAAAAAGCGCTTAAATTAAAGAAGAATAACCCTTACACCCACTATGCTATAGGACTTGTCTATTATTATAAGAAAGACTACCCCGAGGCTATTAAGCACTTCCGAAGATCGGCAAGACTGAATAGGGAATACGCTGAACCTCATAATCTATTAGGAATGGTCTACTTTCAGCAAGGCAAATACGAGGAAGCTATTCTTGAGGCTCAGAAAGCCCTGGAGATTGACCCTGGCTTCACCCAGGCCAAATCAAATCTCAAGAAATATCAGGATATGTATAATAAGAAGATCAGCTCCTCAGCTAAGCTCATAAAATAATCCTCACCTGAGCATCATCCAAAACCTGCTAATATCCTGCTACTAAACCAAAGTGGGTGTCTGGCTTTTTCTCCTGTATAGGTGGAGGTAGTAAGTACAGAAAAAATAGAAGGGGATTTTACAGTCTGACCAGAAGCTCGGTGAGGAGTGCTCCCCGCTCAACAAGACTGGGAAGGAGCACAAACTCATCCACCGAATGGGCCCCATCTCCATCAACCCCCAGTCCATCCAGGGTGGGTATACCGAGGGCTGAGGTGAAATTGGCATCACTCCCCCCACCGCTCATACCTCCCTCCAGCCGCAGGTTAAGCTCGCTCAGAGCTATTTCCTGCACCCTTTTGAAAAGCTTCTGGTTCTGAGGGGTGGGCAACAGAGGCGGGCGGTTTATTCCTCCCGATATCTCCAGGCTGATACCCGGCAATCTCGGTCTTAAATTATATAGCTGATGGGCAATCTTCTCCCCATTGGCAGGCTCAATAAATCGGAGGTCGATTTCCGCCTCACTGGCAGCGGCAACCACATTGGATAAGGTTCCGCCCTCTACCCTTCCCACATTCAGTGTTAAGCCCCGACGAGGATTAGAAAGCTTATGAATCCTGAGGATATGATGAGCCAATTCATGGATGGCACTTACACCTTGATCATAATCACCCGCGGTGTGAGCTGCCCTCCCCTTGATTCTGAGGGTGAAAACGCCAACCCCTTTGCGGGAAGTCTTCAGCTTCCCACCCGGCAGCGATGGCTCCAGGCAAAGAACCGCTTTGCTCGCCTTGGCTTCGGCTTCTATCAGGGGGCGGGAGGAGTGGCTTCCTATCTCCTCGTCAGAGTTAATAATGATGACCACCCTTTTATCAAGACTGAGCCCAAGCTCGTTTATGGCTTTGAGGCTAAAAAGAGCCAGGCAAATGCCCCCCTTCATATCATAGGCACCAGGTCCGTAGAGCTTCTCCCCCTGGCGTCTCACGGGACGTCGCTTCACTTCCCCCAGAGACCACACAGTATCCAGATGGCAGAGAACAAGAATTTGCTCCTCACCCTGACCGAACTCCACCCGGAGGAAGTTCCCCACCTTCTGCTGCTCCAGGATGGTAGCTTTGATTCCGGAAGAGGTAAATTGGTCCCAGAGGAAGATAGCCAGCTTATCGCAGGAAGGCTTGTTCAAGCTGGGAGACTCCAGTTTTACCAGCTCCTCCAGCAGCTCGACAATTCTCTCCCTGTTTTGCTGGAAATAGGATATGGCCTTGCTCATATCTCAGCCGGAATTCAAGGGGCGGCTGTGGATTTCCGTTTGGTTGAAGAAATAGGCAATCTCCCACCGGGCTGTCTCGGGGGAGTCGGAGCCGTGAATAACATTTTCCTGAATGGAGAGCCCGTAGCGGTGGCGAAGGGTTCCGGGAGTCGCCTTTTGAGGATCGGTTGCCCCCATCAGCCGACGCAATCGCTCGATAATCCCCTCCCCTTCCAGCACTGCCACCACCACCAGTCCCGAAGACATATACGAAGTAAGGCTGTCGAAGAAAGGCTTATTTCGATGAACCTGATAGAATCCCTCTGCTCCTCTTTTTGTCAACTGGAGCATCTTCATTCCCACTATCTTCATCCCCTCCGTTTCCAGAGCTTCCAGAACTCTCCCCATGAGCCCACGGGCAACCCCATCGGGCTTGATAATGGTCAGGGTTTGCTCCACAGCCATAGCACTATACACCCCTATTGCTAAGGAATAACTATTGCCACCCCTTTAGCTCTTGAGGCTTAAGGGGGCATCAATATCCGATTGCCTCAGGCTCACAGCTTGGTGGTAACGATCTTCTTTTTCAGCTCCGCTATGGCGTAGGTAGGATTCAAGGACTTGGGACACGCCTCCACACAGTTGAATATGGAATGGCATCGCCACAGCCCATCCCGGTCGCTGATTATCCCCAACCTCTCCTCTGTCCCTTCATCGCGACTGTCGAAGATAAAGCGGTAGGCTTTGAACAGGGAAGCAGGACCTAAGTAATTCTTGTTATACCAGTACGAAGGACAGGAAGAGGTGCAGGCACCACACAAGATGCAGGTCACTGCCTCATCGAGAAGCTTTCGGTCTTCGGGGCTTTGAAGCCGCTCCCGCGATCCACCGCGGGAATGTGCAATCAGATAGGGCTTGATAATGGCTATCTTCTCAAAGAAGGGGTCCATATCGACAATCAGGTCTTTGATTACGGGGAAGCGCCGCAGCGGCTCTACGACGATGGTCTTCCTCTTCAGGGCGAGAGTCTGGCTATTGCAAGCCAATCTGTTCACGCCGTTAATGGTCATGGCGCAGGAACCACAGATGGCGCTCCGGCAGGACCGTCGAAAAGCAAGGGTGCCATCCAGTCTCCACTTGATCTCGTTCAATCCATCAAGCACTGTCATCCCGGGCTCGACTTTCACGGTATATTTTCGGTAATAGGATTTTTTATCCTTATCAGGGTCAAACCTCAATATCTTGAAGGTTATCTCCATGGTCTTCTTCCTCCCTAATACTTCCTTTCAATGGGCTGATACCTGGTGATAACTACCTTCTTGTAATCGAAACGGGGACCCTTATCGGTTTTATAGGCCAGGGTATGCTTCAGCCAATTTTCATCGTCTCGCTTGGGGTAGTCGACGCGGTAGTGAGAGCCCCGGCTTTCGGAACGGTTTAAGGCACCAGCCACAATCACTTCGGCGAAGTCGAGCAGATGACCCAGCTCCAGAGCCTCCATCAGGTCGGTATTGCATCGTTTTCCTTTGTCGTCTATATGGATGTGCGTATAGCGCTCCTGCAAGCCCTTGATAATCTCCAGCTCCTTCTTTAGCTTTTTTTCATCCCGAAAGATCCCACAATTCTCGGTCATAGAGACCTGGAGCTCCTCTCTGATTTGAGCCACCGACTCTTTTCCCTCGTTTTTCAAAATGCTGGCTATCTCGTCCTCGGCTGGCTTGGCTGGATTCTCTGGCAGCGGCGTGAACTCTTTCTCTCGCTGGACGAACTCCGCCATTGCCTCGCCTGCCCGCTGGCCGAAGAGGGTAGCCTCCAGCAGGGAGTTGGTTCCTAACCTGTTCGCCCCATGGACGGAAACACAGGCGCACTCCCCGGCGGCATAGAGACCCTTGACCGGAGTGTTTTCTTTGTCGATGACCACCTGCCCACGGTTATCGGTGGGAATGCCCCCCATGGAGTAATGGGCGGTAGGCTGGATGGGAATGGGCTCCTTGATGCAATCCACCCCTACAAAATTTATTGCTAACTCACGGATCTGAGGGAGGCGTTCCAAAATTTTCGCTGCTCCCAGATGCCTCAAGTCGATATAGATATAGTCCTTACCCTCTATTCCTCTCCCTTCGTTTATCTCTGTTTGCATGGCTCGGGAGGTCAAATCCCGGGGGGCAAGCTCCATCTTCTCGGGGGCATAGTTTTTCATAAATCTCTCGCCGTCCTTATTGAGAAGATAGCCCCCCTCTCCCCGGGCACCCTCAGTAACAAGGATACCATGTTTATAGAGACCTGTGGGGTGAAACTGAACGAACTCCATATCCTCTATGGGGATACCAACCCGATAGATAATGCTCAATCCATCGCCAGTATTGGCATGGGCATTGGAGGTTATCTTGTAAGCCCTCCCATAACCGCCGGTAGCAAACATCACCGCTTTGCTGTGGAAGAGGTGGAGCTCCCCACCGAGGATATCCAATGCTACCACTCCACAGCAAGTCCCCTGGTTCATAATAAGGCTTATCACATAGAACTCAGAGTAGACATTGATCCCCTGCTTGATTCCCTGTTCATACAGAGTGTGGAGGACAACATGTCCCGTATAATCTGAGGCATAGCAAGCCCTCGGGCGAGAGTGACCACCGAAAGGTCGCTGGGCAATGGTTCCATCGGCATTACGGCTGAAGGGGACTCCCATATGCTCCAGCTCTATGATAGTGGCCGGCGCCTCCTTCACCAGTATCTCAATGCCATCCTGGTCTCCCAGATAATCGCTCCCTTTCACTGTGTCGAACATGTGGAGTTCCCAGTTGTCGTCGCTCTCATTAGCCAGTGAAGCCGCTATCCCTCCCTGAGCGCCGCCTGAATGTGAACGGCTGGGGTAGACCTTGGTCAGCACAGCGGTGTCCGCTACCCGGCTGGTCTCCAGAGCCGCTCGCAATCCAGCTAATCCCGCTCCTATGATGACGATGTCGTGTTGGTGGTGTATCATAGCTCTCTCCCTCTTCATAATACTTGGGGTTTAAAGCCGATAACGGTAATCATTCCCAGCACCCCAAAGATGAAGGCAACGACCACAATGACTCCGTAGATCAGCATCCGTAACCAATCCCTTTTAACCCAATCCTGAGCTACCGCCCATACGCCGTTTAAGCCGTGATAAAGGGCTAAAAGGAGAAAACTCACATCGAGTGTCTTCCAGAAGGGGGTTGCCAGCCTGGTGGCTACCTGCTGGTAGGTTATCTCACCGGTGCCGGTATAGTGGATGAACCAGAAATGGAGTAAAATGATCAACAGGAGATAGACCCCGCTGAGGCGCTGGAAGAGCCAGCTCCAGCCCCCTCCGGCTACATAGAGTTTTTTATTACCCATGGCTTACTCCTTTTTATCCGACTCAGAACGGGTAAAGGGGGATGGCTCCCAGAACAAAAAGCACAATCCCCACTGCAACCACCGCCAGGAACATCTTCTTCTGGTGCGCCATTCCATATCCGAGGTCCAGAACCATCAGCCGTATCCCGTTCAGGCTGTGGTAGACCACCACTCCCAGAAGCCCAATCTCCAGGAGCTTAAACAGAGGGTGTTCCAGCAGATGCATAACCCGCTCGAAGCTCTCCGGACCCTTCTGCAGGAAGCTCATCACCCAGATATGGAGCACCAGATAGAAGGCAATTAAAACCCCGGACAGGCGGTGGAGAATCCAGGCTATTGATCCCACATGCCATTTGTAAAACATATATCCAACACCTCCTTAGACTACTCTCGGTTGTGGTTATCCCATTAATGCCGTTACCCTTAAAGGAAAGAGGAAATTTTCCCCTCATTTCTGATACTTGGCACGCCCCTCCACATAGAGGTCGTTACCCTTGGTATCATTGACCACAATAGCGGGGAAATTCTCCACATCCATCCGCCTGAGGGCTTCGGGTCCCAGCTCGGGATAAGCAACCACTTCGGCTTTTTTGATGCTTTTGGCAATCAGCGCTGCAGCACCTCCCACCGCAGCCAGGTAGACCGCTTTATACTTCTTGCAGGCTTCAATCACCTCGGCTGAGCGAGACCCCTTGCCAATCATTCCTTTCAGCCCCAGGGCGAGGAGCCGGGGGGCGTAAGGGTCCATCCTTCCGCTGGTGGTAGGACCAGCCGAACCGACGGGGTTTCCGGGTCGAGCCGGAGATGGTCCTGCATAGTATATCAACTGACCCTTAAGGTCCACGGGGAGGGGTTTGCCGGCATCCAACAGGTCTATTAATCGTTTGTGGGCGGAATCTCTGCCCACAAGTATGGAACCGGAAATCAATACTTTATCCCCTATATTCAAAGACTCTACATCTTTGTCGGTAAGTGGAGCGCTAAGTTTTACTTCTGCCATAGATAACTCCTTTTCTCTGCTATAATGGTTTTCCTTATGGGCCGAAAGCCCCTTTGCCTCAGGATGCGGAGGCTCTCTCCCTATAAAACTACCTCTTTGTGCCGATGAGAGTGGCACTCAATGTTTACCGCCGCTGGAAGGCTGGCGATATGACAGGGGTAAGCCTCCACATGGACTGCCAGCGCAGTGCAACGACCGCCGAATCCCTGAGGACCGATCCCCATCTGGTTGATTCTCTCTATAAGCTCCTTTTCAATAGCCGCCAGATGGGGCTTGGGGTTGCGGCTTCCGAGGGGCCTGAGCAGGGCTTTCTTGGCTATGAAAGCGGCCGTCTCAAAGGTGCCTCCAATCCCCACTCCT
>Ga0224501_10001788_pt1 | contig 16754 bp, 13 predicted proteins | sample SF_Oct11_sed_USG_4_FD_169105 | JGI IMG/M metagenome (GOLD analysis project Ga0224501, IMG submission 169105) | Sediment microbial communities from San Francisco Bay, California, United States - SF_Oct11_sed_USGS_8_1 | ecosystem: Environmental > Aquatic > Marine > Sediment | place: USA... | reverse complement strand
CGGTGTGGCTGTGGGGCGGTATGGCGGCGTGGCGTTGTGGCCGCGTGACGGTATGGCGGCGTAATGGTATGGCGCCGTGGCGGTATGGCGGTGTGGCGATATGACGGCGGGGCGTTATGGCCGCGTGACGGTATGGCGGCGTGGCGATATGGCGGTATAACAGGTATGGCGGGGTGGCGGTATGGCGGCGTAGAGGTATGGCGGCGTAGAGGTATGGCGGCGTGGCGGGATAGCGGGATGGCGATATGGCGGTATGGCGGGATGGTGGATTACTGGGAGAACAGAATAGTGGAATAGCGTCATAGCAGGATACCACGATGAGGGGATAGCGGGATGAGGGAGGGGGGTTAGCAAGATATTGGGAGTGGTTAGAGCATTTGAATCAAGATTAGAAGATTATGTGGATCAAGTTCTGGTCATCATCAGCATAGATTTCCCTTCTAATTATGAGCATCCCATATAATCCCCTAGCTCGTATCACCCCAGATTGGATACCCAACCAAGTGGCCCCATATAGATACAAACATATACAAATTAAAAACACAGGAGTATCGCCTTTAGTTTTTGAGAGTCATACAGGTATTCAAACTGTTCGATGACTCACCAAAAGTAAATCTATAATTGTGAACATTGGTACGTATGGCCCAAATATGTTGCTTGTCTGTATGCGTAAAGCAAAGCTGGCTGACCTCCAACCACCCAGGACTTAGCCTTGTATTGTAGTACTTCACATTGAGTCATTGGGTAGTGAAGATGGCCATATGCGTGGTAAACTTGTGTCAGACCTACCCGGTGTAGTGTAGCTTTAGCTGAGGCTGTATGATCATCTTTTGAGACACGCCAATGCAATTAGTTACTAATTTCTGTTGAGAGAGAAATTATCATGAAAGTTAGATAGCTTCTCACTTGGTGCCCTGATAGGTTAAAGTTAGACAAGCAGGTGAAAAGTGGTGACCAGTATATCAGCTATCAGCATGGTACAGGAATGGAATGTTTTGCTACCTTTGGTGATCTCCTCTCTGGGCGAGCTCATCAAGAAGTCTCGTCAGATCCTCTCCACTCGTCAGTTGCATTGGATCGCTGCCGAGAGTTAGCATAATTCCATCAGCATGCTGATGAGTCTGTGTGTCCTCAGTGTTACAGGGATCCATGATGCATGGTGTCTCTCTGTGCAGTGGTAAATTGTTCACTGAGATTCTGTACTTCTCCATTTAGAATATTTGAAGCTCTGGTTGAGGGCGTGCGTAGTGTACTCTCAATCTGTCAAATCAAAGTGTATAAAGGATAAAAAAGTAGAATAAATAGTACCCCCTCAATACGGAGTATAGATGAGCCGGATAACCAGCTGGGAGTGTGTGGAATTTGCATTATAAGTTGACTTGCCCATCATGACTATCTTCTACTGGGCAAGCCTCCTGATGATCAGCTGAAAATCATGAGGCCAGCATTGGTTTGAATCAAACACGAGGACAGCTCCCAACTCCAAAATGCCTGTTCCTTTGATGGAGTCAAAGTTTCAGGGCAAAACTTCCAAGGTTTACTATCCTTTGAATTGAAATATCCAACTGATCACTGATCAGGTTAGTGGGATAAAGCCCAATGGTACAGTGCTGGTCTTGCAAGCTGGGATGGAATCCCGGTCATGGCGGGCTGCAGCCGTGAGTGTTAGCACATTAATTCTAGGTCAAAGCAAAAGCTCAAGCCTAACTATGAGGTGGAGTGTGGATACTGATCCACTCGTGGTGATCCATGAGAGGCCATAACTATGATGACAAACAACCATTTACCCAGCAACATTCGCCATAATGTTATACTAAAAGGAATTTCCCAACTGTGGTTTCGATGATATATATAGAGGTCTGGTAAGCCGTCAGTCCAAAGAACAGTTTTAAACAATTAAGACTATTCTGTCCATTGAATGGAAATAGATGATAATGACCAACTGTACCTATAGTGTAAGGATCGAACAAGAGGTTAGTAAATGCAACTAGTGGCTTATTTTGAAACTCTGCTTTGCGCATATTAGCATTTTGTTGATTTTGTTGCGCCCCGGATATTGGACGTTTACTGGACTGGACTCGGTCTCAGGCACCTGCCTTTGCTCGACTGTTAAAGGACCTCTTATTTCCATGGATTTTTATGTAAAAACGACCTCTGGTTTTATTTAATTGAACTGTGTGAAATGAAATGTTTCAGTCAAATAAAAAATCAACTCGTATTCAGTGAAAGTGATGCACTTTCACCTGACCAGCCTCATCACGGGACCAGACTGCATGGAACAGTACCTCAATCAACTTATCAAAGCGGTGTGATGTGTTCAGTCGGTCTCAGTAGACCATGGTGCAGCGTATAGTTAAGTTATGAGCAGCGACAGGGTTGGTACAGTGCAAGGAAACTATGCCTTCGGACTTGAGCCACCAGCAAGGGTACCGCTGACTTCGTGTGAAGCATTGAACTTAACAAGTGAATAAATAGTCTTGGGAGGTTGGGTATCACTCAACCTATTCCATGTGTTTTGGTTGAGAACTCCTGGCAATATAAGACGAAAGATATAAAAATGTCCGTTTGTTTGGTGTAGTTCACGCCCAGTGGACACTGTTATATTTTACACACTATCATAGTTCACTACCCCATTGTCCATTGATATGAAAGATTAAATAAATGCTATACCAAGCGAACAGTGTCATTTACCGATCCATCCAGAGCATCTTTGATAATACAGAGCTAACTAAACGTTTGATATATGGCCAGTTAGTTTAGTTATAACCAATAAATTGATCAGCTGTCATTTCTCCACAAATAGGTTCATAAAATCATGGCCTAGTCAGAAATCGCATGAAGGTCTTACCTAACACACGCGTTCACCATCACGTATTATTATTCGCTTGCAACGAATCAAATCATATGTTATGAGAAAGCAAGCCAAGATCATCTGATTCAGGGCATTGCCAAGTTTTGTTCCGAGAACACATAGCTCAGTATACATACAGAATACGACCGAATTTACCTTGAACTAGATTACTGTTATGCTTATCCACAGCTAGTCTGTCTAAGACTGTGATTTTAATCTGAGATTTCATTGCTTAGTGTATAGAATAGTCAAAAGCGTAGCAAATTATATTCATAGGTAGACTGCATGCCGAGTCGGTATAGCTGTGTAGTCATTAACAATAAATTATTACTGATTAGAGATTATTGACTCTAAGAGCTTTGAGTTGGGCAAGAACTCCGTTTCAATGGATTGTGACTTTCTGGCACAGGGTATACGTTACAGCTTTGCGTCTCAACATAACAAACCTATGGCATACAGACGTGTTTTGCTTTAGCTGTAGTTCAGTTCAGACAGCTGACTTTTCTTCGATACAAGGGGCACAGTTCTGAATACGTGCAAATCTTTCCAGAGCCATAAAATCAGTCAACGCATAACGCCTGTACATAACGCCTGTACATTTTCTTGGTAATAAGGACAAAGCGTACACAAGCTATACAAAAACATTGCTATCTAAGCAATACCACTGCCTTTGCTGAAAAAAGTCTGCAGCCCAATGGGCAAATACATAAACAAAGAAAAATAGAATACTGAGATTTAGCACCGAGCTATTGTTTGAAGAGACTAGCTTTTAATGAAATGTCCTTTGAGCGCACTAGTTTCATGTTTAGCAGTAAAGTAGGGATCTCACTTGGACTTATCTTATATACCAAGATATCTGTAACTTATTCCTGCAGGGCCGCTATTAGCAAGCCACGCCCGCGGCCCCGCCCGCGTCCTAACATGGCAGGAGGCATCAAAGCTGTAGAGTCAGCGCCCATCTACAAAATATCACAGAGTTCACAACAGCCACAACCCGTTTACATCGACTATTGCATCGGAAGACAGGATCTTCATTATTCTATGCCACAGTTACTGGAGGCCTTGGAAACTTCTGCTACATAATGTGATTTGGGATAGTAACTATGGGTTGATCGGGTTGATAACATCTGATCCAGGATGCAAGCCCCGCAACAAAATAAACCCATGCTCGATCATGGGACATTCTTTATGCGAATGAAGCTGACAGACTCACCTGAGAGATGAGTTGGCGATAATGCTGAATCTCTTCGGTTACCGTGGCAAGCTCATCATCCTGCGAGGAGGAGGAAGACTCGCAGCCACTGAACTCTGCTTCTTGCTCCCGTAACAATCGCTTCCTAGATAAAACGATGAGTTAACACATTAGACAACTGAAGCCTTCAGGTTTCGTTCCTTGCCTAACAGGGAGGCTTTGGTCAGGGCTCAAAAGTAAGTTAAGTACGGATACTCATCCTTTCACCATTATTGATTTTCTGGGATTCCACACAAATCTCGCTGCAGAAGTGTCATGCATTCCAACCACTTAGCCATGGATAATGGGTGAAGCTGAGCAGGGTCAGATCTTGATGCGGAAGATTCGGCAAAACATAGATTCGGTCTGATTGCATCGTAAGAATGCCATTGTGGACACAATCCACAAACTTTAAATCGTATGATGACCTGCCTCTTAGTTCCCCCAGCAGTGAGGCACAAGGACTTGATGGCGGTGAACGACTGGGCCTTAGAACTGCTGAAACAACTCCCGGAGATATGAGTTACCTCGAACATACGCAAGAAGAACCCATGGGCACTCCCCATCCAAACAAGGGTAGCATGCTTGTGATAGAAGAGGAGCGATCAGTGCTTGGATGATAAATACTAACCCTAACCATACACAGAGGAATGAAGCGGGAGAATGGAATCTGAGATATGCTCATCACTACCTCCAGAAAGGATGGTTCTCGAATATTCTTAGTTCGTATAATCCATCGTCTGAGGCCAGCTTCGAGGTTTTTGTTCTACTAGGAGACAGTTGGGTATCCCATTTACCGGACCTCCTAAGCCTGAGGCTTGATGGGGCAGTAGGAGTTGGGAATTATGTGATAAGCTCATTTTCACAATGGGCACTCACCACAACTAGGACTAGAATTCAGGATCTAGGTCTGTTAGTTCGGTTGAATAAACCCAAGGTAAGCATAACCGAACAGCGGGGTAGTGAGATCGGTTAGTGGCTACGGCACTTGGCTCGGAGTCGCCCGATTCTCGGTTCAAGTCCTAGTCATGCCAGTCCCTGCTTTTGGTGTGAGCCTTTTGACCAGGTTGACCAGGTCGCTCCAAACCAGGTTTTAGTCTAAGAAGGTCTGCCAATATAGAATGGCCAAGTGCCCACATGAAACTGGGCTATAATTCAATGAGCCTGGGCTCAAACCCTGGTCATACCAGGTCTGCGCTGTGCCTATGAGGTTCTCACACAATTTCCCGCTTCTACTGCTCCAGAAAAAACCTCAGACTTAGATCGAGGATGACTGATTTCAAGCAATGGTCCTTACTGTTTAAATTCCAGACTCATCAGCTTCAACCGTAGCCGCTCCAGCTCCTCCTGATTCTGAGGATTTTCCTGCCGAGATCTAGAGGCTTTCTTATTGGCTGACTGGTTCTGAACAGCATGATGAATGGTTGAGGTCTGGCAGATAGTCTCCAATGGCGGTGGATGATCGCCGGATTTGACTGCATCAGAGAAAGGTTTCAGTGAGAAATGATGACAAACAGTAAACGAGGCACTGATATTTATAGGTTTTACTCTGGACAATTTCTGTTCAATTCAAGACGAATACTCTATAAACCGAATGGGACCAGCTTAGTTGGGGTTCACGCTTGAAGATTTGAATTGTTAAGTTTTGTAACACACCTGTCAATCATCACTTCAAAATTGCAAGTCACCCTCATCGTCGTTATGGGACACAACTCCTACCTTGTCTATTTATTGGTCTCCCAATGTCGCCGTTGTAGTCTTGCTGTTGTGGTCGTTGTTGTGTTGGCTGTTGCATGTAATGTGGTTGTGGATAATGCTGTTGTGAGGGTCCGTATGGTTGTTGGTGGTTGTAGTACGTAGGGTGCATAGGAGGTCTCTGATAGCGTATCGGCTGGCCTTCATACATATATGGCATCTGGCGGGGTGTGTTGTACATGGGCATGTTTGGGAGTACATTATTGTAATACGGTGGCCTGACAAACCTGCAAGAGACCAACAGCACTGGGTAATATTAAACTGAAATAAGTTCATCTCGGTTCGTTCTCTTAAGGGCGTCAGAGGTAAGCAGATACCGGGCGACTGAGTATTTGACTCGGTGTCTTCCAGGGTGCGTATGTTCTGCTGGCACCTATGAATCGCATAAAGGTAACTAGTACGCTATGAATGGGCCTACTACCGACAAGATGGAAGACAAGGTGAAACTCAAACCAGGGAATGGCCGCGTAGGGAATGAGTTATTAGAGACCCAACTCACACCGGCAACGGTGTAACTGAGGCGGAGCACCACTCCTCTTCCTCACCGCCTGCCCCTACTCTAAATAGAGTCGGGTACGGCTGGGTACACAAAGGGTGTTAAGTGTAAAACCCCGCTTACAGGCTGTCTTGAATCTAGGACCTTTAGCGCCGGTGATGAGCGATCTAACCATTGAGCCTGCAGCCTATTCAGTTTATAGTAAGGAGCTATACTCACATATGATTGTGCTGACTGAGATTAGATGGATGCTGTAAGGGCGGCTGGAGGCAGTTTATATGCTGTAATGGTGGCATTATCATCTGCGGCGGCATCACCTGGACCCACAGGAAAGATAACTGAGCCTGATGTCAACATTTCATCCATTTTTAAAATATAAACGGTTAATTCAACACTGCCCTTGTGCATTGCGTTAGCTGGTAAAGGAGAGGCCTTGAAGATTATTTTATTTCGAGTGGCCTGGATGGCAGGAAAATTCGCATCACTGAATAAAAATTGATAGTTCGATGAATTGGTCAGCCAAAACAAATGCCTAAGGGAGGAAATTTGTACCGAGTCATCTTCTCAATGCATTTGAGTGGACAGACTTCAAAATGATTGAACAAAATGAGAAAGTGGTCAATGAGACGCACCGGTTGCGTTACGGCCTGTCGCTGTGGACTGACCCGCTGCACAATGTTATTTCTCTTGGCTTGAGCCACGGACGTCGGAGCTACTACAAGGAAATGGCGAAGTGTCAGGATGGTGGATATCAATGACCACGAGTGACACTGGGACAGAAAATGTTTTTTTAGATGCGGATAACGGAATAGCTCGGTGGTAGAGCGATGAGCTTGCAATTGCCTGAACCTGGATTCCAACATGGGACATGACCAGCCCCCGTTCCGAGTATGAGCCACTCACATAAATATATCTTAGCTCCAAAACGAACTGGAAAGGAGACATGTGCCGCCAAACTGTCACAAGATCACTGAACAAACATGAGGAAAAAGAAGCAGTACAGCCTTTCTGTCCCGCCCCAATGACGGTTCCCGCTTACATAATGTAGAGTGATTGATCAGTGAGCCGGTCACTGACTCGGTAAACCAGTGCTCTCAAGGATCAATCAGTACTAATAGTGATTCTGTGAGCAAACTGGGTGCAACGATATGAATGTGTTAATGTCAATGACATTACTTATTGCGACCGCTTTCCGTTTACAGGCACGGAATCACAATCCCACAACATCTCTAGTAGCAAAGAGTAATATTCACATCCCTCTACGATAAAACACTGAATTAAAGCAATGATGACATCCCAAAGATAGCAATACAATTCGAGATCTTGCGCATGAGAAAACGACTCCATAATGGCTATCACTACGAAGGCTCTAGCATCACATGATTGTCTTGGTCATCTGTTTGGTAGTCGTCAAAATCAAGGGGCTTATTTCTCGTTGGCCATTCCGACTATCTTTAGGTTCTTAAATTGCACCTTTTGCATTCTTTTCACAGCGCGTATAATGTTCATCCCCTCCTCTATCAATCAAACCTGCTTACTGTCCATGACCACTGCTTGACCAACTGTTCAGTAGCACTTCAGACGATACTTCGGTAGTTCATTTCATGGTTCAAGCGTGGGTAAACAATACCCACTTCCCATTATTAAACCATTATGACAAAGCAAATCTAGCAGCTGTAGTCGTTACGAAGGTCTCTTGTATCAATCGGGTAGATGGATAAAGCAGTCGTTACCTGGGAATGGTCTCACCGCCTGGGTCTTGGCCAGTGTTTCCAGCGACGGCATCTGATCACTCACAGTATTAACGACTGAAACAGTGCCCGCATCACCAGCCCCTACATGAGAATTGTGTTTAATGTGCCAAGTTCTGACCAAAAGCAAGCAATAAAAGCATAGAAAATATTTCAGACACTAACCCTGTTACTAGTCATAAGGAAATAGAAATTTAAGCGGGAAACATGTCTCCCAATGAGGCTCGAATAGCAAAGGTCGGAAAATCATGGTTACGCCAGCTGAAAACATCAGTCACGTGTATAGACAAAAGTCAACTAGATAGGATAAGAACACCTTGTTTAGCATGGATAGCACCACTAAACCGCCGACTTGAACCCATGGAAGCCCATGCATGGTGCTACCTATAGAGAAGGCTACTCTGGGTGAGCATCCTTTATGTAACCCTAATCTGAATCCGACGGGGGTGAAACAGAAAGTTGTGCCCAAACTGGGAGTAAGACCAGGGACTGCTGATTCTAAGATCAGTGCACTATCTACTAAACCGTAGTCCGAATGTGTCTTCACTTGTTTGCAGATTCTGAAGCCTACCATGAACAAATGGGCCCAATACCCTGTTCAAAAGGAAGCTTAGCTAGAGCCCTATCCAAACTGCATATTTAGAGCCCTCGGTGACGGACTTTTCAGACCATTGACGCAACAGCATTGACCTCGAGATACGAAACTAACACAGAACTGTTGGTGTTTGCATTGATATCTCGGCTTATGCCGTGATGTTTGGAAAAATCTTTTGCAGGCGCATACTAGACTTGTAGTTAGAGAAATCTCAATAGAGAGAGGGCAGTTTTTCACCTCTGTCGGCAAGCGTTAGTGCCATTATTGCGCAAAATAGAGCCCGAACGCACCGGCCTCCATTTAGGGAAAGAGAAAATGCAACAGAGAACTTCTTATAACTTCAGTTTTTGGATATCACATCCCATTTCGAGTTCTATTCTATACTATGAGGGAGTAAGGATCATTACTAACTTACTAAGTAAATAGACACCATTTTCTTTCTATTTGGCCTATTCGGGCCGTCGTTTTTCAAGTCACCGATAGTTTTTTCGGGAAAAAGACCACTCGCTTTCACTGAAATGAATGCGGAGTTGCCTCACTTTAAGAATGGAGAACACAACTCTGAACTACAGTTACCATCAACCGTGGCTTAACCCTTTAAGGTATGGTGACAAGTTATACAATGAGGTGATCAACCGCAGCTGTCCTGAGATTGTTGTACTTCGGTTAAATATGATCACAAAGCATTACCTTCTAGTGACGTATAATTGACTTGTCTCGTGCCATCATCTTTCACAGCTACCATCAGCGAATCACTTTGTATTGGAGGTGTAGCCCGGGAACTCACGGGTTTGGTATCCACTGATAAAATAAATAACCGGCTAGCCTTTCTAGGCAGATTACATGACATCACGGATTGGAGAGAGTAAACTAGAGAAGCTTCGGTTTGACCGATTGGCCCAATGTTGTGAAAGACTGCTCAAAAATTCCACCCCTGTTGTTGAAAAGAGTTCTCAAGAGTTCGAGAATACCCACTTCTGAATACCGGCGCGTTGTCGAGTCCACAGGACATACGACTCTCGTTGTGACGTGTTGCGATCAGTACCCACCGTTTGGATATGGCTGGGTCACACTGGGTGCTGTCTGGGCATTCCCAACGGATGGGGACAAAGACGTTTCCTCATCACTGTCGCTATCATCACTCGACCAGTTTGCCAATCTGTCCAACTGGAATCAGCACCAAAGTGGAATCTCACCATCATCAAAGGAAATTTAAATCGGCTTTAGCTTTTGCTAACATGGGACAGGAAGCCTACTTAAGTGAACACCAGCAAATGATGTAGAGGTTACGGTATCAGTCGGTTTAAGAGGCAATGACCAGTGCAGCCGCTAGTGATTCCACAAGGCCTACCGAGGTTGGACTAAGTGGAAGTTGAAAATACCCAAGGTCAACTCCTCTACACCTGGATAGTGTGACGCATTGTACAATAAGATTGAACTGTAGGGGGGGGGGCTAAAGACCTATATTCTTGATATGCTGCTCTTAATGGTGGGTTACAGTATTTCACGCTGAGTCAGCTAGGGTTGTGGTTGGACTTCGGCTAGGGTACGCTGGAGTGGAGTTGGCCATAGACATAGTCAGCTCATACTAAGTCTCGTAATGTAAAAAAGACTTTTAGTCTTATGTAAGCTATCCATGTAAAATAAAACCATCAAATCAAATCGAGCCAATCTTTCTCAGGCCTAGTGGCTTCGCTAGACACCGTGTCATCGTCTCCAAGATGAAAAAATGTCATACATTGCATCCGCACTGCCTACATCATGTTTTCTGTTGGGACAATGGACTTTACATGTACCTTTTGCGTGTGGATGTACCAACCGTTGTTCTCACCTACCATTCAGATACTTCACAATCAAGCCAATGTTTGATCCTAACCAATCCAGATTGATATTCAAATATCACAGGATTAAAACGTTATACAAGAAACCTGGTGCGGGGAATAGAACAGCTTGCTGGAGTTATTTGAGAATGAGTAAACCCCAACTTTTCACCCCTATCTAGAGGAAGTTTGTGGCTTTAGACATTAATCGAGTTACAAGCATGCAGTTGAGTAATGATAAAAGCCCCCACAGGGCGTTATTTCACTTGGTACCTGAGAAATGTTGGATGATGGAAGCTGGGATTCGTCAACGCACAGCTGAGCAAAGCCGCTCTGCACCAAGAAGTCATTGATATGGACATCCCCACTGACAATATCACTGGTATCGGTCAGACACACGGATATACTCTGGTCCTACAATATATCATGTGTATACCGATACGAGAGTGTAAGCGAAACATGTTCTCACAGTATGATCCTTATCTCTGTTCATGTAGGAGCTTGCTCTACATCTGGTACCTTAAATGCGATTGCATGCCTTTCTCCGGGCAAAGCATCCCCCAACAGCCACTAACATTCGTACGGCTTATTAATGCATTATCCCCCCTACAAAGTGTATATTTGTATATAATCCGAGCATTTCCATAAGTAACATGGCGTTCCCTGGACTGGTAGATGAACAGCCCACAGACAGTCAGTACCTTATCATAGCCCATGACACGGGCACACAGTCGTTTCTCTTGAGCCAGTCTGAGCAGAGTGTTACTGGCCACGGTCGTCCATTTTCCCTCCTCCGAGGCAGGCTCAACACCATACAAGCTCGCTTTCTGAGCTTGGGATGCCAATGCCAAAAAGCGGTTCCTGCAAACCATCAATTGCCTGATTTATACGTGGTCAACAGCAGAATAACACTCTGTCAACAATCCTTTTAGTCAATGAAAATAGTGCACATAGAGCGCAGCGAACTGTAACTGTTATGACAGCCAGTTTTCTTCTTTACTCACACTACGGAGATAGTTCTGAATTGATAACCAAAGTAAAATCAGTAGCATACCTTAAAAAATAGAGTTGGCTTTTGTGGACGGCGCATGACGTTCCGTAGTCGACGAAGAATATGTTGACAAAATTTTGATCGATATTCAGTGAGATTCGTCCACGGTGCCAGTTATTATCATTCGGATACCTGCATACGACCAGCTGGCCAGGTGTAGCCAGTGTAGATGGCAATAGGTACTGGCCAGAGGCTTCCGAAGCATTGTAAGCTTGCCTAAAAATCAAATGGCTCAAGCATTGTTATTTGTTCCACCTACAGTGAGACTCAACAACAATCCCCCCCCAAACCCCAACTCACGGCAAACTCTAAAAACTGCGAAGTCATTAACGGGTTAAGCCACGGTCGAGGGTAGACGCGCTTACGGAGTTGTATTCCCCTTTCTTAAAGGGGTCAACTCCGCATTCATTGCAACGATAGCGAGCGGTCTTTTGCGGAATATCCATCTTTCGACTAACTGCGGCCCGAATAGAAAGAAAATGGGATCTGATTACTAAAACATAGCAACTTAATGATCTTTACTCCCTCATAATGTGAAGTTATAAAAAGTGCTTTAAAAGTGTTTCCTTTGTCCTAAATATAGGCCGTTGTGTGCAGGCCTCTATCATTTAAGACACATTTGGGCATTTCTTAACCCCTATAACAAGGAACATTAGCTGGGCTTTGAGGTTTCACTGTAAACTGCCGAGAGGGTTGCAACACCGGTATGCCACTCGGAAAATGACGGTGCAGTTTTTAGCGAAACTACAAGGCCTGGGAAGGGTTGACATGATGAAAGTTGACTATGACCAGAATCATTTCCACTTTTTCCAGAATACCTACTGATTTAGAGTCAGGCTTTGTGCAGGAAGCGACCCCTTACTCATTGTTCTACCCGCACAAGGCCATTCTTTTCAGCGGACGTCTCTTGAGCCGAAGGCTTGTTCCAAACACCAGGAGCTGGGAATGATGCGAGAAGCCCCCTCTCACATAGGAAACTGATATAACAAAGGCTTAAACTCAGAATCTTGCGATACGCATTCTAAACATCGAACTTAAAAAAATATTATAAAGGTTTAAATATAAAATTAAAATGTCGGTCATAAAACTGCTCACTTACTCCAGTAAATCCATGAGTTCTTCGAGCGCTTTACCAGTGTTTGGCGTGACCATCACTTGCATATAGAAGTGAGAAGGATTGTTGATATGCGATAGGATCACCTCTATGTACTGATGTATGGGCGGTGTAGGAGGCAGGTTGTACTGCACACCAGGCCCAACTGCGTCATACAGAGAGGTCATTGTGTCCGCGCTCTACAGTAGAGTCTAAGAGTGAATCATCGGTGAATATTTTACTGAATAGCAGTTGCCCGTATACCAAGTTATGTTTTAATGTAGGAGAAATCAGGATGTCGGCCTTGTTGGTTTATAGGTAGTCATCTGCCAACTAAATTCCAGTACAATGGATATAAAACCAATAAAAACTGCCTGGCTCCATATGGTGTCAACTATTGATCGAAACAAATTTCCATCCAACATAATTCAGTTTCTTGCAATCAGTGTGCTTAAACCTTTCCAAAATTTCACAGAAAATTCGTTTGTTAACGGCGTCAACATCCTGTGGTCAGTCGGCACGTATCCGATATTTGTCTCCTCGAATATGAGATCCCCTGATGACTGGCATGTGCCGCGCTTTATTGGAGCTATTTTCGACATTTAAAGGGTCGAGTTGATTAAACTATAAAATATAAACCAAGCACATGTATGTAAATTTATTATTAACACTTACCGAATGTTTCACAGCCAATCCAGGAGTGATTGGTTTAACCGTGGGCTCTGTACTTTTAGGTTTTAACATGGGTCCGAATCTACCTTCCAACAGATCAACCAAATCCCTGGGTAGATCATAGACCAACTCAAGCATGGCAGGGTAGCCATAGTTACAGGGCCTTAAATCTGCGCCATATTCCACCTGTAATATTCCAACCGTCTTGATCATGACCAGTAGCTTTCAAACGAACAAGGGTGCTTTTATCCTCACTTCAACTGATTTTGTCGAAGGACCGTTTATGTAAAAGACCTAAAGTTGGCAACGAGTACCTGGTAGCACACTTATAGTAGTGTATTTCTAGGAAAACATTTTCTAGCATGCAAAACACTATACACTATAAACTAGAAAGTCAGAATGTTCAATATGTCACTTCTATTGGACTAGTCCGGGAGTCTACGTCATTGTAGAGCAAGGGACATCCACAATACATGAGAACTAAGGCAACAAATGTGTATAATAAATTGAATGAAAACAGGCTAAATCTGCTGGTGAGGAAAAGTAAGTTGGGTTTGGCTACGAGCACAGCGCCCAAGCACAATTCCCAACACGACAGAATCGGAAATCAAGTCTGTGTGAGACAAAAATTACGCAGTCTCATCGGGTACAGTTGTTCAATTTTGAGATGCCTTGCTAGTTTGAAAGCGTGCATCGCATCTGTGTGACTGCCACCGCAAATTGTGATTCATTCACAAATAGCGAATCAAATTTTGCAAATCAGAAATTTGCTATCACAGTAGCTGGCCCTGAAGCATATCGAGGAGATTGTGGTTAACGGATTTAGCATTGTAGCGCATTGCATACCTTATATAGCTGATCCAGATTCTGCATGTACACACCATCTGGATGTTGAGAAATTATTTGCAGAATGTTGGTTTCAACATCTTTTGGTAGCCCTTCTATTCTATCGGGCAATGCTAAAAGTAACGCGGGACAATCGGGCAAACACCAAGCATGGTTTCCAGGCTTGTGAATCACTCACTATGGAACTTTACTGAATCAGGATTTTCCACTACCGAAGCATGGGCAGGCTTCAGTAGTTCTTGGCTTTTATTATATACTGAAAGATGTCAGAAGTGGTACAAAAATTGGCCTATTTAGTCATTCCAATCATTTCTCAGGATATTTGAGAAATACGCATTGTTGGGACAGACCGATGTAATGGACTACTAATTTTAATCAGTTGTAAAACATAATGCTACGTGTTGGTGGCAGGAATTTTTAATTGGCTAAATGTCCATCACATTTTATAGTGTGAAAAATAGTGAATATCTACAAACCATTTTACAGCAGTTGTTTTCGGTTAAGGGGGTTATGACATGGGCAAAAGTGACTTCACTTGTTTGTCTGGAGCCTACTATGAACAAATGGGCCCAATACCCAGTTCAAATGGAAGCTTAGATATAGTCCGGCAACGCACTTTTCAGACCGTCGACGCACCAGAATTGGCCGCGAGATAGGAAATTAACACAGAGCTGTTGGTGTTTCCGTTGACTGCTCAGCTTACACGCTGATGTTTGGAAAATCCTCTTGCAGGTGCACACTGGACTTGTAGTTACACAAGTCTATATAGAGAAAATGTTCAAAAAAATATAAAAACAGGGTTTTAGCGCGCAGTTTTTCACCTCTGTCAGCGAGCGTTAGTGCTATTATTGCGAAATGTTAGAAGCCCGAACGCAACAGCCTCTATTTAAGGCTAGAGAAAACCGGCAAAACACTTCCTATAACTTAAGTTTTCTCCAATCTTACATTCAATTTTAAGTTCAACTCGATGTTACAAGGGGGTGAAGATCACTAGGTTACTAGGTTTAGGTAATTAGATCCCATTTTATTTCTATTTGGGCCATTTGGACCGTAGTTATTTGAGTGACCGATATTCGGTTTGTGTAAGAAGACCTCTCGTCATCGCTGCAATGAATGCGGAGTTGCCTCCCTTTAAGAATGGGGAACACAACTCCAAAAGTGCGTCTACCATTGGCCATGTGACAACCCCTTTAATTTTTCGCTGCCTTAGAAGTATCTAGATGAGTGCGAGCAGTCTAAAACCTGACACATCATTCCTATTAAGATAACTAATATAGGAGAGCGTGGGCTGTCAAGGGTAGGCCATTCCCTAAGATACACAAGTAGTATGGAGGAATGTTGTCAGTATATTCACCTGACTCACTCAGCTCATTGTCTTACCTGTTAAGGACTGTGATTGCCTAGGCTTGTGCAGACTGACGTAGCATTCAGTTGTGCCGGGAGTCAGATTCAAATCAACGAGCTTGTCCATCTGGTCTAACAACCGGAGTAAATTTGTGTATCCATACCTGTAAAAAATCCCCAATGCAACCATTTGGGTAACGGCACAATATTATGGTTATTGCTAAAGGGCTACTGAAGTTACTTACATGTCGTTATATATTCATCTCTTACTTGATACCTGTTATACACGTACTTTTCTCACCCATACAGATAGGGGGACCTAATACCTGCAATTAAATCCCAATGCATCAATTTTCACAACTGTCCTATATTATTATTGTTGTTTTTGTAACCTATAAAGTATGCGGATTTTTAGACGTGATGCATGAATAGTGGCAAGATATTATTTGAGATCAGTTTTTTAGCTGTTTCAAGTTCTAAGAAATTCGATCTGTTGAATGTTTTCACAATCCCAGCACATCACATATAGAGTTTATCACCTTGTCTATCCTTCAGGCCTGGTTGTGGTTATGAACATTGCCTGATTAGCTTGGCGCTTAGGACGGTGGTTCGGTTCTATGTTTCAACCGTGGATAAACAACTCCTACTTCCCCTTTACTAAACCATTACAACAACCTAACTATGGTAACCCTAGTCGCTACGGAGTCGCTCTCTCCTGTGCAAAGTCTCGAATGTCCCTCATTAAAGACACAACTTAAATAGATGATTACCCTTCAACAACAGTACAATAGATGTTTCTGAACAAGCGAACATAGCCCTTGCGCATTAGGTTAGTCCACTCAAAGCAGTTCCAAGATCTTATGAATTTAAGGGGTTATGACATGGGCAAAAGTGACTTCACTTGTTTACAGATTCTGAATCCTATCATAAACAAAGGGACCCATACCCCCGGTTCAAATGGAAGCTTATATATATAGCCCTATCCAATGCACATACTTAGAGCCCTCTGCGACGTACTTTTCAGACCGTTCACGCACCAGAATTGGCCGCGATGGGAAATTAACACAGAGCTGTTGGTGTTGGCGTTGATATCTCGGCTTAGGCGCTGATGTTTGGAAAATCCTCTTGCAAGTGCACACTAGACTAAGTTTTAGGAATTAGATCCCATTTTAATTTTATTTGGGCCATTTGGGCCGTAGTTATTCGAGACCGATATTCGTTTTGTAGAAAAAGACAGCTCGCTATCGCC
>Ga0224501_10001787_pt1 | contig 16761 bp, 8 predicted proteins | sample SF_Oct11_sed_USG_4_FD_169105 | JGI IMG/M metagenome (GOLD analysis project Ga0224501, IMG submission 169105) | Sediment microbial communities from San Francisco Bay, California, United States - SF_Oct11_sed_USGS_8_1 | ecosystem: Environmental > Aquatic > Marine > Sediment | place: USA... | reverse complement strand
TAATTTATGAGAGCATAGCACATAGGAGTTGTCTATCCAGAGGCTTGTTTATTTTGAGAGCATATGGCATAGGACTTGATGTAAGATTTGCCTCAGGGCAGAGAATAATCTTCCAAAGACAATTGAATGCGCTTTAGCAGGGAAGACTTTTCAACATTGAATTTGGTGATTTAACGATTTTCTCCGAGCATGATTGAGGAAGTGACCAATGCCGATATGTGTTTGAGTTTCGCCGAGTGTTGATCTATGAGGTTGGATAGATAGCTTCATATGCTGGTAACGGGATAGTGCTCCATGGTATAATTACACCTCGTTCCGTCAGATCAAAACAATGGGAAGAAAGTCAACTCAAAAAAAGAGTTTGATAAATTTGGGTGGGGCAGCCATCTTCAATCACTGCGGACAGAATCTGAGCCAAAATTCACCCATGATTTGCCAAAAATGTCTTCTGTTGAGTGATTGTCGAGCTCCAAGTTTTAATGAGAAGCGCAGTTCACCATTCATATGAAAGTCAAGCGTGTCCACCAGATAGATGGTAAAGTACCAAGGACCAGAATATGATGTTGAGCAAATAGAAAAATTCATGCAAGAAATGCATCCGTGGAACTTAGTGCGAATCAATAGAGAAGGGGTGTATGACCTATGGGCTTCTGGCTGAGCACTTCCTAACTGATTGCTCAACAATGGAAATCAGATTGTGCATTGAGACTGAAACAGTGGTTGACCCTCTTCGAATAATGCTACAAAGCTCTTAACCGGATTCAGTCACGCTACCAGCTATAACAACGGCTATACTGGTCAAATACTGAATCAATTTTAGACTCGAACTATTACCGATGAGATCACATCAACCTACAGGCGCGTGAGACACAAAGCCGTACATTCCTATTTCTCACAATTGAAAATTTCATGATGGATTAAAATTTATGATAAAGTTATTCCAACAATGCCCCGCGCTGTGCACCACTTATCCTGCCTTACAGGTGCGATAGAGATGGATAATGAAGGTAACAGGTTGTATCCAGAGGAAACCTAATAACTGATGTTGGCCTCAGTTATGTCTATAGCGAGGTTTCCATCAGACCATCTGCGGGTGAAGATATCTAGTATAGCGACGTCATGCACATCTGGCCCCAGTCTGCGTTAAGTATAGGAGAATATTACACAGCCGCCTCCTGAGGGCGGTGCATGCGTTCCAGACAGCTCTGGGCTTTTGCCCATACCGCTTAGTGCAACTGCGATACTAGTCAGACAATAGGTGCATTAGCGAGATCAGTTTTCCACAACTGAAATGGATTTCGGTCGCAAAATTGGCTATACTATTCAGGAGGGCGACCAAAAAACGCGATTTAAAGAAGCATCTCTTACTTTCAGGTGCGGGCGGATGCGACCGAAATCAAGCAAACATAATTTCGCGACTGCAGTGGGCATTAGCATGGTAAAGCAAATGTCAACGTTACTACAAAGAGACTACGTTGGGATAACGAATCGTGAACGATCGTTCAGCTCGGTGGAGTCGAAATTGAGAACGGACAACTCTGACGCGATTGAAATTTTCTGTAGTTTTCTGACTGCGACCGTGTTGTCGCGTGACTGCGACTTAAAGTTTTTCATTGAAACTGACTGAAATTACGCGAATAGAACTATTATTTCTTCTGTTGGGAGCGTTCACGGGCCCCAGCTCGCACACCAGTTTTCCCTGCAAAGCCAACCGATGAAGCGCTAAGCTGGGGTAATGTATTAAGTAAGGAAATCTAACTCTTTAGTATAAGAACTTCTTAATTGTGAGGACACTCCGAGACTGGAATATGCTTTCCATCAAATCAATGTTTTTTTCAATTTCGTGGTTGCTCAAACAAAACATAATACTAAATGGTAAAATTTAGGTGTCCCTTTAAATAATATTTCTTTTTAATTGAGGTTATTTCAATTTACAACTCACTGCATTCAGAATGCTATCGAACTTCATATGCCTTTGGTCTCCATTAATGTTTAGGATGATACACCAGCTGCTTAGTTTCCGTATGCAGTGAAAATATCTGTATCTTTCGCCTAAATTATACAAGCTTTTGCCATCATGCAATGTACTCACACTGAACAGAAGTCAATGATTGGTGTTGATTGAATTATATGACCCATGCAAAGGTCAACATATATGCACCAGGTGCATAATGCCTTGCCCTTCAGCCTAACAACCATACACCAAACACTGCTGAAAATGTCCGTTCAATGAAACCTCTTCAACTTTCCAAACTCTAACATTCTTGACATTCAACAGCGTATATTCGCCGCGATTCGGAAATTCAAGCTATATACAGTTGACCAGAAATTCATTCCAGAAGTTTCCAGGCGTAATATTTTATTATTGTTAGAATTGGTTAGAATCATAATTAAAACTAGTCAAGAAGAAAACAGGTCATCCCCCTAACATGAAATGGTATACATTCTGTGAGATTTAATACCCAGCTGTTGATGTTCAGAAAGCGACAAGACATTCGGAGGAATTTTCTGCTCGTTAGTCCTCCAGACTATCTGCTGTACAAGAGACTTTTGTTCACCTCAATCGATCAGTTTTATTTACTGGGATTTTTTATAGTCATGCAGCATCACAATGTTATTTGGGTACATTTAATTATACATTAAAGTAAATACCTTCATAGATGATCTGTATGAAACTATTAGACCGAAGAAGTATGCTATAGATATCTTCAATTCTCTGGTCTTTTCCCACTCCAATAACCAAGACCTTCAGGCCTTGTTCAAACTGCCAAATTAAACACGATATGGCTACAAACTTTGACTTATGAGCTATTTTGGAACACAGACACTGCCATAGAGTTATTCATAAAACAGTTTGCCGTACGTACACCTTCAGTCTCATTTTTGTCAAGTGATACTCCAATAAAGGGTGTACCACATTTTCTCGCCGTTGTACCAGGCACAGAAATTTTATCTAGTCTCATTACAAGAAATTAGCGATCTGCACCATTTGTTGAAATAAATTTTGGTATGCAGGTGATGTTGACAAAAGTATGCAAGTCTTCCGGCGGCCAGCAAATGCAAAGCTGTTTCACTCTCTCAGTTAGATGGCATAATTATGAAAGCTGTTTGACATTGGTTAGGATTTTCAGTCCCATAGCTTAGTGGGTTCAAGATCCTAGATTAGATGGCAAGTCTTACATAAGAGACTTTGCAAAGAGGTCATTCACTCCGTTTGCGTTGTAATGATTCATGATAAACAGGCATATGCGTGGCTGAGTGGGTTAAATCCACAGTATACAGAGCACTGATGGCGATCTAAGGTTTGGGTCATAGATTTTGATCAAAAGGTGTTTTTTTTTCCAGTCCAAATCACGTTACCATTTGAGGCTCATGGAACAAGAGCAGATAATTCTCACTGTCTCATTTAGCACTAGTACCAATCCTAGTTTTAAATGATACAGATTATGCTCCAGTATTGATGGTTCTAGCTTATTTGTGTTGGTCATAAAAAACGTAAAAATCTGTGAGAAGCGGAAGCTTTTTCTAGGACATGGCCGACACTTCAAGCAACCAGCCATTGGCTACTGAAGTCAACAAAGGGCATTCGTAAATCAGACTATCTAGGTAGAGACAGCGCCAGTAGATGTCACCAGCACGAAACTGGTACCCGGTGTGAGTGTGTGTCAGCGGCAGCCACCCTGATCTGGTAGAAGATATCGAGTACAAACCGGCATCTTTAATGTCTGAGATGGTAGATAAGATGGCAGGTTTAAAATATTTAAATTCGATGATGTGAGTTCAATTTAACTCTAAACTCCAGGCCAGATCGAATATTTAAATGTTAGACCAACCCATAAAAAATCACACAAGTACCAGAGATACGCTGAGCTGAAAATGTCAGTAGTGGGGTGTAGATTAGAGGAGGACAGCAGCGTTGCTGGTATGATTCAATTTGACATTTACGAAAGCTAATTCATGGTGCACGCTTTATTGTCGAAGCCAAGACCTTGACGTATTCCAACGAAAGTCGCCTAGTCGCCTACTGAACACGGTTCCGGTGTGTGGCAACGGGAAACGCTGTACAAATCGCGCTTTGCCCTTTGCCATCTATGCACCTTTGTGGAAACGCATGACTGTTTACAGTTCTGCATGACCAGAAATGTAGCCCCATAACCAAAACCTCTTGCCCAGTATGGTATCAAAGTCTAGAATTTTATCATCTGTAATGACTTTCCGTTTCCTCCCCAGATTATAGCTGGTTCAGCACAGAGATATAACATTATAATAACAAAAAACACATTATACCTAGTTCTATTGTCCAGCATCATAACAATTTTACGGCGTTTTCCACAGGTTCAAGTGCACCTATACCAAAATTTCACACCAAGTAAAGCCAATTGACCCGAATCTGGCCTATCCGTTATTTAGCCTCATGAAACCGGAGTGATGGGTATTTCAAAAGAGGCGGGAGTACATCCTGGTCGACACCTGGTTTGGATCAACATCATATTGAGTCACAGCCTCACCATTACTGGAATGTTGATACTTTCAGAATGACTTGCAGTATTGAAGTTTTTGTGACCAGAATATAGCCTTTGACCTGTACGATTGTGAAGAGTTTTCTGTGCTATGAGGAAGTTGCTATCGGCTATCTGAAAAACTGTATAGTTATACCTCAGTGAATTACACAAGCGCATCAGCACTTTTTCCTGGGTAAAAAAAGATTGGTTTTCTTATGACTTGAAAACATGGCTACATGAATTCTGCTTTAATTAGACTGGTGAATCTTAGTTTGACAAGGACTCATCGCATACACGAATCCATACTTTAACCATCTCTTCTGAGCTACAAATTTATTGTGAATGTAGGCTACACTAAGCAATGACGTATGAACATGCGGAGCACCAGATTGTCAAGCTATCTCGAGTGGATATACCCCCTGTTAACAGTCAATAGACTCTTGTGATCTATAATCATAGCTTCTCTTATACAATATCCAAGCCTGTCCAATGGTGATTGACCTATCCATGCCCATGTACACTATGACTTGATAACAGATGCAACCTAAAATCATTTGTATGGCTTGGCTTATCCCACTTCGGTTATCTTTCGCTCTTCGTGGACGCCATTAGGCCGTCTTGGCACATTGAACCTGTCAAGCGAAGGTTGAGCTACTCCTAGACTCCCTTTGGTGAACACTCTATTCAAATAAATCCTTTTGATCGAAATCTATTGACCGGTAGGCCTAACGTCTTCGAAATGAAGTCTTGACTAATACACATTGATGTGATCAAGTGCTGAATAATTTTTGTCTCTTGAATCAAAGGCATCTCTGAATTAAATGACGAGGCATCACAACCAGCACTCAATGTCATATGGTACTATGAATAAAACTGCCCATGCCTCTGGACTTAACCCTCTCTGCATTCTCTTGCCCTTAGGCCAAAAACTTTACACCTCCTTTCAATGACACACAGATCAAAGTCTATTGGTTCGTTGCATATTTCCCGGGAGAGAAATATACTTATGTCCAGTTTAAATGTCGAGTTTACTTACCGAGAATTGGCAGATTGATTCTCGGCTTGCTTTAAAAAACCCCAACTCGAGTTTTCTCGACTGATAGTGCTTGCAGGAGCCCCACCAGGAAGGCAAATCACATGTATATGGAGTTATCGTCACATTGTACAATAGCGACGGATTGCGGCTAAAGACCTTATCCCATAATTCCGTTCCATTCAAAAACAAAAAAATTAATGACCATTTTAGACAATATAATGAATTTAACCAATTTTCAGACTTTGGTTCATTATATTCAATTTACAAGAATAAAAAGCTCAAAATCAGTTGGTCTTCGCTGGGTCAGTAGAGTCCAAGGTCAAAACCCGTGGTGCCGCAATCGCCGAAAAAACTTGCCCGGCAGTCGAAAATGACTCTCCGCTAGCCGTGTAACACGCTGGCAATTCTCGTCTCGACCCAAACGTCGAGTTTTCTTGTCGAGAATCTTTTCTCACTGAGAAAACTCGACGACTAAACTGAGCATAAGTTTGTTATGTATGCAAGAATGCAGACCAGTGGTTTATTTAAAAAAAAGTGTCACTATTATTCAAAGAACAATTATCGCACAGTCTTTTGCGTTGTAGTATTTTCCAACAATGAACCTTATCTGATGAAATAAACCGATCGTGCCATCAATGCCAGATGCAAAAATGACCCATGCACATTTTCTAAATAAATCTGGGACAAGCCAAACTTTTAATTTGTGAACTATTCTACTAAAATTCATCTTGCATCTAGGCTGAAGCCACAAATTATGTCAGATGAGAAGGAAGGAAGGTTAATTTTTATAGGTATGTATGAATCATATCTTGGAATAACCGAATCATAATCATAAAAACCAACACTCAACGGTCAAAAATCAGGCGCAGTATGATAAGAGAAGCTCCCATGGGTTTGCCCACACAGACCCGATGTAAAAAGTTGCCGAATAGAGTATCTCCCTACAGACACAGCAATAAGTAACCAATCCACAGAAGGGAGAGAGAAAGTATTTATCTGGGAGCTGAAATCATAATCCTCAAGTGTCTATGAATGATCATTATACGACAAGCAGTAACCAACCGATTTGACATCAAATGAGTAAAGAGTGATGGGAAAAAATGATACTAGCAGCAACACACTGGGTCCACCCAAGTCTTATCATACACGAATGGTTGGTTCATTCATTGATTTTTCAGCACCCCAACAGGCTACTGGTATTGGTTTGAGATTAAGCTGGGCATTCTAGTCAGTGGTACTGGTCAAAGGCAGTACAAAATTCCGAGAAAATAGCACAGGAGTCTGATAGTGATTACAATTTGTTAGCATCCTAAAGCTGACCTATATAAAAATCCTACACTTCTGCTGAAGCAGGATACTGGGTAGGTACCATCCCAAGCCTAATAGTAAACAAGTTTTTTGGCTTTCTGACAAGTCTCTTACCATAACCACTAATGGCTAGTAATGGCATATCCTGGTATGAATTCAAAAGCTAGGGAGACGCAAGGAACTGTGACTTGCTCTCATAGGGTTATCCTCTGGAGGATAACTCTTATGTTTGCACTCCACAACACAACCCAATTAAAAAAGCCGAAGTGTGATTCATTCAGACCACCACCAGAAAAAGTAACTTTAATTGCCGCCCAGATGGCATTACGCTTATATAGCATAGGTTCTAGGTCCAGGATATAAACCCAATAAAGGACTGATCACCTAGTTCAGCTCATGCGTTATTGCCATCATTATAGTATTCATAGAACTACAAGACCAAGTTATTGATTTTAGTACAGATATTGCCCTAGTTGAATCCTGTTTCTTAACCATGGCCCATAACCTTATGTTCACTCAAGGAAAAAGCCCAGGCAGTTTGTGGTGACTGAATGTTCACAAGCTTGGCTTTAATTACATGCAAGAACTAGAAACTGTAAGTAGGACAAGTTGGCAGGCTCTATACTGTCTGCAAACTCCCGAGATAATCAAGGATAAAGGCTCATTGAGGCATTGTCATATGAGTCTGACAACGGTTCAACGCACAATTGGCTTGTGCACCAGTTCTGTCCAAATAGGTAATCAGGCATTTTGGGTTTTTCTATAGGCATCACTGAGCAATGGCACTGATTCTTCCGATGAAAACGTTCAGTCCTTAAAGTGTTGCCAAAGACCAGTTTTTTTGCTAATCTAGGAATTGGCTGTTGAGAGGTCGGTCTAAAATAGGTGTCTGTAATTTGGGGTGTTCTGGGGTACTTCAAACAAAGCGATACAAGACTGGCGCCTTGAGTAGCCACAAACAAAGTCTTTGAGCGCAATCGTAAAAGACTTAAAAACGATTTTCAAGTAAATCAAACCGAATGTTTAAATGCATAAAAGATGGACTCCGCATTACATGGTGTTTATTGAAATTTCAATGTTATTTGGAATTTAATACAGCGGTTGTCAAAATCTAATAAATAAGATGTGACGCGCTGCTGCTCTCGAAGCCATTTTTGTTTCTTCCATTTACAACCAATTTGATTTGTTTGAAAAGCATTAAATTATTTGAAGATTGCGCTGGTAGTTTTAGTTGCGTGTACTGTTTCATCAAAGGCACCTCAGAGCACCTCAAATTTAGGACATGTCATATGTAGACCGATTATTTGGGATACATATAACATAAATGATCAATCAATGTAAATGCTCACCAAACTGTTGCAGAGTCAGACTCGCAGTACTCTGTAGCAAGACGTTCCGACTCAAATCAGGTACAACTAAAACTGAAAGAATAACAGTTATAGTTCTTATACACAACTGAACTGTATAATAGAAGAAGTTTGAGTTTGACACTGAGAATAAGCGCGAGTAAAATAGCAAGGCGGACCGTGACTCACTGTAACTGTAAGAAGAGGTAAGAAACTAAGAGTCAGATCACTTCAGTTCAGACAGTTTTCTCTCAACCAAACAACACTCCATTGATTGTGAGTAAATAAGCACTAAGCAGTAATACTAGTACTAGTAGTACTGCTTGTTTCCTCACAATCATTGAATCAATCAATCATTCAATCCAATGGAGTGGACAAATTTCTGTCTGATTCTGAAGTGACGAAGTGATCTAGTAGTAGTACTACTAGTACTAGTACTACTACTACTAGTAAGTAGTACAAAATAAAAAATATTGAAATAACAAAGTTACCTCAACTCAAGGCTCAACTGATTCACTGAGTGTCTGACTGAACTGAAGACGTGAAGAGTGACTGTGAGTCTGACTCTGAGTGATTCAGTCATTCACTGGTTGACTCCAAGGACTGGTGATGAAGCGAGTGAGCCGCCCAGAGCGAGTCAAGAGGACTTACTTGTGATGCTGATGAAACGCTACGGTGTACTCAGCCGACGCTATGTTTAGAAAACGATGACTGACTCAAATGGACTTAAACTGTTGGACGGGGTTCACTCTATCGCACAGTCAAGATCGGCAATGACCGGTCAGTGACCGAAATCTTGACCTATATATATATTTGGCCAATCGCAATGTGAATTCACCGGTTAATGACCGATAAAAGATGTTGTACTATTAGCAGCGCCAACGTTGGTAGCATCAACTCTTCATAGCAAAGTGTATTATAGGTTCGCGGACAACTGGTTTTAAAATTATGTAGCATTTAGTTATTGTTTAAATTGAAGCAATGAAAAAAATTGTTATTGTTTTTAAATTTTGATCAATGGTATTCTCATGTTAATGTTTATTATCCTTTCTTTGAGACATTAAAGATGGCAGCCCCCTTGTGCCACCGTAAAGTTTTGCTTTCTATCGCATCAAATCGGCTGAATTGTCTATTTAGCGGGTTTGGCCGCTTTCTGCATGCAACCAGTTTTCAACTAAACACTGTTAAACCAAAGGCACAACCCAAATCCAACAAACCACATTGCAATGTGGGTACAATAGGTCACATTGACCATGGTAAGACCACGCTTTCGGCTGCGATCACCACGGTTCTCAGTGAACGCTCGAAACAGTTGGCAGACAAGGACAATAAGACTCTGGCCATGTCGTATGAGCAAATCGACGGAGCCCCAGATGAACGAGCTCGTGGAATAACTATCAATGCTTGCCATGTGAACTTTGAAACCGTAAAACGTCACTATGCACATACCGACTGTCCTGGCCACATTGACTATATCAAAAATATGATTTGCGGTGCGAATCAGATGGATGCTGCTGTTCTCGTAGTAGCAGCTACAGATGGTCAAATGCCTCAAACAAGGGAGCACCTCATGCTAGCAAATCAAATAGGAATCAAGCACATTGTTGTGTATATAAATAAAATTGATATGGTTGATGCGGAAACTGTGGATCTTGTCGAATTGGAGCTGCGGGACTTGCTTACGGAATTTGGATTCGATGGCGATAACACGCCCTTTGTATCTGGCTCAGCAAAATGCGCATTAGATGGAATTCGACCAGATATTGGTGAGGCCTCAATACTGAAGCTCTGTGATGTTTTGGACAGTTATGTACCGGATCCTGTACGCAATATAGATGCACCACTTTTTCTACCACTGGAGAAAAGCTTTTCGGTACCTGGACGTGGAACAGTTGCTATAGGAACTATAGAGGCAGGTAGGCTTTGGTATCTATGGGTAACCGTCATCTACCCCACAGATGCACCACTCATTGACAAGCGGTACCAATGGGCTGTGATGTATACTATCTCACATCCTTTATATCTTATTATGTGATGTTGTGGTGATATTGTATGTGCAATCAGCAGGAATCACAGATGAATACAGCAGTGATTGCGTAGCGGAATCCGTTTCTGCAGATTTGTCATGCGTGTGTGATAAATTACTGTCTCATCTGACTCTAGTGATAGTAGTAAGGGTTGTTGTTGTTTACGGAACTGATGTTTTGTTGCTGATTATTGAAACAGTGTGCTGTGCTACATTTCTAGTCGACTGGAAACAAAGTGAGTTGGTCCTGCCACAAGAAAGATGTGAAATAGAATTGCCTTGTCTAAATTGTAGGAGTGCTTCGAAAAGGTTCTCAGGTAGATTTGCTCGGGTACGGGCGATCAATGGTGTGTAATGTGACCGACATCCAAGCTTTCAAACGATCATTGCCCGAGGCTATCGCCGGTGAAAATGTGGGCGTTCTGCTCAAAGGTGTCAAACCCGATTTCATAGAAAGGTACGAAATCTATAAGAAAGTGAATTACAAGAATCATCTCATTGTAGGAAGTGATGATCAATATGAATTCCTAGTAGTACTGAGCTGTAGCCAGCGAAAGCAGATATAACCTATAGCAAATCATTTCCCATGATATAATGGAATGATTGAATTCACTCTGGGGAAGCTTTATTCGATATGATTTGGGCTGGCGAGGTCTGGAGTAGTGTTTACTTCTTGTCTAGTTTGGTCACCCTCCATTTTTCAAAGTACCGGTACAAATAAGGCGGGGATTTGTGATACAATAACTGTGCTCATAACATTCAGTAGACATTTATAAGCCATTGTAAATCTTACTAGCCGGATTTGAAGAAAATGATTGCTAAATGACGTGGGTTGTGAAATGAGTAAAATATGCGTCTGTCGCTGGGTTTCCATGGTTCGAACCGGGTCGGATGAACAGCCGGTGCAAACCATAAAAACAAGACTGGTTCGCTCTCATTCGGACTTAGTTGGTGCGAACCGCATGGTCCGTGCTCAGTATTTACACAATGGAAACACCTGGTTTGAACCAGTGTGCGTAACTTAAAACAGTTTTTTTAATTTTGGAGGTAAAAACCAATTTCATACTTTATCCATGTACTTCATAGCCGATCATTGCCTCAAATATGGTTTGTTACTTTTCGGATGATGAAATTTCTTTGTATATTGATGGCATTAAAAACATTCCAAGTTGTTTTGCATCCATTTTGGGAATATACTGGAGTAACCTCCGGAACGGTAAACGGTCTCATGTGGAAAATTTATACTCGATCGATAGAAGATAACTCTTACTGGAGAACGCATAGAACCAGCAAAAATGATCGCACTTTCGGCTTAGCTCAGAGCGAGCTCCCACGATTCGACGTCTTATCAGCTCCTCACCAGTATATCCATTCGAAAGTATATGTATCCAATCAAATCTCACCAAAATATTTTGTTTCATAGAGGAATGGTGCTGGCGACAAGAGGTACAACTGAACAGCACGATACGTTCAGAGCGCAAATCTACGTTCTGAAAAAATCAGAAGGTGGTCGCACCAAGCCTATCACGGATCGGTAAGTTCTTTATGCCTCGAACCGGTAGTCTTTCCTAATGCTTCCTTTGTGTCACTGCCCGACGCAGATCAAACTTTGGAGACTGATGAGGCTTTACGATAAGTGAATTTGTATTAGCTCCTCTCGGTCACAATATTTGAAACTATGTTTTTTTTGGTAAGATACAGGTATGTTTTTGACACCCACAAGTACTGCTATGGTCAGTCGAGCATATACACTCACAGATTATATGTACCCTGTGATGCGTTTCCGCGACACACTTGTTCAAAGTCGGAACCATGTATCCAATTTAAGCCCATGGACTGCCATCTGAAAAGAATACCGAAATATTTCATCACATCTTCATGTCTTTCTGTTTTCACAATTCTCTGCTGTGCGCTACAACAGGAACAAGAGTTGTGTAGCCTGGTTTTTATAGCAGTAGAAAGGGTATGATATACCATGCCACCGTAGCACAGAATGTAATAGCAGTTTTTTTTCCTGTCAGAGTGGCTGTTCGCATTATCTTTTTTTATGCCAGCAGTTGTGCCGTAAATAGCATCCAGTTGTGGGACATTTCGTGTTTTAATACCCCGTTTGTTAAATTGCACTGATGCACACTCAGAATATCTTGTTGTTGATGTTGGTGAGAACTGTGTGTACATGTGTACACTCTCAGTTTGAATAGTAATAAGTAGTATCTATCTACTAGTTACCATAGGAGTAAGTTTGCGGCTTGTTGTGGGGCTTCAGATATCTATTTTGCCGTAGTGTAACTAGTTCTTGAATGAATAAAATAAAAATAGATCATCGGCCTACGTAAATCGACTACAAGTAGCTTTTCATTATACTAGTCATTCCAATCATCACGAGTTCGTTTACGGAAATATGCCCAGCAAAATATATTACAGAACTTTAATTCAATCTAACCAGCTTCACAAATGAAAGCATACGAAACTAGTGATCTAGAGTATTGTAATAAGAGGTGAAGTTGCAGCTTTGTAGCAGGATTTTTCAGTCTATAGAATTAGTCTTGTGTAAGAACCTTGAAATTGAATATAGTTTTTCGATCAGAATATTGAAAGTTTCTCTCCTTCCAGGATGTTTTCTGTAAAAATTATCCCTACATGTATAGCTATCTCATAAGGCGCATCTTTGGTGACTCAGAGCAAAGTTCAGTAACATCTCTGTCTCCCCAACTCAATGAAGAGGAGGTCCACACAGTCAGTCACCTTTTTATCCCATAATTACCCAGGACATTGGCTGGTAATGATAGGTCACCCACGGCTGCTAGATCTAATTATCTTTATTAGAGCGCATCAAGGAGTCTGTATCTTGGGTGTCTAGGAGACCATAAAGAGCGTGTATTTGGTCCTCTATTGGCTGGTTCCGGGAGATGGGGTCAACATCCTATGAGTGATAAAGGATCCGTTTGTTATACTATTAGAAACAGCAACTGATGCCAAAACATTGTTTGCTGATGTAGCTGGGGGCAGCGAATAGTTTTGGCTAAGCGCCACTCGCCCACTGCGTACGTGTAGGGCTTCACATTCACGGTATGGAGCAGGATGTTTTCGAGGGGTGACCCCAAACCTTTTTTATAAAAATCGGCCCTTGATGATGTCGAGTCGTTTGTACCCAGTCACAGTTCGAGTCGGCAAACTGAGAAATTGGCGTGCATCAATTTTTTCTGGATTGGTTCCCCTTTGGAACATGTCACAAGTGGGCGCATACTCGTATATAGACTGGTCAGCAGTATCTTACCCAAGTGAATGTGCCTACATGTTGCTATGATCTTGTCGGAAATCCATACAGATTCTCTACTCCTGAGGCTTATATCCCTAGTTTGAAAAATATCAATAGTTATTATTGTTCAAATAATACTGATATCAGAAACGCTTGGCAAGATGGCACTGGCTAAGATGGTGAACAAGTTACGCATACAGTAAAGCACAGAAAAAATATTAGGGTAAAATTTCGGTCCCTTTTATACTGCTTATTATATTACTGAAATTTGTTTATTTGTAGATATATCCAGACAGTCTTTTCTAACATCTGGTCTCTGAATGGCTGTGTGATGCTGGATGAGAGCTCAAGTCCCCTTATCATGCCTGGTGATGCCGCGGAAGTAAAGATGTGGCTACGTCGACCAATGGTCCTCAAACAGGGCCAGCGATTCTCTCTCCGTGAGAATCAATTCACGGCGCTGACCGGAGTAGTCACCGAGTTTCTGCCCTCTCATGACGAAGAGCTCGCCGGCTTCACATACATGCCCAGAACAACATTATCCAATATGACTGAAGCTCAACAGAAAAAAGCAAAATCCTATGTAGAGACCAAAAAGAAAAAATAGCACAATAACAATCAATGTACTTGACTGGACTTATTAGTGAACTATATGGATATTTTGTGCTTTTTAATCTCATAATTTTTATCCTGATTGGAGTACTGTTTTATCATGATTGCTCTAATAATGCTCTGGTAAGAGGAGACTCTTCAGGTGCTTTTTCACTCCGGATGCTCGAGACGGACGTCCGACCACCCAAAAATGAAGTGAAAAGGCCTTGTCCGATCGGCCTCGGACACTCTCTCGGACACCTGATCGTTTGTCTCTCAGAGACAAGAAGAGTCCGATCGGCCTCAGACGTCCACCTCATTAACCAATCACATGGTCTTCCATGGATTACCTAGCAATGTTCACTCGTTTCTGGTCTCATACTAGAGTCGTTGAAGAGGGAAATTTGTTTGATTTTGCAACAATATTCACTCGACTAACAGCACGAAGTTGCACTGATAAGAGAGGCAACCTGTAGTGAAAAAATTGAATAGCGAGTTGACTTTCTTATGAAGTTATGAGAAAAAATGGTTGCCATTTCCGGAAACACAGGTTCGGTACCATTCATTGGCTTCAAAATAATCTGCCAAATCAAACGCAAACTGCGTCCGGTCTGAGGCGGACTGGACCCCCAATAGAGTGACAAGGCACCGTTAGCGATAATGGTCTAAGTTCGCCGCACAATGAAATGCAAAACTGGATCTCAGCAGTAAACTTGTGATGGGAGATTCCACTGAGCAAAACATTGGCATGAATCAGAGATATCAATCCAGCTGGTTATGCCCGAGCATTGCAGGTTCAAAACCCTAGCTGACAAGCGCCGCACTAATCCCCATGTTTGTTAGTCGGCTCGATCTTAATTGTGGAAGGCGGACATGTGGTGATGCAACCATTATGGTATAGGTGGCATTTGGTTTGTTCGCGTCTTTTGGGCGTATAACTGCCCTCTAATTACATCCAAGTCTGTGATTGGGAAAGTTGATGTACGAGAACGCAGTGTGCCTACAGTATGCAAGTGCAGGTGACTAGCATGAACGTTCATATAGATAATTATAATGTCGATTCACAGAGAAAGCGTCACTAGACTGGCGGTGCTGCCAGTGCATTGGTGTAACTGTATAATGTAATTATACAGCGACGACCGATTAGTTTTTAACACTTCTGATATTGATCATGTCACGGATGCACGAGTACGAGAAAAGATAGCTCAAAATATAAGAAAATTGGTGCACGCCCAGCAGAAAGCAAAGGGGAGGCTCGTCTTACTATATTCCTGTGAGAAAACGTGAGCGATGTTTTTTCACTGCATCTTCCATTTGTGATGTTGGTTATACTTCCAAGCGATAGCACAAAATCTGTATACAGTTTCATTAAAATGTATTCTGACATTGCGGCTGTCGTCTGATCCAGTGGATTGTGCCACAATTAATCAGAGTTGACAACTCCAAATAGATTATCTACAAAAATGTATCCTATCAGGTAAAACAGGATATTATTATAATGAGGCAGCTGATTATTGTGGGATAGTTGTGAGGTACCCTTTGAACTTCTGAGGTGCTTTGGTAATTATAGCTTTTGAAGTCCTCAGTTCTTGAACTCTCAAAGACCAAGCTGCTTATAGCGCTTGAAATACTCAGTTATTCACCCCATAAATCATTACCGACTCACTAACCGAACTCGCTCATTGGTTCCTCGGTGACCCTTGACCTCCAGAAATTGTTCCTCGGCCGCGGCGAGGAGGCCGACTCACTCTACTCTCCTTTTGCTACAAAAGAGTGAGATATATGAAGCATACATATTGGTTAAACAGGACTTAGCTTAGCTAAGCATATATTACTGTGGACCGTCTGGTGAATAGTAATTCAACCAACACATCTTGTGGTCCGCGTCAGTTGTCCCACTCCGCAACAGCAGCAGCATGCACTCGCTTTGCGCCAGGTTGGGATGTTACACTGTACCAGGACTGCATGCGTTAACTTGCTCCCACATGGGCAGCTTTTGATTGTTGATTAGCGAGGTGTTCCTCGTCTGACACAGTTCGATCTTCTACGGTCGAGAGTAAAGCAATACTTCTCGCTGAACACTAAAAGTTTTGGTCAGTCCCTCTTACAACATTTCAGGCAGGACATAAATTCCCAAGCTGTCAAGTGTCACAATTTTCAGCTTCTATCATGAAAATAATATTAAGTTCGGAAGTTCGGTGACCCTTAGCACCAACAGTTTCCACAAAGGCTAGCTGTAGGAGCGAATAACACATTCTGGAACACAATTGCACAATTCAAGGTGCGTAGGGGGTCATCCTTAGCAAAGCATGCGAAGTTAGTTCTTGGAACCCCTTGGCACTAATTAAGCTAGCATTTTATGGTTACTAGATCCCTATGTATAACCAGAATCCCTTCAGAACTAACTTCATTATAAGCGAGATTCTAGCAGATATCACCAGACATCACTCACTGACTATTGTGTCTGACGATGGCATGCTTATTGCAAGAATAGAATAGCATGTAAGTTGGAACAGTGGACTATACCATATGCCACATACGTTGACCGAGGTTAAACGCAAGTGCAGACTGAAACATATTAGGTAGTCGCTCAACACAAAACACTTTTAAAAGATTGAGTATCTCGTTCGCCATTATTTTTATGTTGATGGAATTCAGCATCTATCTCCCTTCGCCAATATAGCGCGGATGTA
>Ga0224501_10001786_pt1 | contig 16763 bp, 9 predicted proteins | sample SF_Oct11_sed_USG_4_FD_169105 | JGI IMG/M metagenome (GOLD analysis project Ga0224501, IMG submission 169105) | Sediment microbial communities from San Francisco Bay, California, United States - SF_Oct11_sed_USGS_8_1 | ecosystem: Environmental > Aquatic > Marine > Sediment | place: USA... | reverse complement strand
AGAGTGACCGGGACAAGTGTGAAAATTAAGTGCCTGTCCTTTTGGAAGCAGTTTTGTTGTCAGTGTCGTGGATGTAAAGAAGACAGGGCCACCCGCTTATCGGCAGCGATTATTTAAGTTGACAAGCAGCCGGTTTACACTCTGGTCTAAGATCATATGAAACTCTGAGATCATTGTGAAAACTGATTAATTGTCCGCTACTCATTCTACCAATCATCACCTGATCTCGTCTCTGTTTTGCTGTGTGAACTTAGATTAAATTGTGGGTCTACGTTCATTGAGCTAGGATAATGCTATGGTATGGATAGCCTGATGGATGTCGCTCAAGCTCAGAAAAGAGTCTAGAAAGGCTGTTCGGTTCACAGGTCATATACCCAGTTGGTGATATTGATTTGTCATCCTATTATGCTGGCTGCAGTTCTAATCTGATGAAGGCAGAATGGCTTATTATACCTGTTGTTTCTCTCCCCATAATAATTATGTTTTTCACATCACAGACCAGTAATTGTTCAGTTACCTATTTCTTTTACTTTGCGTGCTGACAGGTTTACCTGAAATCCGTGCATGATGCGCCCGCGGCAGTTTTCTCTTCTCATTCAGCTCCATGACGGTATTTTATTCTGGGGCTATTTTTTTCTCGTATACGGCCCCTTCATTGTTATATGGTAAAGCTGCCAGTTTATATAAGTGTTTTCTACCCATCATGACTTAGCATGGAGCACTATGAGTTGATCAGTATCAGTACTCCACATTATTGTTAGCCTTGCTTTTGTGTTGAGCTAGGATTAACATGAGGGGTTCACACTCACAACCGGAGTCCATTGTGATTCGAACCCAACTGGGTTTTCATGGTTGTGAACCCAGCGATTTACCACTGAGCCAATCCCACTATCCCGTTATCCCTGTTTCTTGTATGAAAGCTGTGGCTAAGTAGTCATGATAACCTAGTGAGAGAATGGATGTACCTCGCTGTCTGTCCTCTCAGCAGCTCTAGTCCAATTCCTGGCTGTGACAGAATATTTCAAGGGATTATCCCTGACTGATCTTGTGTGCCATATTGGGCCTGCCATGTGCTGTTTACACAGGTCTGAGAGGGCCAAAGACTAGCACCACAGCTGAAACAATGGTGTGGCGGCCCCTTAACAAATGCCTTCAATCTCATGAAGACCATGAGATTCTTGTGGATCAACCTGGTCTATGGCAAACACAAAGTATTGACAAAGGTAATTTTCTAACCGCTAAGACAGTGGTTCACCTCAGTGCCTCCAACGAATGGTAGTGAGTTAAGGCTAAGTTAAATTGAATTTTTTATTTGAAAATGGAGGTTTTACGTGCCACTGGGCATCATGCCTTGAACCAATTTTTAAAAAAAAATCTTTATGAAAGTAAAAATCAACAGCAAAAACAGATCTGTAAATCAATCTGCATGTTTGTTACTTTCACATGGCGAAAAAAGTGTTCCACCTTGAAATGGGTGATCTCCATCTTGGGATAGCCCAGCGTTAGAGTGCTGAGCTTGCCCCATGCAGAAGAATCTGGGCTCAATACCTGATCATAGCAGACTCTTGTTGTGAATGTGAGCTCCTCACATTTATCCTAACCCCAGCCAAAAACAAATCTCATGGAGAAATGGAGTAATGATACTGATCCCCTAGTGGTGCTCTATGATATGTCAGAACTGATGAAAGAACGAGTATCTAACCACGCAGCTCCACATCATGATGGTGAAGATGTCAAACAAAATCTGAATCTTCGTGCTTATCTATTCCTTGATTTATACTATTATAGAATCCTATCAACTTGTGTGACATTCATTGTCATGTCTCTACGTAACTGTTTTGCGGTAGTTTATAGCATTAAGTTGTGTATCAGGTGTACTGCAGGATGTTTTGTGACGTTAAGCTGTGGTGTACCCATGTTAACAGGAGTCAGCGTAACACCAGTTGTTAATTTCATGTCGGTCATTTTGTCCCTCAACTAGCCGAATAATAAACATTGGGCTGACCAGTTTTTTAATCTAATTTGTTTTCAGAGTTGTTTATCACCTTTATCACCTCTAGTTAGTCACCGGTAGTTCGGGTCAGAATCAGTGCTCTCCGCATGTGGCGGCCATGTGTCCCGAATATCTGCAGTATGATTGGTTAATCCTTCATGCTGCCATCTGATTGGTTTGTTTGTATAGAACTACCTGTTGCACTAGTTTAAAAGGGATACAGTGGTTAGAAATTTTCATATCTGTTTTGTACGCATCTCCAGAACAGGTTCAATTCAATCTCTTTCTCTCAAGGATAAATATGACATCACCGGCATCCAGCGAGTCTTCTGTGTGTTCGCCTTACAGTGACGAGTCGTGTATAGGAGAAGAGAGCGCTGACATACAGTCAGCTGTAAGCAATGTACTCAAAGGATACGATTGGTCACTCATCACATCACAGGTTAGTTATCCAACACTCTCGCTCTTCCACGGATCGAAATGGTTCTCAGACTCCTCTCAAATCCAATGAAATTGAAGCGACTATTTCTATGGTATACCTTATAGAAACAAGCTGCAAGCTTGGTGATGCTATCCATGTAAAGAAAAACATTCTCACTGAGCTTCTGTCATTTATGAATCTAAGTCAACACCGACATCGACTTTCCAGTTGTGGAAATAAAACTTTGTTGTATATGTATAAGTTTATTGCGCATGTATGCAAGTTTCCCACTGTTTTTTTTTTCTACAGGCAAAAGCCAATGCTGAACGAAGGAAACCGCATATAAAACGACCGATGAATGCTTTTATGGTCTGGGCGCAGGCGGCTAGAAGAAAATTAGCGGATCAGTATCCACAGCTACACAACGCGGAACTCAGTAAAACTCTTGGGAAACTATGGAAGTAAGTGTTACGAAAACATTTCAGAGTTGTATGTTGTTTCTACTATACCTTGTTTTGTGGTTGGATGTTGATCACAATACGATTACTCTATACTGTGCAAAAGGTCCAACTAACTGAACCTTTTTGGTGGAAGTGATCGAATTCAACTTTTCCCACGCAAAAATATATAAACATGCCTAGAGGAATTACCTGCAGAGACAACTTTAATGATGATGGCATTAATCCTGTAGATAATAATTGTATGGTTCATGTAATATAATAAACTTTCACTTTCAGACTCCTAAATGATGCTGAAAAGAAACCTTTTGTGGAAGAGGCTGAAAAATTGCGTCAGCAACACAAAAAGGACCACCCCGATTATAAATATCAGCCGAGGAGACGGCGTCAAAATGTCAAAACACAGCAGCAGAATAACGATCCGGAACACAGCCTACATTCTGATGTAAGCGCCAAATTTTTACTCGTCAAGTATCCCCGAATTTTAAAATTATACAACTATTGTTTGAGTTTTACGCGTGTCTGTGGCAACAATCATCTTGAATATGAAATTCTGGAAAAATATGTGGTTGTATAAGTGTGGAATGCACACCAAATATGATGTTGAACTGTAGATTTCAAATTCAAATTAAATAACAGAAACGGGATTCATATCACAGCCAAAGAGGCGTGATTTATTTCAATGATTTAATTATTATTTGATTATATTATTTGATCTTACACATTTGGAACTAAACACCGAACTTTACACCACCTTGATTACTATAATCAAAATTATCACAAGCTTACCTGAAGTTATGTTCTCGATTTCTTCTGCAGGGTCCAAGAAGACACAGTCTACCTACCAATGTCGGCTTACTAAGTGTGGACATTTCGCACGGAGTTACCTCCCCACCTACTCCTCCCAAAACACCCAAACAGGCTCACTGTAGCTACAGACCAGGTAAATATTTCTACTCACTCATGAGCTTTCTGAACTTTCTTATTCGAGTCTAAAAGTTAGATGTTTTATCTTTATAGATTAAATGCGGTCAAACGCTCAGGCAACCTTACGAATTGGGTGTTTTTCCAGTTATTTTGGTCACTGCCTGCGTTATACATACCACCTTAGACTATGTTTTAACCTGGCTTAATCCACTGATTTTCCATGTGTGAACCTTCCAATCTACAGTCATTTGAACTTGACCTTTGTGGCTTTATTAACTAAGTTTAATAATCCATCTATTTAATATTTGATTCATTTTATTTCTCTTTTCGTAGCGAATTCTGCTGAGTTTTATCAACTGCCATCTACATCGCTGGACTGTTTCGATAGCCAGGAATTGGACCAATATTTTCCAGACAAGACACAGAGAGTCCAACATCCAGCTTACTACCCGACTGAGCAGATTGACTATACAGCCCTGCAGACAGCCAATCAGATGCCTTATGAGGGATACAGTCATCCAATGGATGATCAGTTCTTTAAGATTGATTATTCTCACAATTGGGTCCCTGAGAACCATAGCCAGCTTCCAGCTCAGAACACATGGGCTAAACAGTTCTAATCCCCGGTGACTTCAGATGTAGACCCACATAGACGGGTGACACTATTATTTCTATGCAAAACCACTATTATCAATAACCAAATACCGATAATTGCGCATGCAACTCGTAAATAAGCGTTTTTCGAAGACATTTTGGACAACATTTGAGTTTGTCATTTTTATCTTTTTTCAACATGGCTGGCTCCATTCAATGTAAATAGCATCCTGTTCTATGAAAATCATCTGTACATAACATTATAATTTATTATTTTTTCCACTCTTTTTTCTTTCTCTATGGGTATGAATCTCTGCAAAATGACAAAATAAAAGAAACTAAAATAACTAACTTTCTCTCCATCTTCTTCCGCCTACCATTTTTATTATCATATAAAACTCTAGAGAATTCTATTTATTACACAGTGCAGTTATCAAAGCATGATGGAGTCTTCACCATAAGTTGACTGACCGCAAAGGGAGAGATGGCGGCTAAGTGGGTAGCACATTTAGCTTTCAACCAGTTGATCGAGGCTCGATTCCAAGTTTGTGAGTCACTTTGCACACACTTTCTCTCTCGTTAGATTCAAATCGCGTCCACCTATAGAGTATTCATATAACAAGAACATGACGAGTCTTCATCTTCTGCCAACTGACCTACCTTGATTTGATTGGCATGTATATCACAACAAATGGAGACTTACCCTGAAACAATGCATTTCAAAGGAACGTCAGCTGTGCAAAGGTTCTGGAAATTTTGTCTTGCAAACAGCAAATATGATAAATAAGTTGATAATGTTGATTGAATGATCTATTTTTATTCTCAACCACTCATTCATTTGCCATTCGGGATCGTGTGTTGAGGTAGCACACCATGTCGGAAGAGCGGCCTAATAGATATAGCAACAGGCTGAACACCAGGGATTTCTGGTTTAATCTAATCAATCAGAATCTTCAGCGATGGGGCAATATGATGGATAAAAGGTGCACTGTCAGGATGTAACACTCTGCACATTCAAATTCAATATGTCACCTTTTCTTCTCCGGACTCTTCATCATTCCTTATGAAGACCTAGAGCACCATTATTGGATGGTGTCTAAATAGTGTAAAAAGTGTGTGTGTATCTAGTTAATCAAAGCTTTGACAGAGTCTTAAAAACTTTTGCGGAGTCTAAGAGCTAGCTTATTTTACAGAGTCTGCTCTAGACTCAATGCTGTCGAAACCAGGTGCATAATTATTTAAGTAGTATGCGGGTTGAGCTATCACTTGAGCACATTCTAACATCGTGCTAATCTGGTGATTTAGGTTTCTCATGTAAGAGATAGGAGAAACTGGCTTAGAGCTTTAATGACTTGATTTTAACAGTAAAATATATGTCGCTGACTTCAATATGTCTGAGTCAATCTCACGCGCCACTGATATACATGGAAGTATTGCATGGCAACATTGACCCCATAAACAGTCTCATCAAGTTCTGATGAGCAGAGTGAATCAGTTTCATTGAATTCATCGTAAATTTCTTGTAAAGGATAGATAACTCCATAAAGCGAACGAACGCTAAACCGGAGTTGCTTATCCTTGTTTCCAATAAGCAGCGATGCTAAAAATCTGAGCAGGGTTGATATAGGAAAGATGGTTAACTCAACTCTTCTGTTAGTATGATGCATTACGCTGCAAGACTGAGAGAATAGTCTTGAGAGGTTTTGGGTCAGTCAGGCTATCCCTTCTTTTCATGCATCACCTGTCCAGAAGCCATAACTGGTTTACCCACCACATGCCGGAAAGTTAGATCACCCAACTTGTGCACCCTTTATGTAATTATCTTTCCATACTGAACTCGTGTACTAACTGCGAATGCACTGTGTACACTGTGCACCCAATTGAAGTGTTTTTCTCACGCATCTAGCTTCCGGTGGGCACCTGTAAATGTTGCAATGAAAATCACTGTGTGCGTGAGACTGTGGTGTAATGCGCAGGTCGATTCTATTGGTGAAAATGGTTTGAAAATACTAGTGCTAATGAGATAGGGATGTCATCATATTCTACTCAGAATCTATATAAATAGTTACAATATCATAGTTCTATTAGCCCAGAAGGTAATTTACATGTACAGGTGAGTGTATTTGATTTAATGCTATATGTAGATTGCAATGTGTAATGCATATTTAACGTAAAAAATTTAGAGAGGTGATAGAACTCACAAGCGATGAAATACTTCACTAAGTTGATGTACTTTCAGTATCAATGGAGCACAAACTTAATGGGGTGAACCAATCCGCAAACAAGCCATTGGCTTAGTGGTGCTATCCATATAAAACAAGACAATCTTATCATACCTTACAACCGGAATATCAACAGAGCGTCTGAATTTTGAACAGAGCAAGGGTTATAAAACCTCAGAAATTTAAATGAATAGCATACTGGAATGAAAGTCTGTCCTGTGTATCTGGTAAAACAGCTTCACTCATAATTTTTATAGCATTCGTAAGGTGGGTCTGTCAGTGATGTCGCACTCTTCTTCTTCTTATCTCTATGATAGAAAAAATTGTTAGGAGCGGTGCAGAAATTGGCCTACTGAGTCTTTGACTCAGCGTCTCACACGGTGTGCCATTTGGAGACTTTCTGCTTGCACCCCGCAGTGATGTTATCACGATTATCACAAGCCTGACATTAGGTCGAGATTTGTCTCCCACACTCTGCAACTTTGCCAATACCATTTCAACGCCAGGACCAAGGTTCGGTTGGTAAGAACGTGGAGTTGGAGTTTATGGATTGCAGGTTCGAGTCTCACTACCGGCGGGGCTGTTTTCTTGGTACAGGCTTTTAACAAGTCCATCACACTAAACTGCTAGTATGGATTCGGATCACCCTGGTAAAAAAACTGAGGTCCCAACCAGTCAAGATCGCACCATGGATGTTAAAGATCCACCTCTCCTCTCTCCAGAAGAGTAGCCGACTTTTGGCCAGTGATGTGTACAAACAAATGGCTTGGGTTGACTGACTCCCAACCCGAAGCAAGAATATTAACACTCATGAGGCGCTCTGTGCTGTCATTGGTTCAGTCCACGATTCAGAACCAATTATTTTCTGTATGGTAATTGTCTGACCATAGCATCTCATTCGTGTCATTTACATCATTCGTCATTATTTTTGTGAAGCTTGTTTCTACAATGGGAGTCTAAAGTGGTCACAGACATTTGAAGGTTATTGCGGGTAAAGCTATCATCCATCACTGTAGCTATCAGCAAATTGCATATAAAAAGCATGAAGATGACCATGAGTTGTGCCGCTAGACATGTACATGTAGGTTCGAGTATACCAAACAAGTTTCTCGATTAGAACATTCACAGAAAGAGGCACTGCAGGCACTGTATAGTACACTGATATCACCTTATCAACACTGAGTGTATGAGTTTTTTAGAAACATGTTTTAAGGTTAGACAAATATAACTTTATCATAAGTACTATTCAGCTACAAGTACATCATAGAAAAGTCTTCAATGATTGCAACTGATAAAACTAAATCCTAGCCCTCACAGCGTGGGCTGATCATAGGAATAGTTATGTGAACTGGCTTTTCGGCATCTGGCAGGTAGTGGGCCGAGCAAAGCAATAGTTAACTGTTTCAATCGCTCCACCATGAGCCGCATGCCGAAGAGCCAAACCATCTGACTATGCGGAAATAGATTTGACACAAGAGTCGGTTCCTTTTTCAGATAGATTTTGCCGCTTTGCAATAGGCCTTGCTGTAAGCTGTCTTGCGTCATGATATGCTAATTACAAGACTATGTAACATAGTCATATAGGTCGGTGCATGTACGTTTACCTGCGTCATTTTAGTCTTTTTCCATCAGGAACCTGTATGTTATAGAGGATTGTTGTGTAACTCATTTAATTACACAACATCAAAAATTGTGACTGTATGCATGCTGTTGCATGCTCTCTGAGAAAATCCAAATCTTCAAATAGAGTTATATAATTCTCCGTGTATTATCGCCCCAAAACCAAAGAAGCTGACATCATTTCAAGGAAAACAATGGTATTATAAAGTGTCCCCGAGGTTCTCTCCTTCCCAAGTCCTTGTCAATAGTTTTTGGCTTTTGAATGAACTATTTCCTGTGCTGTGTGGTGCTTGTATGAAAAGATACAGTGTATACTGAAAAACCGAATACTTAATTTACAATGTCAGCAGGTTACATATACTTTAGGCAGCAAAGCATCTAGAAAATTCCCAATTTGTCATCAAATTGTAAAACAATCTAGAACGTTCTGGTACAACCTGCACCACATACCACAAAGGCACTGCAATAGTATAGTGATATATGGATAAATAACCTACCTATAGTGAGTTTGTCCAGTAGAGCAGCGCAGCAAGTTAGACTGCTAGTAAGTCACAGGGTTACTACCCAGTGCCCTCCAGAAGGCTCGGGTGCTGCGAACGTTCTTGATTGTGATTGACTGAAAACCTACGGATCATCGGGAAGATTTTAGTATCAATGACTTTAATTCTTACTGATTGGCTCTTACCGACGAGCTCCCGGTAGAAGATTCGATCGGTAATCCCTACAGAGCCAATAGTTGGGCTAATCTGAAGTCGCCTTTAGAGGATAACCCAACGGGCTATGAAGTCGCTGGGTATAAGCTGGACGCTAAGTTTGTAGATTACAGCTTTACCCTCCGTGTATCTCCTTAACTCTACAATCTCAAATGCCCAGCTAGTGAGAACTCAGTGAGTCTATGGCTCGGTATCTAGGGGATATCTTCTTCCATTTTCTGACCAGTGTCGGGGTTTGAAACAATTAGCCTACTGAGTCTTTGACTCAGTGCCACTAGGAGACATCGTAGTTGTACTCTCCGGCCCCATAGAGAAGGTCACTTTATGGGTGGGCCTCAGGAACTGAAACCGATGAGGGTGGTAGAAATGAAAAGTTTTTTGATAGAACCAGAGAGCCCAGTCCAAAGCCCAGTATGTTATCACTCTACCCCCACCTCCATGTATAAATGGCTGTTCATTATCATTTTAAAAAACCATATTATATCCCACTTTACCTGTGTATCGCATGATGGCTATTGCGTATACAATTGAAAACATGGGATAAAATCTGAATACGCCCTTTTCATAGAGTCGTCCTCTGTACAGCCTGTCATTCCATGGTCCGTGTCTTCGCCATTACATCCCTCAGTTTGTGGTCTTTGCCTCCATCTTTATCAATTTGAACACAACTTTCAAAACTTACATGCACGATGAATCATTAGAACATAAAAGAAATAACACCCTTTATTATTTTATCTGATTACTGAGGTTCATACAGAACCACATTCATTTTGTATTCTTGATGTGATGATCAATGTGTCCCATCTTCCACTAAATCCCACCGCAATATGCATGTATTATGCCATATACAATTACAATATTAATAATTGAGCTGTTTGCTAGCTAGGCAGTGATGAAAACACCTGGATTGCTGACTAGTTCCTTTTATTTCCTACGCATTATAGGCATCATAGGCATCATAGGCTGCCTATGACATCATCCACTAACTTATTATAATGTGATATGGTCACTCTGTAATCAGTCACTCAATGGGAGCCGCACTGTAACCATAAAGCTAAATGATCATCATAGATAACACAGGTGGGTATGTACAAGGGTAGACTCACAGTAATCTATTAACAAAAGGTGAGGTAAGAGTTGTTCCTTAGCCGATGGCTGGGTGGGGGAAAGAGTCTGTTAGAAAACAAATGGTGTAACTGAGGGTGGGTGCCACTTCTCTTTCTCGTTACCTTCACCATCTTCTAAATACCCAGATACCCATTCCCGGATGTGCGAACGGAAATCTTTTTTTGCAAATAAGCTGTCTTGAATTCAGGACTTTCAGAGCCAATGCCGAGTGCTCGAACCACCTACCCACAGAGCCTCCCTTATCTATTAACTACAAGTTTATAATTTAGCACTTTCATATTCTTTTGTGTTATTCTGAACCTACTAAATAATTATATCAACGCGTCAACATTGGTGCAAGGACAATAAAAGTTTGCCAAGAATCGGTTTCATTCATATACTCTTCACTGCTTCAGCAAGTATAATTGAGATTTGACATCAAAAAAGTTATGAAGTCGTCGAGTGTTAGTAAGTATCTATACTTCAGGGTTAAGTTACTCCATTTGAGTTAATGCAGCGTGTGATCATTAGAACATAATACTCCTTTGCTGGACGACTGCCCGCTATCTGAGCTCAATAAATCATTGACGAATTTCATTCTTGACGAACACTCACTGTATAGCTCATTGCGTGTGTAATCAGTTTACATATCTGTCAGCTGACTAATGTATTGGACAATTCGCGATGCATGCATGCATGCTATGGTGTTATGAGAGCTAGTTAGCATGTTATAGTGTAGTTATATTCCTTGATGATCATAGGCATAACTGTTTTCCTGATTATAACTGCTATTTATTGCTAAGAGTGTCAACTCTGCATTGTATTGGTAAGTATACAGGTATCTGAATCTAATACTCTACCCTGAGCCATATCGAACTCTATGTATAATGTTCGTTATTGAAGTGGTGAAAGTGTTGACATATATGCTCAAGCTAGTTATGAGCTAGTAAGCCTCATCACTCCTCTGACATACAGAAACCATATTGGCAGGAATCATTTCTTTATTTCACTCATCACTCAACTTAAACATAACTATTACTGAAGCAGAAAATTGTTGGGCCATTTTGGTCCATGGTATCTTGCATGGTCTTGTAACGACAGAAATGTGATGTTTCCCCATCATATTTTGTCTAATATTGTACACTTGGCCATCCTAGTTTAATGGACTTCCTAAGCCTGAGGCTTATTGGAGCGGTAGGAACTAGGATAACCTTGAGGAGCTCATCATACTCACAATTGGTTCTAGCGATAATTAAGATGGAAACCCAGCTTCTTATGGTTGTGAGCCACCTCACTATCTCTTGTTTCATATTCTATACTGCGGTTACTACCAGGTGTCCAGAACTCCTTTACACTTAAGCTTTTTAGTTATCGAGCTTGTGACTTCTTCTCTAGTTCTGTTTGTGCTGGAAATGCACCGACCACAGAGTTGTGAAGGTTTTGAAACTCTTCGTGCTTTTTGATGGCGGCGGTGTCATCTACCACCCTCCCTCTCCCCCTCCCCCTCCCCCATACGAGCATAATTATGACCATGTGAATCTGTGTGTCCTGTTTAGAGATAATAGTTTAATGGGTGGATATATAGATACTCTATATAACATTAGCCAGTTCCAGGATAAGGTTTTTAGTTAGTTGAGTTGGAAAGTTGGTATGTATAAACAGCCACTCGACCCTATCTATGCAATGACATGTCACTGATCTATGCATATAGTTTACCTTGGTTTATGATAATCACTGTTAATTTAGGGAAACTCATCATTAAACAGAACCTTTATTGTATAAATTCCTTGTTGACCCCATTATAAATAGTGAGTCTGGGGGTACATCTGGTTTGTGTAGCAACTCATGATTGAGGGGTCACATGGGATGTCTCCAGTGATAATTGATAACAATTATCATTTCTCTTTAGGCTAGCTCCAAAAGGACCAGATTGTTAGTCTGTGCCTTAATTGGTTTAAAGTGAGGGAGAGTTTTACAACTGTCAGCTGACTACCTCACCATGGCTGGTGTTGATCCAACAGCAAGACATTGGTTTGGAGGGTTGGAGGTCAATGTTCTGGAAGGTTTGGGCTCAGCTTCTCAACCTAGGCCCTATTTTTATGTCCCCTGCTGAGAACTCTCAATGCCTTGTGATGCAGCCATGATGATATATCTTTATGAATGAGGATCTGTCCAGTCTATTTAAAGGCAAACCTGACAAGCATACCCTGCGCGTGACATTCCCTGGTTAGCAGTTGACATTATCCGCTTTCTCTCTTTTACTGACACCTGGCATTGTCACATCACACCGCAACCTACTAAGCATCATTCTGAGGATACCCCACTCACTTCAAAATAACACGTATGCAGAGTTTGGAATAGGTTCTTTCCCAAAATCTTTCTTCTCGTATGACGCCCATCTTATTACGGTGAAGCTGCCATCTGCTATGGCTTAGCATATAGCACCACCATGACCTCATGGTGAGGCTTATTTTGTTTTGGGGTAGGATTAGGATGTGAGGGGCTCAAACTCACAACGAGAGCCCACCATGACTGGGATTCAAACCCAGCCTCTGATGATTGCGAGCCCAGTGTTCCACCACTGAGCTATATCCCGTTATTTATGGCATCCGTCCAAAGTCTTTGGTATTTGCCATGCATGAAATACCTGGTGACAAAACTCGATTGTACTCTTAGGTGGTACAGTAGCTTAAAGTCGTGCTCTTTAGGTCACTGGGTGCATGGTAGGCCTGATACAGAAACTGTCCTTTAGATGCCATTATCATATACCAAGTAACTCCATACACGCGTTGAGAACATTTCTCAATCTTTTAGAGGGGCCGGTGCTGGCCACTTCCCCAACACGGCTAAGGAACAACCTTTACCTCTTTATACCCTTTTTTCTTAACCGCTTTCTCACTGCTCATGATACCTTTTATTTCACTCAGAGCCTTTTAAGGATGTGCAAGAATATGTCTCTGAATCCATGAACGGTTCGGCCTCTAAAGCCCTGAAGGGTTCTGTCCCTGAAGCCGCTTTTATAGAAGCAAGATCTCCGGCGAGTCGGCTGAGAGCACGGCCGAAAATAAGGGATCTAGAGGAAAGCCCTCTTTTAAAGCCTTTCAAAGGCTCTATCAAAAAACTCTTTTCGAGCGATTCTGTCGCCCGAAACTATACCCCCTAGCGGGACTGTATTCAACCAACCAATCAAATCTCATCTTTGCACCTCATGGCAAAGCTGCCGTAGCTGTACTAGCCGCAGTAAATGGCACTGAGTCAACAATAAGAGTTACTCCTAGTGAGTGATCCACATGGATTCTCTTGATTGATAAAGTGACTCTTGATGGTTATTCACTGCATTTACTGAAATAATTAGCACTTTGACTACCTTTAGGTTGCTTTATCGTTTATTTTCCTCACTTCTATTTTAACTAGGTCAGCCAATAGTCACCTTTCCTTGAATCTCTGGCAGGACTCTGGCGTCTCCGATAAACGCAAATATCGCCTGATGTAGCTCGCCTGAAACATTGCCTGGAAACTCGGCTTTCCTATAAAAAGCGGCTTGAGGCCCGAAGGGCTATGATCTCACTTGGGCTGTCCTTGTGATAATGTGATTAGGGTGGCATTGGTATCTAACATGGGCCCAACCTTAGGTTTTCTATCAAAGCTCAGTGAGGAATGTTGTGATAAACTGGGGTTCGCACGTTGGTTCCTGGTTTGTTTCCTCGTTGTGCATGTTACGCTTTATCATCCCCATCATCCTGTCCAGCAGTCATTACTTACTGAATAAGGTCAAGGACTCTGACATGTACCATAGAGTACTAACTACTAACTTTATGGGGCAAACCATTGACCCTTCTGAAAACAAGTCATTGACTTAGTGATGCCACCTATGTGAACCAAGATGACCTTATATACGGCAAGCCTATAGAGACCTGCTTTCTGAGAATGGTGAAAGATCACGCTTCAGTCTCATCCCTTTATATATGGTTGTTAAAGATCCACCTATCCCTTCTCTAGAAGAGTAGTCAAGGTTCGGCGGGTGATGTGTTATCTGGCTTATGGGCGGGTGATGTGTAAACAAATGGCTTATAGGCTGACTGGCCCGCAACTTGGAGCGATGATACTGGTAAAAAAATGAGTATCTAACCCAGCAGCTTCACCATATAGGAATGATAAGACTAGCAGCACATGTCATCCTTAGTGATTGATGTCTTTCTGTATTCTAATTCAACCATAAGTTATACATGCAAATCTGCTCCCCGGGGCCAAAACGCTTCATGAAAGCAGGATTTGGCAATTAAGCATACAGCTTACCGAATCACCATTGCAACCTCTCCATGAATGTTTAGTCATTCTAATCTACTACATGTACATGCCTTGATCGGACGTAGCGAATAGACATATTTGATCTCTGATTTATATGTAATGCCAATATATTTATTCACTGTGCATCCTACACAACTGTGACTCAGTGATACACAGGTAAGCATGCCACTAGTTAACTCAAATCTGGCAAAATTACTTGTGAGAGAAATCGAAGATCAGTGATTGGTGATAAAACAGTAAATGGAAGTGAGTCACCTCTGTAAATTTGAGGTGACTGCTATTCTTTGGGTTACCAGACACAGCTCTGTGGTGGGCGTAACCATAGATTTATGTGGCTGTATAACAATGTAACAATACATGTACTTGATGATCCCGATTATGAAATGAGAGAATCAGATTTCTTTTCAATTGTTCTAGTAGAGTAATCTTAGATGGATGACCTAACAGCTACCGGTCTAGATCATATTTCGAACCTACCATAGAAGATCCAAGTAGCATAGACTTATAGTATAAAATACATATTATATTTTACTCCATTTGTTCATCCATGTTACCATGGAATGTTTGTTTAGTTTTGTTAGGCCCTTTTTGGCCTCCGTGTGGTACCTATACCTACACATCGATATAGTTGCAGAGTTTTGCAATAGATTTCGTTGGCCAAACAGATGGAGCTGATTTCTGTTTGACTTTTTCTTATCGAGTCTTCGGGTCTTTTTTCACCGATAACCCTGTTGTCCCCAGGGAATATTTTTTCTTTGGACTGTCCATGTGAATGGTTCTGACTTCTTTCTGACTTTACGCACCTGTCACATAGTAGACTATAAGGTCAGTAGGTGTCTCTGGGAAAGTAAGGTAGATCCGCACAGTGTCCTCAACTTAAAGGACACTGCAGCCTACATCCTTTGGACCTCTATGAACTGCAACGCTAGGAGAAACTTAGACAAAAATTCTGGGTTAGATACTTGTTTACTATCAGTTTCAAGGACTCACTTAATGGCAAATGAGGTCTGGAGCTATCAAGACTGGGTTTGGAACCCAGGCTCTTGCGATTACGGTCCAGCGCAGCGCTCTATCATGCACTGCGCTATTCCGCTATAACTTTGAATTGAATGAGTTATCAATGTCAATCTCTCTTGAATGGAGATTTTCTTTATTATATTGAGATCTTGAAATATAAAACAACATCTCCATTGACAGAGAACTGATGGAAAGAATTCTGTTATACTCTATCATTATAATCTAGCTGGTCTTTGCGGCATTCATTATAACAGCATAACCAGCCCGTATCAAAAGGCCTGCATGTGCACCAAACAACTGGACTATTCCTTGCTGTCTTAGACCATTTTCCTTTCTTGAACGCCTCCGCTGTTATGAAACACCACAAACGCATTAGTATCGACGTCCACCTCATACTGTCACATCCTTTCATTTTGACCTAGGATTAAAGTCAGGAGCTCGCACCTAGTACAGGAGGCGGGAGCCCCCTCATAAACGGGGATGCGAACCTTATTCTCAAGTCTACCACTGAGCCATCTCGCCATTCTAAAACAGTTATATAAAGACCCGCAGTTATATAGTTGCTTTTTTTGTATGAAGGTAGCGTCTAATAGTAACTCACTCTTAGTCTACTGAGTTATGAGCTATCATGCCTAATCGGAGTAGGACAGCCCCTAATTGGGAGGAAATCGCGGAAGATACCAGTGCCACGAATCTGATTGACAGGCAGTGGGAGATACCTGTTATCACTATACAGCTAATTCTCGCACTGCTCATAATCCTTGGTAAGTAGATAAATCCCTTTGGTTTTCATCTCTGGGGACAGCAATGAAGCCATGAAACTCACTAGTATCTTTCCATTGGGAGGAGCAACCTTTGGAAATTGTGCTGTTATTGAAATTTAATCAGAGGTTTATATTTGTTTTGCCCAGTGTACTGTACTGTACTGTACTGTACTGTACTGTACTGTACTGTACTGTACTGTACTGTACTGTACTGTACTGTACTGTACTGTACTGTACTGTACTGTACTGTACTGTACTGTACTAGACTGTTTACATACACTAGACTGTTAAACCATCAACTAGCGCATGTATATTTGGGACATCAGAATCTAGGGCAGTTTGAACTGTAGTCAGCCAAGCGTAGTTAGACCAGGCATGGGTCCAACAACATTTCATTTTTGAAACTTGGCTCTTGACTGTACAACTGAATATTTTTTAATAGTACAGCAGACTGTAGTTTTGTCTCTAGATATGATGCTCCCAGTTGTATAACAGCGTGATCACAATCCCTTCAACTGTGTCTGCTAAGTGAATTAGGGTTGACCAGCAGCGGAAAAACATTTTTACAGCATCAAATAGTAGAGTTTAAGGAAGGGAGGATAACTCTATGGGTTAATGT
>Ga0224501_10001785_pt1 | contig 16770 bp, 16 predicted proteins | sample SF_Oct11_sed_USG_4_FD_169105 | JGI IMG/M metagenome (GOLD analysis project Ga0224501, IMG submission 169105) | Sediment microbial communities from San Francisco Bay, California, United States - SF_Oct11_sed_USGS_8_1 | ecosystem: Environmental > Aquatic > Marine > Sediment | place: USA... | reverse complement strand
TTGCTGTGTTGATAAATACGGCTGGATGCAATGCGTTCACACAATAAAAAAGCCGCCTGTTCACGCTCAGAATCGCTGAGAGCGCGTCTTTTATTACGAATTTGTTGGCGTAAGGTTTTTGTATCCATATTAACGTCATTGAACCATAAAGAAGTGCTTAATTACAAAGGCCTCTTAAGTAAATAGTAAAGACTGTTTTGATTGAATGTCACTTTTAATGATGTCCGGCTACTAGGGAAAAGTATTTGAAATGAAATACCGGGTTTTAGAAGAGGGTGGGCAGCCCCGCCTGTACCGTTGGGATCTGTGCCTTGAACCAAAGGTTCAAGTGGGGACGTCGTGGGAACATTAGGCTTTCCGCTCAAAGGCGGACATGCACACAGCGCCACTACTCAGCCCCCGGGGGTATGTATTACGGCTCAAGGGTCTCTCGATCACTGACGAATACTGCAGGGTATGCCCATTAATGGTGTTACAGGTATGATTTTAGATGATTTACGACGATTGTTCTTTAGATATATTTATTTTTATTAAGTGTAGAAGTGTTGACAGCTTAAATTTCTAACTGGCGACTGCGATACAGGGCATCATCAATTTTTTCCTGAATGCTACGAATACGTGTACCAACTGAGGTATCCGGTGATGTGGATTCACCGCCTTGAGTAAGTAATTCATGGGAAATATTAAGTGCAGCCATAACCGCGATACGATCAGAACCGATAATTTTTCCGCTATCACGAATTTCACGCATTTTTTTATCAAGATAATCAGCTGAGCGCTGTAGATCATGACGTTCATCTTCACTACAGGCAATCATGTATTCTTTATCCAGGATGTGGATAGTGATTCCATCTTGTGATTTAGCTGTCATTTTCTATTGCCTTTAAACGTCCGATCATTGCTTCAACGCGTGTACGTGCCAATTCAGTTTTTTCGATAAGACGTGTACGTTCACTTTGTAGATGGGTATGACTATCACGTAGCGTCTTATTTTCACTTTGCAGGCGATCAATGGTCTTGATGAGATCATCAACGCGGCTTTCTAATTTTTTTAGATCGAGTTCTTCCATTTATTCCTCAGTCTCTGCGGAAACCTTGTTTGTTATTATTAGTATAAGAATATAGAGCACTTTGCACGCGGTCAACGGGTAAACAGGGTGGAAAATGATGTAAAATCAACCGCCAACAGCCATAGCTTACGCGAGCAGCAACGCCCACCAAAGCAGACAGGCAAATTCAGTTATTTTTTGAGGTAAAACGGGAAATTATGAGTGAAATAGACATCCAATTTGATGAAATAAATGATGCCTTAAAACGAATTAGCGTGGAGCAGGATGCGGCCGAGGTTCATGGGGCTTTATGTGGTTTATTTTGTACCGTAAATGGACTCAGCGCGGATTACTGGCTGGATAATACCCTGACCGAAACACCTGAAGATGATGCGCTCACCGTCGATGCCCTTAACAATGAAAGTCGCTCCCTGCTGACCCAGTTATTTAATGCAGCGCAAAAGCAACTTTCCGGCCAGGATTTTGATTTTGAGCTTTTTCTGCCTGGTGATGAATCGGGGTTATATTCCCGGGTTGAGGCGCTGAGTAACTGGTGCCAGGGCTTTTTATATGGATTAAGCCAGGGTGGCTTGACTGATCCTGAAGGTTTACCCGGTGAGTTACCGGAAATAGTGAAGGACCTTGTTGAAATTTCAAGAGCAGAGTCTTACGAGCTGGATGATGATGCTCAAGATGAAAAAGATTATATGGAGCTGGTTGAGTTTGTTAGAGTTGCAGTACAACTTTTTGTTGATGAAATGCATCAATTCCAGGTTGAAGAACCTGGTGATGAGTCGGAATACCATTAATTAATTTGTTCTTGCGAAGGAACGGTAGTGACTGTGGCAATCATCATGATGAACCACATTTTTTCAGAGATTGCAGCGTTGCGTTGAAAAACTATCGTTTTTAAAATCATCTCGCAATGACAGGTTTATTTTGTAATAACGGAAATATATGAATAACCAGGAATACAAACGGCGTCGTAAACATCTCATGCAGATCATGGGGAATGACGCGGTCGCAATTTTACCCGCGGCGTTGGTACGTATGCGAAACCGCGATGCAGAATTTCAATTTCGCCAGGACAGTGATTTTCACTATATTACCGGCTTTGATGAGCCTGAGGCGGTTGCTGTGTTAGTACCTGAACGTGAGCACGGCGAATATATTTTATTCTGCCGTGAAAATGATAAAACCATGGAGACATGGAATGGTCCCCGTGCAGGACAGGAAGGGGCGATTGAAAAATATGCGGCTGATGATTCATTCCCGATAGATGACATCGATGATATTTTGCCAGGGTTACTCGAGAATAAGGAGAAAGTGTATTACACCATGGGGGTGCACCCGGATTTTGATCAGCGCATCATCAAATGGGTCAACCGTCTACGTGAACAATCCCGTATGGGCGTGCATACGCCGGGTGAATTTGTTTCCCTGGATCACCAGCTACATGATATGCGTTTATATAAGAGTGCAGCTGAAATTAAAGTCATGCGTAAAGCTGCGCAAATTTCAGCACAAGCCCACATTCGTGCTATGCAGTTTTGTAAACCGGGTATTTATGAATACCAGCTTGAAGCCGAGTTGTTACACAGTTTTATGCACCAGGGCGCACGTTTTCCGGCTTACTCTTCCATAGTTGGTGGTGGAAAAAATGGCTGTATTTTACATTACGTCGATAACGCCGATGTTTTAAAAGATGGTGATTTAGTGCTGATTGATGCCGGTGCAGAACTTGAATGTTATGCATCGGATATTTCACGTACCTTCCCGGTAAACGGTAAGTATTCAAAAGAACAACGTATCCTCTACGAGATCGTGTTAGCCGCGCAATATGCTGCGATAGAAGAAGTAAAACCCGGTAACCACTGGAATGATCCGCATGAAGCGGCAATCAGGGTGATTACCCAGGGATTGATTGATACCGGGATCTTAAAAGGCAAACTTGAGACACTGATTGAAAAAGAACGTTATAAAGATTTTTATATGCACCGTACCGGGCACTGGCTGGGGATGGATGTACATGATGTGGGTGATTACAAGGTTGATGATGAATGGCGGGTGCTTGAGCCGGGCATGGTGATCACGGTTGAACCCGGGCTTTATATTTCATCCGAGCATGAGAAAGTTGCGAAGAAATGGCATAACATTGGCATTCGTATTGAAGATGATGTGCTTGTTACCAGGGATGGTTATGAGGTGTTAAGTAAAGATGCCCCCAAAGAGCCGGATGAAATTGAAGCGCTAATGGCGAAAAAAAATTAAACCGCCTGGCACACAGGTACAACTTAAGTGTCCTCGGTGGTTGATAAAATTATGATAAAAGAAAATACAGATTTTGATCTCATTATCATCGGTGGCGGTTTAGCCGGGGCAAGTCTTGCCTGCGCAATATCCCGGTCAGAGCCTTCCTTACAAATTGCTATAGTAGAAGCCTTTCCCTTTAAAACAGATGAGTCGGTATACCAACCTGCTTTTGATGCCAGGAGTGTGGCCTTATCCTATACCTCGAAACAAATTTTTGAAGGGATGGGGATCTGGCCTTTTATAAACCAGCTAGGTAGCGCAGCAATTAAAAAAATTCATGTCTCTGATCGAGGTCATGCGGGTGTCACGCGTTTGAATGCAGAAGATGAAAATGTCGAGGCGCTGGGATACGTGGTCGAGACCCGCGTCATCGGCCAGGCTTTATTTTCAGTATTGAAAAAACAGGAAAATGTTCAGTTGATTGCCCCGGCAAGACTGAAAAATTACGAAGTCGGTGACAACTCGGCCAGCGCTATCCTGGAACAGGACGGAGAAGTAAAAACGCTGACAACAAAACTACTGGTGGCTGCGGATGGGGGAGATTCGGTCGTCAGGCGACTAAGTGGTGTCAGGATTAAACAGCGTAACTATGAACAAAGTGCGGTCATTGCCAACGTAGCCACGGATCGTCCGCATCATAACCAGGCTTTTGAACGTTTTACTGACAGCGGTCCCCTGGCTTTATTACCGATGGCCGCTACAGAAAAAGAGCCACATCGTTTTTCACTGGTATGGACAATTAACAGTGCTGATACTGAAAGTATAATGAGTTGGGATGATGAAACGTTCTTAACAAAATTAAAGCAACGATTTGGTGGACGTGCAGGAGAGTTTGTTCATGTTAGCAAGCGCCATGTTTACCCGTTAAGTTTAATGCGAGCTAAAGAGCATGTCCGTGAACGTCTTGCAATCATCGGAAATGCCGCGCATACCGTACATCCTGTAGCCGGCCAGGGATTTAATCTTGGTTTGCGCGATGTCGCGGCCTTATCCCAGGTCATTATTGATGCTGTACGGAATGGCAATCATGATATTGGCAGCTTAAGCGTGTTAGAACCGTATGCGGACTGGCGTCGCCGAGATCATATTCAGACAACAGTGGCAACAGATAGCCTGGTTAGAATTTTTTCAAATAATTTTTTACCGCTGGCGGCGTTGCGTAACCTGGGGCTATTTGTTGTTGATGTGGTTCCCCCTCTTAAAAGAGTATTAGCACGACATGCCATGGGTTTTGTTGGCAAGATGCCACGGTTGGGCAGAGGTTTAAAATTATAATATGAGCCAACATTACGACATTATTATTGTAGGTGGTGGCATGGTCGGTGCCACTCTCGCCTGTGGACTTGCAGAAGAAGCTGAGCAGCTAAAGATTGCTGTTATTGATGCTTTTGAGCCAAGGCTAGAATGGGACAAAGACAGTTACGATATGCGTGTAAGCGCGATCACCCGTGCATCACAAAAACTTTTTAAAAGAATCGGTGCATGGGAAAAAATTGTTGCGCAGCGTGTTAGTCCTTACTATGAAATGTTTGTCTGGGATGCGGCAAGTCCTGCCGGTTCCGGTGAGCTCCATTTTGATAGTGCAGATATGGGTGAAACCGATCTGGGCCACATTATAGAGAATCGAATTATTGTTAAGAGCCTGCACCAACGTATGCAGGAACTCCCGCAGATCGGCTTGTATTGCCCGGCAAAATTGCAATCGATTGAATTTACCCAGGACAACGTGCATTTATGCATGGAAGATAAAACAGAACTCACCGCAAACCTGGTGGTGGGTGCAGATGGTACGCGTTCCTGGATCAGGCAGCAGGCTGATATCGCGGTCAAGGGCTGGGATTTTGACCAGGCCGCATTAGTGACAACGGTGAAAACAGAAAAGTACCACCAGGATACAGCATGGCAACGTTTTCTCCCGACCGGTCCACTGGCTTTTTTACCTTTAACCGAAGGTTACAGTTCTATTGTCTGGTCAACTTTACCCGAAGAAGCGCAACGCTTAACACAAATCCCTGAAGCCGATTTTGCAACAGAACTTGAACAAGCGTTTGAAAGTAAATTAGGCAAAATTGAATCGGTAGCGGGTCGCGCGGTATTTCCATTACGACTATTTGAAACCATGCACTATGTTAAACCCCGTTTAGCCCTGGTGGGGGATGCTGCGCATACCATCCACCCCCTGGCGGGGCAGGGCGTTAACCTGGGACTGTCTGATGTTGCAAGCTTAATCAGCGTGGTGGTTGATGCATTAAATGACAAGAAGGATATCGGTGAGTTAAAAGTTTTACGTCGCTATGAACGCTGGCGCAGGGCAGATAACCGTTCTATGTTAGTCGCCATGGATGGATTAAAACGTTTATTTGGTAGCGAGGTATCACTGGTTAAAGATTTACGCAACCTGGGTTTAAACCTGACAAATAAACTCACGCCTTTAAAAAACCTGATTATGCAGCAAGCCATGGGTATTGGCGCTGACTCAAAGTTAAAATGAAAAAACTTAAGCATGAGAAGGAATTAGTTAAGCTTGCCCTTGATACGGTAATGGCTATTGCCGAGAAAAGAGGTGTAGTGAAGTTTGAAGCTACCGATTCCTCAAAAGAAAAAATAGAGTATGTCTATCGCCTGTTAGTGCATGATAAGCTTTTACAACCACTCGCCAAAGACCAGGAAAACCAGCCGAATATAAAACACAAGTTGGCCTGCTGGATTCAAAAACAGTTACCCACCGACCATCCGCTAAAAAATTAACCTAAATAAAGATACAAACAAGTTAATTCCTTATGGTGTCATACAGCTTAAATTTTTATTAACGGAGAATGTTTTAAGCTGGGCTTACCAAGCACATCATTAACAGGTATTAAGTAAGTAAAATCTTACAAATTTGTTTTTATCTTAAATTACTTTACGGCATGCAACTTCAACTATATTTATACCATGTGTATTATGATGTTTGGAATAATAATAAAGAAGGAGAGTTGTGAATGAGTAACATCATTAAAAAGTTTTCAGTTTTATTTGTACTTTTATTTTTAGCTGGTTGCGGTGGCAGTTCAGCTTTAATGAAGCCCAGCCAGGATCAAAGTATTAAGCCTGCTAATAAAAAGACGGCTCAAATTGTATTTATGCGTACTTCGTTTGTTGCCGGCGCTATTAATGCAGAGTTATTTGAAATTGCGAACGGAAAAGTAAAGTTCATTGGTTCAATTCCTATGGGCAGTAAAATTGTTCATAAAACTACACCAGGTAAAAAAGTGTACATGGCATATGGCATGGCAGCTGACTTTATGATTGCTGATGTCAGGGCGGGAAAAACCTACTACTCTATCGTTCGTCCTAACTGGGGTACCGGTGGTTTTGCGCCTACACCGGTTCGTACTGATGGCACATCTGATTACAACACCAGTATCCCTGACTTTAAAGAATGGGTTTCAGGTACAGAGTTGATTGAGCCCATTCCGGAAGATGCAAAGAAATGGTTTGCTAAGGAAAAAAACAATATCATGGCGACATATAAAGAGTATTGGAGAAGGTTTAACACTAAAAACCCTAACGAAAAAGCGGAACGAACATTAACGCCACGCGATGGTATGTAAGTTAAAACCACATGTGATAGTTAATCCAGGCCGCTATACGCGGCCTGTTTTATTTGTGATTAAATTTAATTGTTTTAATTAAGAGAAAGTTTCTTTTACTGGTTTTAAGCTAGTGTTTTAGGGTATCTTTAAACGATGGAAATATTAAATACAATCGCTATCCTGCTAACGTTATCGGCAATATTCAGTTACCTGAATTATCGTTTTATCAAGCTTCCTACCACGATAGGCATCATGCTGATTTCATTGGTACTGTCTTTATTATTAATAGTCAGTGGAGAGTTTGGATTATTTGATGTCTTTCAGGATGTCAGCATATTAATTAAAAGTATTGATTTTCATACCGCGCTTATTAATGGCATGTTGAGCTTTTTATTATTTGCCGGTGCTTTACATATCGATCTTAATGATCTCAGTAAACAAAAATGGGTGATCCTGGTACTCGCTACATTTGGTGTAGTAACTTCAACTTTTATTATAGGGGGTATGAGCTGGCTCATACTTAATGCACTTGAACTTCAAATCAGTTTTATCTATTGCCTGCTTTTTGGTGCATTGATCTCACCGACAGATCCGATTGCTGTGCTCGGCATATTAAAAACAGTCGGGGTTCCTAAAAGCCTGGAAATTAAAATTTCCGGGGAGTCGCTGTTTAATGATGGAGTGGCGGTAGTTGTTTTCCTGGTCTTGCTTGGACTGGCAACGGGTCAGAATGAAGCGACGGTTTCTTCAATTTCTATGCTCTTTATCCAGGAAGCCATCGGTGGTGCCGTGTATGGATTAATGATTGGTGGCTTGTGTTTTTATATGTTACGCACTGTGAATAATTACCAGGTTGAAATATTGTTAACCCTTGCGCTGGTCATGGGGGGGTACGCATTAGCTTCTGCCATCCATGTTTCGGGACCAATCGCCATGGTTGTTGCTGGCTTACTGATCGGTAATCATGGCCGGGTGCTGGCGATGTCTGCCAGTACCCGGGAACACCTGGATACGTTCTGGGCCTTGCTTGATGAAATTCTTAATGCTGTTTTGTTCCTGTTAATTGGTTTAGAAGTATTAATCCTGGTTTATCACACTGAATACTTGTTGGCGGCCCTGGCGATCATCCCGGTTGTTTTATTCTCACGTTTAATCTCTGTCGGAGCACCCATTCATTTTCTGAAAAAGGTGCGGGACTTTAGTCCCGGGGTAACACGGTTAATGACATGGGGCGGATTACGTGGAGGAATTTCTGTTGCACTTGCCCTGTCTTTACCGCAAGGGACTGAAAGGGAAGTGATCCTCGCGGTGACTTATGCGGTGGTGATTTTTTCTATTCTTGTGCAAGGGCTGACATTAGGCTCCCTGGTCAAGCAAGTCCAGATCGAGGCAATGAGTGCACTGGTAAAAAAACACGTCGATTAAAGTATCATTTTATTTAAAGAGAGAGTTGATTCATGGATAAGTCTTTCTGGGATTCACGTTACGCTGAAGAAGGTTTTGCCTACGGTATAAGTCCAAATGTTTTCCTGGCGTCGTTTATAGATAATTTTAAGCCGGGTAATAAGGTGCTGGTTATCGGTGATGGTGAGGGACGCAACGGGGTATGGTTAGCGGAACAGGGTTGCGCGGTTACCAGTGTTGATTCATCGCTTGTTGGCGTGGAAAAAGCAAAAAAACTGGCAATAGGTAAAGGTGTTGAAATTGAAGCTGTTTGTGCTGATCTTAACGAATGGGATTGGCCACAATCTGAATTTGATTTTGTGGTGATTATTTACGTGCATTTTCCTCCCTCTGTACGAGAGCTGTTACACCAGAGAGTGATTGCAGCACTTAAGCCGGGTGGACAGTTAATTATGGAAAGTTTTACCCCGGATCAGCTTAATTATGACTCGGGTGGTCCACCGGTTGTTGAAATGCTCTATACCGTGGAAATGATAAAGTCAGATTTTAAACTGCTTGAAATCCAGCAAATCGACGAGTGCGTCACTGAACTCAATGAAGGCAAGTATCATTGTGGCGAAGGTGCGGTGGTCAGGTTAGTGGCAAAAAAATAAATCTCATGACTGGCCGGAGCCAGTAAAAGTTAGCTGCTATACTGGATTCCAAAGAGTTATTAAATTATTGACTTAAGTCAACGCCATTTTGCTCTGAGCCAGTATAGAGTTATATATTCCCTATTGCGTCCCAAATTGAAGATATTGCATTTCCTGTGAATTGTTGTGTAGCAGTGATTTATAATTTAAAATTTTGCTTGTGTTACGTAATGAGAATCATTATCATTAGCATTCTGTTGTGAAATAGACAGAAAATTTCTCAATTATTTAGAAAATTATGCGGAGTATCGTATGAAGTCAGGTGTTTCTTTACTCGTGTTAGCGAGTCTTTTAATCAGCCAGTATGTTCAGGCTGCCTCTTTAGTTGTTTATTCTGGCCGAAAAGATAAATTTATTAAGCCTGTAGTAGCAGAATTTACTAAAGAAACCGGTGTTAAAGTTTTGTTGCACTCAGGAAGTTCGACTTCACTATTAAATAAGTTGAAACTCGAAGGAAGTAATTCTACAGCCGATCTCTTTATCAGTAATGATGCGGGTAACCTGGAAAAGGGAAAAGCAATGAAGCTGTTTTCACCTGTCTCAGATAAGATAGCAAAGTCTATACCGCAAAAATTACGTGCTGCAGATAATAGCTGGATTGGGTTATCGGCGCGTGCCCGTGTATTAGTAAAGAATAAAAATGATAAATCGGTTGAGTTTGTAAACTCTGTTTTCGATTTAGCGGATCCCCGTTTAAAAGGAAAGCTCGCTATCACTCACTCTGGTAATGAAAGTTACATTGCCGGTGTCACGGTTTACATGGAGTCTGTCGGTAAAGAAAAAACCAGTAAATGGTTAGCCGGCATGAAAGCGAACGTTGATGGCAAGGTTTTCAACAAGCACAGTAAAATTGTTAAGGCTGTCGCAGATGGCAAACGCGGTATAGGTTTAGTGAATCATTACTATATATACCGTCACCTGAAGAAACATCCTGATGCACCGATTGAAATTGTATTACCTGACCAGGGTAAAAATGATATGGGTGTTGCCTGGAACGTCGCGGGTGTAGCCATCACAAAAGAATCGAAGAATAAAAAAGATGCAGAACGTTTTATTGCTTTCCTTACCTCTGAAAAAGGTCAGTCACTATTTGCAAAAGTGAACAGTGAATACCCTGCACGTGAAGGTGTAGCAGCGGCTCATGAAGTACCTGCCGCAGGAAGTTATAAAGTTGCACCGGTTGCGATGCCGGTACTGGGTCAACAACGTAATGCGACGCTCGACTTAATTGAAACAGTGGGTATGCCATAAACTTCATGGCTTAAGGCAAGAATCATGGTGTTTTTCAAAATGTTTAATTTTAGCGTAGAGCCCGTTTCTACGGTATTATCACACCATGAAAAGAAGTTTGGACAAGTAGTTTGAATAACCCCGCTGTAACGCTTGAAAATATAAAAACCCGCGCACCTTCAATGCGCGGGTTTCTTGCTTTGTTAGTTGTACTCCTTGCGGCCATTCCCTTGCTCTTCGTTTTCTTCAGTAGCGGTAAGTTATCACTCGAACAGTGGATAAACCTGTGGAGTAACCGTCTGCCTGAACTGTTAGCGAATACCTTAAGCCTGGCCGTGCTGGTTGCAATTGGCAGTATGCTTTTGGGTGTTTCAGCAGCCTGGTGGATTACCCGCCGTGACTTCCCTTATCGTCGCCTTGCGACATGGTTGATGGTTTTACCCTTAACCATTCCAACCTATGTATTCGCCCATATTTATACCATTATGCTCGAACAGGATGGCTGGTTAGGTCAGCTCTGGTTGTATTTATTTCCAGGCACAACGATTCCTGAAATTTATAATATCTTTGGTGTCACCCTGGTGCTGGTATTAGCCGGGTTTTCTTATGTTTTCTTACTGGTGCGTGATGCCCTGAGTCGATCGCAGCAGGATATTGAAGAAGCTGCCCGTATTCATGGTGCGACACCGTTCCAGGTTTTCTGGCGTGTTAATTTACCCATGTTACGCCCGGCAATTGCCGCCGGTATCGCGCTGGTGGTGTTGCATGTTTTATCCGATTTTGGCGCGGTTAGTATGCTGCGCTACCAAACGTTCACCTTAAGTATTTATTTGCAAATGAGCAGTCGTTTTGATTACCAGGCGGCGGCCGGCTTGAGCCTGGTACTGGTGACATTAAGCCTGACATTCATGGTGCTTGAACGATTTTTCCGTAACCGGCAACGTTATTATGGCAGTGGCCAATCAAAGAAAATTACGGCACAAAAAGCGACCCTGTTTGAGACCGTGGCTATCTGGTTCTGGCTCGGCCTTATCTCCACATTTGCATTTTTATTACCACTGGCCTGGATGTTGAGCTGGAGCTGGCAAGCGTGGCAACAGGACTTAATTGATGCCGAGTTTTGGGGTTATGTCAGTAACTCCATCACGGTCAGCGCCTTAGCCGCAACATTAACGGTTATCGCGGCTTTGCCAGTGGCTTTGTATCATGCCCGTGAACGCTCGGTGGTGAGCCAGGGTTTTTTATACTTATCTAATGTCGGTTTTGTGTTACCAGGCCCGGTTATCGCGCTGGGTATTTTGAGTTTTGTCATTGCCACTATGCCAGCTATTTATGGTGGTATGACGGTATTAGCCCTGGCCATGATGGTGCGCTTTTTACCTTTATCGATCCAGGCGCAGGAATCAGCGGTGCAACAGTTAACCCCGTCGATTGAGCAAGCTGCGCGAAGCCTGGGGGCAAACTGGTACGAGAACTTACGCCGGGTTATTTTGCCGATTTTAAAAGGGGGCATGGCGACAGCATGGGTACTGGTTTTTATTGATACCTTAAAAGAGTTACCTGCGACCTTGATATTAAGACCTACCGGTTTTGATACCTTGCCGGTCCGGATCTGGATTGAAGCCAGTGAAGAAATGCTGGAGTTAGCGGCACCGGCCTCGTTAATGCTGGTGGTGGGAACCTTACCAGTTTTGTGGTTCCTGATGAGAGATAAATCTTCAAAATAGCTTTAGTCTGGCTGGCGGGGACCTTCCTTGTTAAAGAGCATGAACAAAACAGGCACATCCTTAAAAAAGCATCCGATATTTTCCTTTATTTACCGAAATCAGCCTGAATTTTCTTGGTTTCACCCCCGAACACCAGTAAAATGCCCCTTCAACAAAAACCTCCTTGGGAGAGAGCAGATTTTCTGCCACCGAAGGCGCAACAGCCCGGAATCGCTCAGGTAAAAGGACCGTGGAGAAGACGTTGACTCTGGAGAGAGATGCACTCTATATAATATAGAGTCAACCATCCGCCGAAGGGGCTCAAGCTCTCAGGTTAAAGGACAGAGGGGCGACACGATATCTAAAGTACTCTTTAGTATATATTTAGGTATGGTGTCGCCCTTTTTTTATTTAACGAATCGGTAATAGAGTTTATTTGTATGCGCAAAATCATCCCTGTTTTTGATCACTCTGCTGAGCCCAATGCCAGTCGTATGCCGACATGGATCCGTCAGCAGCTGGGATCAAAAAAATTTACCGATACCGCAAAATCTGTACATTCAAATAGTTTAAACACCGTATGTGAAGAAGCGTCCTGTCCAAACCGGGGAGAATGCTGGTCGCATGGCACCGCGACCTTCATGTTGCTGGGTGATACCTGTACCCGTGCCTGTGGATTTTGTAACGTAATGACAGGTAAACCCAGCTGGTTTGATGATGAAGAAGCACAACGCGTAGCCAATGCTGTTCATGAAATGGGGCTGGATTATGTTGTCCTGACCTCGGTCAACCGTGATGACATGAAAGACGGTGGCGCCAAAGTTTTTGCGGATACAATTACCGCGCTGCGAAAAAACAAGCCTGACATTGGCCTGGAATTACTGACCCCTGATTTTAACCGTGTCCAGCAAGAAGCGATTGATATCATTATGTCGCAACTCAACGAAGTGAAATGTGACAGTCTCTCTACCCAAATGGTGTGGGGGCATAATGTTGAAACCATTCCTGATTTTTATAAAACCGTGCGTAAAGGATCTAATTACGAGCGTTCATTAAAACTGCTTGAGCTCGCGGTACAACAAGATGGTGTTGAAGCCAAATCCGCCATCATGATGGGTATGGGTGAAACTGAAGAACAGGTAACCGCAGTATTAAAAGATTTACGCAGTGTCGGTGTACAGCGAATCGCTATGGGGCAGTACCTGCGCCCGACTCGCTATCATTTACCGGTTAAAGAATATGTTTCGCTGGAGCAATTTGAACGTTATGGCGAAATTGCTAAAGAGCTGGGCTTTAGCTGGGCCAAGTCTGGTCCGATGGTACGTTCGTCTTATCATGCTGAAGAAGAGCAATCTTAAAAAGAGATATATAAATTTCTCTGTAAAATAAATAAGTGAATACTATGAAAAAAACTCCATTACATGATTTACACGTTTCATTAAATGCACGCATGGTTGATTTTGGTGGCTGGGATATGCCGATCAACTACGGTTCACAAATTGATGAACACCACGTTATTCGTCAAGACGCGGGCATGTTTGATGTCTCTCATATGACCATCGTTGATATGAAAGGTGATAATGCTAAAGCCTTTTTACAAAAGTTATTAGCTAACGATGTCGCCAAACTGAAAGATGAAGGTAAGGCGCTTTATTCATGCATGTTAAATGAAGAGGGTGGCGTAATTGATGACCTCATCACCTATTACATTAACGATACCTTTTATCGTACAGTTGTTAATGCTTCAACCCGGGAAAAAGATTTAGCCTGGATCACAAAGCAGGCAGAAGCCTTTGGCGTTGAAGTGACTGAGCGTGACGATTACGCCATGATCGCGGTACAAGGTCCTAATGCACGGGCTAAGGCACACAAGGCACTGGGTGATGATGCCGCTGAAAAACTTGATGATATGAAACCTTTTTTCATTCGTGAATATGGCAATATGTCTGTAGCCCGCACAGGTTATACCGGTGAAGATGGTTATGAAATTATGGTGCCAGAAACAGAAGCATCTGCGCTGTGGTCCCGCTTACTGGAAAACGAAGTGAAACCTTGTGGCTTAGGTGCACGAGATACATTACGCCTGGAAGCTGGCATGAATCTCTATGGCAGCGATATGGATGAAACCATTTCTCCATTAGAATGCGGCTTGAACTGGACGGTGGCATGGGAACCGGTGGAACGCGATTTTATTGGTCGTGCTGCAATAACGAAACAAAAAGAACAGGGCGTTAAACGTAAATTAATTGGACTCGTTCTAGAAGGTAAAGGTGTCATCCGTAATCACCAGAAAGTTATGCTTGACGGTAAGGAAGTCGGTGAAGTGACGAGTGGCAGTTTTTCGCCTACATTAAGTCAAGCGATTGCTTTTGCCCGTGTTGATAAAGATTTGGCTGATAAGTGCCAGGTTGAGATGCGTGGTAAACAGATTGATGCCCGTGTTGTAAAAATTCCGTTTGTCAGGAATGGCAAATCTTGTTTGTAAAAAAAAATATAAATAAGCTAAAACGATTTTAAAAATTAAACTTAAAGATGTTTCCGAAAGGATAATAAGAGGATAAAAAAATGAGCAATATTCCTAACGAATTACGTTACACAAAATCTCACGAGTGGGTACGTCGCAATGAAGACGGTACTTTAACAGTGGGGATTACCGACCATGCACAGGGCCTTTTAGGTGACCTGGTTTTTGTAGAAACGCCTGAAGCAGAAGACACGTTCTCCTCGGGTGATGATTGTGCAGTAATTGAATCTGTAAAAGCCGCATCAGATGTTTATTGTCCTGTAGATGGTGAAATCATCGAAGGTAATGAAGCTTTAGCTGATGCACCAGAAACTATCAATCATGATGCCTACGGAGATGGCTGGATTTTTAAAATCAAACCGGAAGATGAAGGTGCGTTTGATGAGTTGATGGATTCTGACGAGTACGCTGAGAACATCGCCGAAGACTAAATTAATCCGTTGAAGCCGCGCTAGCGGCGTTAGCTAATAAATTTAAAATGCTCATTGGCTAATGCCAACTCCGCTTTTAAATTTATCATCTGCCTTGCTAGCACAGCTTGAACGAATCAATGGTTATATGTTGCTAAGCAACATATGTAGGTCGGCCTTTAGGCCGACATCGTTGTCGGCCTCATATCAGTCCTGATTTATAACTTAAAAGAGGGGCATTATGAGAACCGACCTACAAAAAATAAATTATATTAAATATTTAAGGTGTAAAAGTTATGCCCTTTATTCCGCATACTGAAGAAGATGTTAAAGCAATGCTTGCCGAAATTGGCGTAGACAGCATTGAAAATTTGTTTGATGAAATTCCTGCCGAATTACGTTCTGAAGGTTTAACCCGTGTTCCTGAAGGTGTCAGTGAAATGGAAATCACCCGCATCATGCATGCGCGTGCTGAACAGGACTCACGTGCCTTATGTTTTGCCGGTGCCGGTGCCTATGAACATCATATTCCTGCGGCGGTATGGGAAATCACAACACGTGGTGAGTTTTACTCAGCTTATACACCTTACCAGGCCGAAGCGAGCCAGGGCACGTTACAACTGCTTTATGAATACCAGACCATGATGGCCAGCTTAACCGGCATGGATATTTCAAATGCATCGTTATACGACGGTGCTTCTGCATTAGCTGAAGCGGTATTAATGGCGGTGCGTGCAAACCGTAAATCAAAAACAAAACGCATCCTGATGCCACGTACAGTGCATCCAAACTACCGCAAGGTTGCCCATAACATTGTTAAAGGACAGGGCATCACGCTTGAAGAGCTGGACTTTGATATTGAAGGTGGACATATCAACCCGGATAGCCTGCCAAAAGATCCCGGTGACTTTACCGCTTTAGTTATTCCACAACCAAATTACTTTGGTGTGTTAGAAGATGTTGATGTCTTAACTAACTGGGCGCATGAGCATAAAGCGTTAGTGATAGCCGTGGTTAACCCAACCTCCTTAGCTTTATTAAAAGCACCGGGCAGTTGGGGTGATGAAGGCGCCGATATTACCTGTGGTGAAGGTCAGCCTTTAGGCGCGCCACTATCCTCCGGTGGGCCTTACTTTGGTTTTATGGCATGCCGTGAACAGTTTGTTCGTCAAATGCCTGGCCGAATCATTGGTCGTACGGTTGATTTAGATGGCAAAGAAGGTTTTGCTTTAACCTTGCAGGCACGTGAACAACATATCCGTCGTTCCAAGGCGACCTCTAATATTTGTACTAACCAGGGCTTGTTAGTAACAGCTGCAACAATTTACATGGCATTAGTTGGCCCCGATGGTTTAACTAAAGTCGCGCAGTCAAGCCACGCCAATACCATGAGCTTAATTTCAAAACTTGAAGCAACGGGTAATACGAAACGCAAGTTTAACCGCCCTGTTTTCCATGAAGCAGTGATGCAGTTTGATGTGCCGACTGATGAGATAATGAAATCAATGTCAGAACAAAGCATTTTACCCGGTGTGATTATTAGTGATGATTATCCTGAACTGGGTAACGTGATGTTAGTTTGTGCAACAGAAACAAAAACTGAACAAGACTTGCAAACCTATGCTGAGCTTGTTGCAAAGATGTCAGCTTAAGGAATAGGAAAAGATTATGTTAATTTTTGAGCAATCCAGAACAGGTCGTGTAAACACTGCGCAACAACCTGCAAATGTAGAAACAAAGACAGATATTCCAAACGAATTTTTACGCACGGATAAACCGTTATTACCTGAAGTATCTGAAATGCAGGCAGTGCGTCATTACACGCGTCTTTCTACAAAAAACTTTTCGATAGATACGCATTTTTATC